>Ga0208261_1000833_pt1 | contig 11541 bp, 9 predicted proteins | sample Knorr_S7_td_DCM__FD_185595 | JGI IMG/M metagenome (GOLD analysis project Ga0208261, IMG submission 185595) | Marine microbial communities from Southern Atlantic Ocean transect - Knorr_S7_td_DCM_ad_131m_LV_B (SPAdes) (version 3) | ecosystem: Environmental > Aquatic > Marine > Oceanic | place...
CACATTCGCTGGTGAAAATGTAGGGGTTGCATCTGCTATTACTAAAGATCTATCAGATTTTGTCAAAGAGCCGGATCAAAGAAATCTTGAGTACATAACTATCCCAGATCAAAGATATGCAGTCTTAAAACATGCTCTCCTACTACCAAGAATAAAACTTAGGAAATGGCTTGATTGCAAAAAACTGACAATTCTTCCTGGGAGCACACTAAGTCTTGGTAATACAACAAATTTTGAAAGGTCAGAAGTGGAAAACCCCTATCACTCTTATATAGAAAAAAATTATGGAACAAAAGTTGTAACAGCAAGTATTCATATCAATTTAGGTATTGAAAATTTATCCTTACTTTTTTCGGCCCTTCGTTTAGTTAGATGTGAGGCATCATTGTTTTTGGCATTAAGCGCTAGTTCTCCTTTCTTAGGAGGAAATGCTACTGGAGCACATTCTCAAAGATGGGTTCAATTCCCTAAGACACCTTTGAACGTGCCTATGTTTGTGGATCATGGACACTATGTGTCATGGGTTGAAGATCAACTAGCTATGGGCAATATGCAAAATGAAAGACATTTGTGGACATCAGTAAGGCCAAATGGTCCTGAAAGACCTCATGTTTTAAATCGATTAGAGCTAAGGATATGCGATTTAGTCGGTAATGTTGATTTGCTCTTGGCTATTACAGCACTACTTGAACTAAGAATTATTAATCTTAAAAACAATATAAAAAAATATGATCCCATGGAAGCGAGCTCTAAAACACCAAAAGAATTGGCTCAATTGGCAGATGAAAATGATTTGATTGCAGCTAAATATAGTCTGGATGGAAATCTATCTCATTGGAAAAGTGGAAAAAAAATAACCTGTCGTGAGTGGATAAATGAACTTCTGTTAGATGTAACTCCTTTAGCTAAGGAGCTTGATATGTTTGAGTTATTGCAACCTATCGGATCTGTTTTGAGAAAAGGAAATCAATCTATGATATGGCTGAATTCTTATTCCAAAGGCGTCTCAATTCAGTCTTTGCTCCAGAAAGGCATTAGTGAAATGGAACGAGAAGAGACTAATTTCATTCAATTGAAATCAACCTATTAGTGACTAAGTCGGGAGAACTGCCTCATAATAGGTTTATGTTGAAAAATCCTTCTAACGAAAATATCTCTAATCACTCGACAGTATGTGTTGAGGATCAAGATCCTGGATATTTATTGCAACAAAGGCTTGAACTAGTTGAGGATCTTTGGAAAACAGTTCTCAAAAGTGAATGTCCTCCTAATCAAACAGACCGATTATTGCGTTTAAAACAATTAAGTGACCCTAGCAAGTCAAATAAAGATAATTCTTCTCAGGCAATAGTCCAGTTAATTACAGAAATGGATTTAGCTGAGGCTATATCTGCTGCTAGGGCTTTCTCACTTTATTTTCAGTTAGTAAATATTCTTGAGCAACGTATAGAAGAAGATAGTTATTTAGAAAGCATGAAAAAAGGGAAGTTAGACAATGTCAATTATAAAATAGATCCATTTGCTCCAGCTTTAGCGAGTCAGACTGCGCCAGCAACTTTTAGACAATTGTTTGAGCGATTACGTCGTCTGAATGTCCCTCCAGCTCAACTTGATGCTCTGATGAGGGAAATGGATATTCGTCTGGTCTTTACAGCTCACCCAACTGAAATAGTTAGACATACTGTTAGACACAAGCAACGTAGAGTCGCAACTCTTTTGCAACAACTTCAATCTAATAGCTTAATTTCCGAATCTGAGAAGGAGATTTTCAGGTTGCAATTAGAGGAGGAGATAAGACTTTGGTGGAGAACTGATGAGCTTCATCAATTTAAACCGACTGTTCTTGATGAGGTTGACTATGCACTTCATTACTTTCAGCAGGTTTTGTTTGATGCTATGCCCCAATTGAGGAGAAGATTGACTACTGCATTAGCTTCAAGTTATCCAGATGTAGAGATTCCTAATGAAGCTTTTTGTACATTTGGTTCGTGGGTGGGTTCAGATCGAGATGGAAACCCGTCTGTTACTCCTGAAATTACATGGAGAACAGCATGTTATCAAAGACAATTAATGTTGGATAGATATATTGCCTCAGTTCAAGAGCTTAGAGACCAACTGAGTATATCTATGCAATGGAGTCAAGTAAGTTCTCCTCTGTTAGAGTCGTTGGAGATGGACAGAGTTCGTTTCCCTGAGGTCTATGAGGAAAGAGCTGCGAGATACCGATTAGAACCTTATCGCTTGAAGCTTAGCTATACACTTGAGAGGTTAAGACTTACTCAACTACGTAATAAGCAGCTTGCCGATGCTGGATGGCAATTCTCACCCGAAGGAAAGCCTTTAATGTCTACAAGTAATAGTTTTGATGAATTTTTTCACTATAGATCTGTAGATGAGTTTAAGAATGAATTAGAGCTTATTAGGAATAGTCTAGTTAGTACGGACCTTTCATGTGAACCTCTAGATACATTATTAAATCAAGTTCATATCTTTGGCTTCTCTTTGGCAAGTTTAGACATTAGGCAAGAAAGTACTCGACATAGTGATGCTTTGGATGAACTCACTCGCTATTTAGATCTGCCTGAGTCATATGGAGCGATGTGCGAGGATCAACGAGTCACTTGGTTGATGAAGGAATTAAATACTCGGAGACCGCTGATTCCTCCTGCTTTTGAGTGGTCTCAAAGTACTCAAGAAACTATCTCAGTTTTTCATATGCTTCATAGGCTTCAGAGAGAATTTGGTACTCGTATATGTCGCTCATATGTAATTTCAATGAGCCATACAGCATCAGATTTATTAGAAGTTCTACTTTTAGCAAAAGAGTCAGGGTTGATTGATCCAACTTTAGGAGCTGCTGATTTTCTTGTTGTTCCATTATTTGAAACGGTTGAGGATTTACAGCATGCTCCTGCTGTAATGGAGTCGTTGCTCCAGACAGATGTTTATCGCAAATTACTTCCACGAGTAGGAGAGAAAAACCAACCGCTTCAGGAACTTATGCTTGGATATTCTGATAGTAATAAGGATTCTGGTTTTCTTTCAAGTAATTGGGAAATTCATAAGGCCCAAATAGCACTTCAAGATCTGGCTAGTAGACAAGGAATAGCATTACGGATTTTCCATGGTAGGGGAGGGTCTGTTGGAAGAGGCGGTGGACCAGCTTATCAAGCAATTTTGGCTCAACCAAGCGGCACACTTCAAGGCCGCATAAAGATAACAGAGCAAGGGGAAGTTCTTGCCTCAAAATATAGCCTTCCAGAGTTAGCTTTATATAATCTTGAAACTGTAACTACGGCTGTCCTTCAAAATAGCTTAGTTACAAATAAATTAGATGCTACGCCAAGTTGGAATGAATTGATGACCAGACTTGCCGCCCGTTCAAGGGAGCATTACCGAGCTTTAGTTCATGATAATCCAGATTTGGTTCAATTTTTTCAGGTAGTTACTCCAATAGAAGAAATCAGTAAGTTACAAATTTCTAGTCGTCCTGCTCGAAGAAAAAGTGGTGCAAAAGATTTATCCAGTCTTCGTGCGATTCCATGGGTCTTTGGTTGGACTCAAAGTCGCTTCCTCTTGCCAAGTTGGTTTGGGGTTGGCACAGCTTTATCTACTGAACTAAATACAGACCCCGATCAAATGGAGATGTTGAGAATGTTGAATCAAAGATGGCCATTCTTTAGAATGTTGATATCTAAAGTAGAGATGACACTTTCGAAAGTTGATTTGGATGTTGCCCACCACTATATGGTTAGTTTAGGTGGCAATGATAATCGCGATGCATTTGCTGCAATTTTTGAGATTATCTCAAGTGAATATAACTTGACTAAAAAATTAATTTTAGAAATTACTGATAAGTCAAAACTTTTAAGTGCAGACCCTGCTTTGCAATTGTCTGTAAATCTGAGAAATAGGACCATTGTTCCCTTAGGATTCCTGCAAGTTGCTCTTCTTAAGCGATTAAGAGATCAGAATCGTCAACCACCAATTAGTGAAGATTTGACTGTTGACTCTAGTCAAAGTTCACGTACATATAGCCGTAGTGAGTTATTGCGAGGAGCATTGTTGACTATCAATGGCATTGCTGCAGGAATGAGAAACACAGGATGACATGCTTGGATTAAATTCAGGAAATAAATGTCCTCAAATGCCTGAGGGCTTCGTTCTACTTCGGAGTGAACTCGTTTCTGTTCGTAAAATAAATAGGCTCCTATCAAGATGTAATCAAGATACTCATCAACCAAGGAAGTTAGAATTAGCTTTGAAAAAGTCTGATTTTTATTTAACTCTCCTTGAAAAGACTTCTGATAACCTTGTAGGTTTCGTGCGTGTGACTAGCGATAAAGGTTTAAATGCAAATTTGTGGGATTTAGCGGCAGAGCCTGGGGATCAACAAGAAACCTACATGTCTATTATGGTTTTTAAAGCAATTGAAATTATTAGACGGGAGTTGCCTGGCTGTAGCATTTCAGTTGCTGCTCCATTAATTTCAATTAATCCATTAAAAGCTAATGGATTTTTATTAGATCCAAATGGAATCAAAACAATGGGATTTAGACTTTGAAAAAATTAATTTTACGAGCATGGAGGGACTCGAACCCCCGACTCTCAGAACCGGAATCTGATGCTCTATCCAACTGAGCTACATGCCCAAAAAGGGGTTGTTATAAAAAAGGCCAAATACTGAGACCTCATTAAAATTAGCTTACATACAAATTCCATAAAGAAACATTCAACTTCACCAGTTAGAACTTAATAATTTTCGAAATTATCGATGTTTTCAGTTTGAGTTAACTGAAAATCGGTTGATAATAATAGGTCAAAATGGAGTTGGTAAATCTAATCTTCTTGAATCCGTAGAGCTTCTATCAAGTTTACGTTCTCATCGATCTAATCGAAACCAGGATTTAATTTATTGGGACCAAGATCAGGCTTGCGTATCTGCGATGATTGAAGATGATCAAAAAGTTTCTTTAGAATTAAATAGAAAAGGTGGGAGAAAAGCTTATAAAAATGAGAAACTTTTAACTCGTCAAATTGATTTGATTGGACCGATAAGAAGTGTAGGTTTTAGTGCTCTTGATCTAGAACTAATTAGAGGAGAACCTGCTCTTAGAAGACATTGGCTGGATAGAATTGTTCAACAACTTGAGCCTATTTATTCTGATTTGATTGGAAGGTTTTCCAGATTGCTTCGGCAAAGAAGTCAGCTTTGGCGCAATTTAAGTATTCAATCGAACAAGGATCAAAATATCTTATTAGATTCTTATGATATGCAAATGGCTTTGGTAAGCACAAGAATTCATAGAAGACGTAGGCGTATTTTAGATCGTCTACTTCCAATAGCTTCAAGCTGGCAAGAACATTTAAGTAATAGTAAGGAGAATCTGAATATCAAATATTTACCGGGTAGTAAACTTGAAGGTGAAGAGAGTGAAAGGCTTTGGAGGGAGAATATTGAACGTCAACTTTTAGAAATGAGGTCTGAGGAAGAGATTACGGGTAATTGTCGAGTGGGTCCTCATCGTGATGATGTAAAGTTTTTAGTAAATGGTGTAGATGCTAGACGGTTTGGGTCTGCTGGTCAGCAGAGGACTATTGTATTGGCTTTGAAATTGGCAGAATTAGAATTAATTAAAACGGTTTATGGCAAATCTCCAATTTTGCTTTTAGATGATGTTTTGGCTGAGTTGGATCCAAAACGACAATTATTGCTTTTAGATGCTGTTGGTGAGAAACATCAGTGTTTAATCAGTGCAACACATTTAGAATCTTTTGAAGGTGAATGGGTACAAAACTCACAATTAATGCAATTAGATTCTTTTTCTTAAAACTATTGGTCGGTTATTGTGGAAATGATTTTTTGGATAGATTATGGAACCTTTTTTCCCAGAATTGCATCCAAATCCTGGATGGAATGACTCTTGGGAGTCACAGGATATCGAAACTATAAATATTAATTCTACTGAGAATATAGGTAGGCATTGCATACTTGAACTTTACCAATGTGATCATGCGAAGCTTAATGATGAAGCTTTTATAAGGACAACTATTACATCATCGGCCAAAGTTGCTGGTGCAACACTCATAAATTTGGTAACACATAGTTTTAAGCCTCATGGGGTTACAGGACTGGCTTTATTGGCTGAGTCCCATATATCAATACATACATGGCCCGAGATTGGTTATGCAGCCATTGATGTATTCACTTGTGGTGACCATACGATGCCTGAAAAGGCTTGTAAGTTACTTTTTAAAGATTTTTTGGCTAAGAATTTCTCTTTTAAAAATATCGCGAGAGAGATTCCTTCAGGAATCCAAGCTTTGCATCGTGAACCCTAAACAAAATCCTCAATTAAAGTAATTCCAAAACCATTTCGATAAAAGAGTTTATTTTTTAAGTGGTCTTCTTTATATCTCTAGTAAGTTTCCCACTAATCAAACCCTCTAGATCTAAGCTGATGGAATGAAAACCTAAAGATAAGAAATATTCAATTAATTGATTCCTTTCAATAATTTTCAGAAAGTTATTTATTTCATTTGCGGGTAATTCGATTCTGGCTGATAGGCCCTGACTTCTTACACGTACTTTAGAAAAACCTTGATTAATAATCCATTCTTCTGCTAAGGCAATTTGCTCCAGCCTTTTTGAACTGATTTCTTCTCCAAAAGGAATGCGAGAGGCTAAGCATGGTTGAGCAGGTTTATCCCACCAAGGTAACCCTAATGATTTGGAAATCGAACGAATTGATTTTTTATCTATTTTCAATTCGGCCAAAGGTGATATTACTCCTGCTTGATTAGATGCCTTAATGCCTGGTCTAAAGTCCTGAAGGTCGTCATAATTAACTCCATCAAGCACTTGAGCATTATGGAATCTTTTAGATATTTTATGTAAATGCTTGTGCAATTCTTGTTTGCACGCAAAGCATCTATTTTCAGGATTTTTAAAGTAATTTGGCTCATTGATTTCATTGGTTTTGCATTCTTCATGACGAATACCAATCCAAGCTGCTTGAAGACGAGCTTGCTTGAGTAAATATGGGGCTAAGGAAGGAGAGACACCTGTAACAGCAAAGGCTTTTGAACCTAGTTGTTCTTGAGCGATTGTTGCTACTAAAGAACTATCAACGCCTCCAGAGAATGCAACACAAGCCTTATTGATATCTTTAATAAACTCTCTCAACAATTTTAATTGCTCCAGTTCTGATTCAGTTAAAGATTCCAGTTGACTAAAAAACACTTTTCTAAAAGATCATTAATTTGGTTAAATTCAAACTTCTAAACTCTTTTATCTTTGTATGTATTTTGCATATTCTATGACGTCTAATGGAGAAGAAGTTAAGTTGCATGCATAAGAAGCAGAATTATCGATCGTGGTATCAAACGGTATAGGAATTACGACAGCATCGGAAAGCCAGGAACGTAGTCACGGACAATTACATGTTTATGACGGAGAAGGTAAAGGTAAGAGCCAAGCAGCTTTGGGGGTGGTTTTGCGAACTATAGGTCTGGGTATATGTGAGAAAAGACAAACACGAGTATTACTTCTTAGATTTTTGAAAGGACCTGGTCGCTCTTATGACGAAGATGCAGCAATTGATGCATTGCAGCAAGGCTTCCCTCACCTGATTGATCAAGTTAGGACTGGCAGGGGTGAATTTTTTAACGCCGATCAATCTACTAAATTTGATTATCAGGAAGCTCAAAGAGGATGGGACATAGCAAAGGGGGCAATTGCTAGTGCCCTATATTCAGTTGTTGTTCTAGACGAATTGAATCCTGTTTTGGATTTGGGATTATTGCCTGTTGAAGAAGTTGTTAAAACACTTACTGCAAGACCAAACGGTATGGAAATTATCGTCACTGGAAGAGCTGCACCAAACCCTCTAATTAAAGTTGCGGAACTTCATTCTGAGATGAGAGCTCACAGACGCCCTGAGATTAATAACGAGGAAACCCCTTTTGAGAATAATGTTGGTGGAATTGAAATATATACCGGGGAAGGAAAAGGCAAATCAACTAGTGCTTTGGGTAAAGCTTTACAAGCTATTGGCAGAGGAATTAGTCAGGACAAAAGTCATCGTGTATTAATTTTGCAATGGCTGAAGGGTGGTAGTGGTTACACAGAGGATGCTGCAATTGCAGCTCTTCGAGAAAGTTATCCTCATTTAGTAGACCATCTTCGATCTGGTAGAGATGCGATCGTTTGGAGGGGCCAGCAAAAGCCTATTGATTATGTAGAAGCTGAAAGAGCATGGGAAATTGCAAGGGCAGCGATTTCCAGTGGTCTTTATAAGACTGTGATTTTGGATGAGTTAAATCCAACCGTTGATTTGGAACTCCTACCAGTTGAGCCTATTGTTCAAACATTGCTGCGGAAGCCCTCAGAGACTGAAGTGATTATTACAGGGAGATGTAAAAACCAACCTATATATTTTGATTTAGCAAGTGTTCATTCTGAGATGGTTTGTCATAAGCACTATGCAGAAAAAGGAGTTGATTTAAAGAGGGGAGTAGATTATTAGCTCTAATTAATATTTTCTTTATTCCAGGCTTCAATACCTCCTTCAATATTTGTACCTTGAATTCCACGCTTTTTTAAAAGCCTTAATGCTCGCAATGATCTTTTTCCACTTTTACAAAATACATAAAGATTCTTTTGTGCGGCAAGAATTTTAATTTCATTGATGGATTCCCCACTTTCAATAGTATTAAGGGGTATGAGCCTTGAGCCTGAAATGGAACATTCATTATGCTCAATTTGATTGCGAACATCTATTAATAATGTTTCTTTAGATGCTTTACTAAGAAGTGTCTTTAATTCCTTAACTGAAATACTTTTTATATTTAAATCGACCTCATTTTTCACTTTAACTTCTGCACAAAATCTTGTATAATCTATTAGTTTACTGATATTTCTATTCTCTGGACTGGATTTCAATGTTAGCTCTTTAAAGCTCATCTTTAATGCATTAAAAATGAGTATCCTTCCGTTTAGTGGAAACCCAATATTTGTGATTATTTTTATGGCTTCTGCTGCTTGAATTGTACCTATAATTCCTGGCAGAATTCCCATGACACCAGCTTCAGAGCATGACGGAATTAACTCTTGTGGAGGTGGTGTTGGAATAAGATCTCGATAGTTAGGACTATCTTCCTTTAAATTAAATACACTTACCTGACCTTCGAATCTTGCAATTGAACCATATATATTAGGCTTCTTCAGTATTATGCAAGCATCATTAATTAGATAGCGCGTTGGGAAATTGTCCGAACAATCACATATCACGTCATAAGTTCTAAGTATCTCCAAAGCATTACCACTTGTTAGCTTTTGATTGAATAAATCAACTTGACAAGAAGGATTTATTTTAAGTATGTGTTGTTTGGCAGAATCTGTTTTTAATAGACCTATTGAATTTGTAGTATGAATGATTTGCCTTTGTAAATTTGAGTATTCAACTACATCAAAATCAACTATTCCGATACGTCCAATTCCAGCTGCAGCAAGATAAATTAAAAGTGGAGATCCGAGTCCTCCTGTCCCAATGCAAGCAACTGAGCTTGTCTTCAATTTTTTTTGCCCTGTGATACCTATTTCAGGAAGACTTATGTGTCTTGCATACCTAGCAAGTTCATCGAGATTTAAATTTGCTTCATTCTGGCTTTGCTCCATGAATCAAATCTTTCTTGATTAATTTACGTTAAAGAAAAAATTTCAATTTTCACGTTATGAAAGTTTAATTTATTTTTGATCCACCATGCCTTTAAGTCTCCATACTTATTTGAAATAACCATAAGACCAGGAGATTGGTGTAATAATAAATCTATTTCTGACGGTTTGTTTTCACCTGAAGGATGAGAGTGAGCACAGCATAAAACTTCTAGACCATTCTCTCTTGACCATTTTTGAGATGCAATTTGATCTTTAGCGTCTATTTCGAAACGAGTATTTTTTGATAGTTGAATATTTTTTTGATTAGAAAAAACTTTTATCTTCTGATCAATTAATTGCGATTCTGGTTGCCCCCATACATTACGACAATTCCATATGTGCGTTACTTTCCAAAAATTTTTTTTATCTGTTGTGGAGGTTTTTTTCTGACCTATTAATATAGCGCAGCCTTCTGCTGGCTCCGCTGCCTTTAAAAATCTACAGAGAACATAATTTGTCTCGTTATGGAACTCAATATATTTGGGAATTTTCATAAGAAAAAGTCATTTGATTCGGCATCCTCTCTATTTTGGTTCGGACTTATCTCTATAAAGCCTATGGCATTTATCAAATTAATTCGATACGCTCGGTCCATATCTGCTTAGTCGCTTGTGTTCATGTCTGATGTAAATCCTGATTCTAAAGATGAATCAAAGGGAGGGAAAACTGAAGGTGTTAATTTTTCGGAACGTTACAGTGATGTAATGGGGAAAGTTAATGAATCATTGAGCAAAATTGATTGGACCCAGATGGGTAAGTATGGCAAGGCCGCAGGAATCATTGCTGTGGTTGTGCTTGCTCAAGTATTAATCAAGGTTGTTATTGATACAGTTAATTTCTTCCCAATTCTCCCCGGTTTGCTAGAACTTCTTGGAATAGTAGTTTTAGGCCAATGGAGTTGGCAAAATTTAACTACAAGTGAAAAAAGAACAGCCGTTTTTGATAAAGTTCAAAATCTTAAAAAAGAGTATCTAGGATAAATAAATAAGAAAAGAACAAAAGATCTGAGGTTTCGTTAAACACGAGATCTCAGATCTTTTAATATTTTTAATGAACTTTCTTTGTATGATCCACCAAACATATTTGCATGGTTAAGCAAATGGTAAAGATTATAAATATCAGTTCTATCTTTTGAAAATTTATCTAGTGGCCAAATCTCTTCGTAACCTTTATAAAATTCTTTATTAAAACCACCAAATAATTTAGTCATTGAAATATCAACTTCTCTGTCAGCCCAATAAGAAGCAGGGTCATAAAGACTTCCTAAACCATTTTTAGTACTTCCACAATTACCTGACCATAGATCGCCATGCACTATTGAGATTCTTGGTTGATGATCATTTAGATATGAGCTTAAATATTTTAAAACATCCTCATAATCATCAACTCTAACCCCCCATGCTTTTGCTTGTATAAGTTGTGGCCTAAGACGATAATTGGCAAAGAATTCGCCCCAGTTACTTTCCCACCCTCTTATTTGGGTGTTAGAACCTATAAAACCTTCTTTTTCCCATCCGAAATTTTTTTGACTCCATTCACTCGAGGATTTGTGCAGTAGTGCTAATCCTTTCCCAAGGAGATTTTGTTGGTTTTGTCTGAGATCTATCCATTCTAAAAAAAGTATAGATATATTTTGATAACTTATGAGGTCAAGTGTTTCAGGAACCCAGATATACGATCTATTAGCAAATTTTTTTAGAACTGAAAGACACTCACGTTCGAACTTAAACATATTAATATTGTCAATGTGATTTGATTTGGCAAAAATTCTCTTGCCATTTTTGAAATGAATGCACCAAGCTTTATGGATACAACCCCCGCCT
>Ga0208261_1000835_pt1 | contig 11522 bp, 10 predicted proteins | sample Knorr_S7_td_DCM__FD_185595 | JGI IMG/M metagenome (GOLD analysis project Ga0208261, IMG submission 185595) | Marine microbial communities from Southern Atlantic Ocean transect - Knorr_S7_td_DCM_ad_131m_LV_B (SPAdes) (version 3) | ecosystem: Environmental > Aquatic > Marine > Oceanic | place...
TTTAGTCTTAAAGATAGTAGTAACAAGTTGCCAGGTCACGGCGGTTATTTGGATAGATTTGATAGTTTATTATTTATCATTCCTTTTATATATTTTTACTTATTATTTATTAAACATTTCATATAAATATTAGATTTACAAAACAATAATTCAAAAATGTCATATATAGAGCCGGCTCCAATTTTAGATCATGCCAATCCTTTAGATTCCATGATGGAACGTTTTCATAAAGCGGCGGAACATCTTGGTTTAGATGATGATATATATAATGTTTTAAAAGCTCCAGCTAGACAAGTTATAGTTTCACTACCAATTTCGATGGATAATGGAGACATAAAAGTGTTTAAAGGATATAGGGTTATTCATTCAACTATTTTAGGGCCATCTAAAGGGGGTCTTAGGTATGACCCTTCAGTTAATTTAGACGAAGTTACCGCACTTGCATCTTGGATGACTTGGAAGTGTGCGGTAGTTGATATTCCTTATGGAGGAGCTAAAGGGGGAATATGTTGTGATCCGAGAAATATGTCGACAGGTGAATTAGAAAGATTAACAAGATCATATACACAATCCATGTATAGTGTTTTTGGTCCTGACAAAGATATTCCAGCTCCTGATGTTGGAACAGGCCCTAATCAAATGGCTTGGTTAATGGATGAGTATTCTAGAGCTCATGGGGGTACAGTCAGTGCAGTTGTAACAGGAAAGCCTATTGTTTTAGGCGGATCTTTAGGTAGGGTTCAAGCTACGGGAAGGGGTGTAATGACTACTGCTCTTTCGGCTATGGCAAAGTTAAAAATTAATCCTTATAAGGCTACTGTAGCAGTTCAAGGATTTGGCAATGTTGGTTCATGGGCGGCACACCTTTTAAAAGAGAGAGGTTGTAGAATTGTTGCAATTTCTGATATTTCTGGCTCTTATTATAATAAAAAGGGTATTAATATTGGAAAGGCTATGACATATAGAAATGAAAACAAAGGTAGTCTCAAAGGTTTTGAAGGAGGTGAAATTATTCCAGCTGATGACTTTTTTAAATTAGATGTAGATGTAATCATACCAGCAGCACTTGAAAATGTAATAAATGAAAAAAATGCTGAAAACATTAAAGCAAAGCTTATTGTAGAAGGAGCTAATGGACCTACATCACATAAAGCTGATGATATTCTTTTAAAAAAGGGTATTGTTGCTGTGCCAGACATTTTAGCTAATGCTGGAGGGGTTATTGTTTCATATTTTGAATGGGTCCAAAACAGGTTAGGTTTTAAGTGGTCTGAAAGTAGAGTAAATAGGAGGTGTGATTCTATAATAAAATTAGGGTTTAATAATGTTTATAAAATTTCTAAAGAATATAAAGTTTCTTTAAGGATCGCAGCTTATATATCTGCTATTGATAAGGTTGCAAAAACTTATAAATTTAGAGATGGGTCTTTTACTTTTCAGAAAACTTAATGGTTATTCATAAAGAAGGCAGAAAAACTATTCTTATATCTTTTCTGATTTTAATTTTTATAAATTGTCTTGTTTTTTATTTAGACCTATCACCATTACAATTTTATAGCATTTTAGGTTTATCATTATTTCTTTTTTTATTTATGGCTCAGTTTTTTAGAAGTCCTACCATAAAAATTAACCAAAATGATGAAGTTCTTTATTCACCAGCTGAGGGAAAAGTTGTAATTATAGATAAGGTTTTTGAGGATGAGTATTTTAAAGCAAATAAGATACAGGTATCAATTTTTATGTCTCCTTTAAATGTTCATGTTAATAGAAATCCTATTTCAGGCAAAGTTGATTATTATAAGTATCACCCTGGAAAGTATTTATTAGCATGGCACCCTAAATCAAGCAAATTAAATGAAAGAAATACTATAGTTATTAGTTCTAAAAAAAATATTAAAATTTTAATGAGACAAATAGCTGGTACTGTTGCTAGAAGAATTAAATGCTATATAAAAAAAGGAGACAAGGTCAGCCAATGTGAAGAGTTTGGTTTTATAAAATTTGGATCTCGAGTAGACTTGTTTTTACCTCTAGATTTTAAATTAAATATTAAACTTGGTGACAAAACCTATGCTGGTATTACCAAAATTGGAAAGTTTTAATTTATTTTTTTTTCAAGTTCTTTAATTATTTTTTCTAAATATTTTTTATCTATTTCATCAAATGATTTGTATTTATCATGATCAACATCAAGAACACCTATCACTTTTTCTTTTTTTCTTAAAGGAATTACTATTTCTGACTTTGATAAATCACTACATGCAATATGTCCGTCAAATTTACTTACATCATCCACAACAATAGTTTTATTTTTTTTCCAAGATACACCACAAACTCCTTTTCCTTTTTGAATTCTTGTGCAGGCTACGGTTCCTTGAAAAGGACCCAATATCAATTCATCTTTTTCAACTAAATAAAAACCTATCCAAAAAAAATTAAATTTTTCTTTTATTGCCGCACATATGTTTCCAAGGTTTGCAATAAGGTTTGTTTCAGAAGCTAATAATGATTTTATTTCTTTATTTAAAAGGGCATATTTTTTTTCTTTATGTTTCATTATTATTTATTGAATAATATAAACAGTTGATCATCAAATATTTTTTTATAATCTTTTTTTTCATAATTAAATTTTGGGGCAGCAAGACCTCCTCTGAAATTTTTTTTTGATTTAAATATTCTCATTTCATCCCATAGATTATTTTTAATGAATTTATTTAATGTAAAAGATCCACCTTCCACAATAATAGATATGATATTTTTTTCAACTAGAGAACCTATTACTTTTTTTAAATTTTTTTCATTTATATTATCTATGTTTAATGTTTTTGATAATTTATTAAAAATATTATTTTTGTTATCAAGTCTTTTTTTTGGATTTATTACCAATCTTATTGGATTTCTTCCTGCCCATTTTCTAACTGTTAAATTTGGATTATCAAATTCAACAGTTGAAGCTCCCACAAGAATTGAATCTTCAACAGATCTCCATTTATGAACAAATTGTCTAGATAAATTATTACTAATCCATTTAGAGTTATTTTCCCTATTAGCAATCAAATTATTTTTTGTTTCTGCCCATTTTAAAATAATATATGGTCTTTTATTTTTTATTGAAGTAAAAAATCTTTTATTTAATTTTTCTCCTTTTTCTTTTAAAATATTTGTTACAACCTTAATGCCCATTTCTTTTATTTTTTTTATACCTTTTCCATTAATCTTTGGATTTGGATCCTTATTAGAAATAACAATTTCTTTAGGTTTTAATTTAATCAACTCATTAACACAAGGCGGTGTTTTTCCATAATGAGAGCATGGTTCAAGATTAATAAAAATACTACTTTGATTTATTGTTTTCTTATCTTTAACAGAATTTATTGCATTTATTTCTGCGTGATTTGAGCCATACTTCTCATGAAATCCTTCTCCAATAATTTTATTATTTTTTACAATCACACATCCCACTAGAGGATTAGGAGAAACGTTTCCTTCTCCTTTCTTTGCAAGGTAAAATGTTCTTTCAATGTAATTTTTATAATAACTTTTCATATTAGTTTTGAATTATGAATCAAATACAAATTAGTGAATTATCCAGTTTTATTAACACAAACTTGACAGATAATTTTTCAAAAAGAAAAAAAGAAAACATACTTAAAAAATATTTGTCATTGTACTTAAACATATCAAATAGTGATATAATATTAAATAAATCTATTCCGTGGTCAAACATTAATAAAAGTAAATTAAAAGATCATTTAGTTAAAATAAATGAAGGGATACCAATTCAATATGTAATAAAAAAAGAATTTTTTTATAACTACATATTCAAAGTATCCGATCGTGTATTGATTCCAAGACCAGAAACAGAAGAATTAGTTTCTAAAATTATAAATTTAGAAAAGGCCAATAAAAAATTAAAAATATTAGAAATAGGTTCAGGTTCAGGATGTATTTCTATAACTCTTAAAAAAGAATTAATTAATCCTTTTATTACTGCAATAGATATTTCAAAAAGCGCAATTAAAATTGCTGAGAATAATGCTAGCATATTGAATGCAGATATTAATTTTTTATGCAAAGATTTTTTTCATTATTCTACAAAAGAAAAATTTGATATCATTATTTCTAATCCACCATATATTCCATTGAAAGATAAAAAATTTGTAGATAAATTGGTATATAAAAATGAACCATATAACGCGCTTTTTGTTGGAAGTGATCCTCTTATTTTTTATAAAAAAATTTTAAACTTTTCAATTAATTATTTAAATAAAAATGGGAGAGTTTATTTTGAAATAAACAACATCTATAAAGATAAGATGAAAAAATATTTAGATTTATTTCATTCAAATGTTAAATATGAGTTTTTAAAAGATATGCAAGGGAAATATAGATTTTTATTTCTAAATTTTTAAGTTAAGAGAAACCATAAAATTTCTTCCAGCTTGTGGGTAAAAGTAATTTTCTCTAATCTCGGTATCTAATCCAGCATAATATCCAAAAGTATATCCATTACTAGAATACATAATATTAAAAACATTATTTGCAGATATTTTAAAATATAAATTATCAAAAACATTATTAATGAAACTTGTATTTATCTCAAAATCATTAATTATAAATGATTTTATCATTCTATTGATATTCGAAGTGTTATCCAAGTATTGATTACTTACATATTTAGTTTTCCAAACCAAGTTTAAATTGTTATTTACTTTCCATTCGAAGTGATTGTTTATAATCATATTTGGAGAAAAAGCTATATCAGTTACATTGTAATTATTTATAACTGTATTGTATTCTGAAAAATCACTACCATAATCATAAATATATTCTTTAAAGTTATAAACTAAGTTTCTAGATAGTGATAAAGAAGTGTTAATCATAAGATTATTACTGTTAAATGAATTATATATTTCAACCCCAAATCTTCTGCTTTTTTTTACGTTTGTTCGAACATAAGCTCCTACGTCATTTACCTCACCAGTTGTGACTAATTGATTATCATATTCCATTAAGAATAAATTAGTATTTAAAATCCCCTTTTCGTAATTAAAATTTTTTCCAATTTCAAAATCATAAAGCTTTTCGTGACTTGGTTCAATATTAGAATCAATAAAATCACTTCTTATAGGTTCTCTATTTGCAATTGAAATGGAACTATAAAAACTAACGAAATCATTAATTTTTTTTGTAAACCCTAATTTAGGATTTACAAATATCCTAGCTGAATTTATATTAATAGCAGACTTATCATTGTCTGTTCCATTACTTTTATGTGAATAACTTCGAACTTGAAAATCTAAAAATAGATTAGAGGAATTAGATATTTTATAATCATATTTTATAAATAGATTTCCATCTCTTTTAAATGATTTAGAAAAATAGTATGGGTCTTTGATTGGAATACTAGGAATTATTATTCGGCCAAAGTGATCACCATCATATTCACTAATGGCTCCTCCAATATTTAATTCTCCTTTTTTTACTTTTGTAAAATAAGAGTAGGTAATTCCATAAAAATGATTATCAAGCCATCTTCTTCTTACTAAATCAATAGATTTATTTTCTAAGCTTGCATAATAATCAATTAAATTATCAGCTTCTCTAAATTGTTCATAATATCCTCTTCCATATGTATAATGTAAAGCCAAATGAATGTTTGAGTTATTGGAAATATTATGATTAAAGTGAAATTGATAATGATCTTGCTGATAATTATCAGTTTCATTTTCATATAAATAATAATTGAACGTTCTTCCGGAGTTTAATAAATTATTAGCTTGTTTGTCAGTATATCCGTTATTCAATATAACATTGTTCATACCATCTAAATCGTTTTCAATTCTTGATTGAGGTGTTCCCCACCACGACTGATATGTTTTTTCTTTTCCAGAAAAATTTATAAAATCTATAACACTTTTCTTTCCATAATAACTTGCAGATGCATAATATGATTTTAAATTCGATGATGCTCTATCAATATATCCATCTGAATCAATTTTAGACAATCTTAAATTAAGGTTTAATTTATTTTTTATAAGTCCTGAGTTAATTTCAAGAGAGTTTTTAAATGTTTTAAATGACCCTGCGGATGATGAATAATTTAATTTAAAATCTTCACTAATATTTCCTGTTTTTATATTAATTGTACCCCCAAATGAACCACCTCCATTTGTTGAAGATCCAACACCTCTTTGAACTTGAATACTACTAGATGATGAAGCAAGGTCTGGCATATTAACCCAAAAAACTCCATGAGATTCAGAATCATTATATGGGATTCCATTTATAGTTACGTTAACTCTGGTTGCATCACTTCCCCTTATCCTAACACTTGTGTAACCAACACCATTGCCAGCATCTGATGTAGCATAAGCTGAAGGTGTAGCCTGAATTATAAATGGAATATCTTTTCCAACATTGCTTTTTTCAATAAAATTTTTAGAAATATTTGTATAAGGATACGGACTATTTTTTTTTACTCTTGTTGATGTAACTTTAATTTCATCATTAAGTATTATTCCATCATATAAGGTAAATTTAAAAACACTTCTATTATCAGTGTTAATAAAAAAATCTTTCGCTATATACCCTACATGTGATATCTTTATATTTATACTATCTTCATTTGTATTGAAATAAAATATTCCTTTTTGATCACTATATAATATTTTATTTAAAGAAGGTATTTGAATATTAGCTCCTATAATTGCTTCACCTTCATTATTAACCACTAAGCCCTTAAATGATTTTTGAGCATGGCCTGAAAAGGTTATTAAAATTAAAAATAATATTTTATTCATATTTACTACGCCAGCATTATCTGGATCAGTTTTTCGAGTTTAATCTCAGCCTTTATATTTCAGGCACCCCAAGGTTTCACAATTATAATTATTTTTTTATAAAATTTAAAGATGTTAATAGTCTATTTGAATGACTTCCCTCAACAACTTTATAGTTTGCCTTTTTTTGATTCAAATGATGTTTAAATAAATCAAATATTTTAATTCTTCCTTTAGGATTTTCTCTTAAAGGATCATTAACCCAAGGGAAATCAGGTTTGCACAACAAATAGTAATCAAATAATTCATTTTTTGTCATTTTAATAATCTTTTTACTGCATTGATTATATTTATACTCACTCCAAATTAGTATATCAATAATAGACGTATCACTAATCAGAAATTTTTTAACTTTTGTTTTTTTTTCTTCTATTCTTTCTGACTGTTTTTGAGCAATTATTTCAAGCGATGAAATCGTATAATTTTTATTTTTATTAACATAATACCTGGCATATTCTTCAATAAAATTTTCTTTTAATAATTTAGATAAACTGTTAGCTAGTGTTGTTTTACCAGACGACTCAGGGCCTATAATTGATATTTTTTTCATTTAATTTATTTTTCCAGGATTTATATCCCAAAATTGCAATAATTAAAAATACAAGAAATTGAAAGCTAGTTAATGGCAATTCTTTATAAAAATAAAGTGGGATATATATTAAGTCCGCAATTATCCAATATATCCAATTTTCAATTTTTCTTCTTGCCATTAGAAACATCGCAACTAGAGATAAGGAAGTTGTAATGCTATCAACCATTGGCACATTGCTATCTGATGCTTTTAATAAATAATATATTATCAAGAAGAAAAATATTGATAGAATAATTGCGAAAAACAATTCTCTTTTATTACATCTACTAATTTTTTTTCTTACTTTTTTATTTTTTGAACCCCAAAGAAACCACCCATAAATGCTCATTATAAAATAATAAATATTAATGCCAGCATTTCCATAGAGTTCTGCAGAATAGTTAATAAAAATATAAATACTTACACTAATAATACCAGCGGGAAAAACCCTTATGTCATTATTTTTTGCATACCATACACTTAATAGTCCGAATAATACAGCAATGAATTCCAACATTTTATATAATAAATATAATTTTAGTTTTAATAAATATCCATTAGATTTGTTTGGCAAATAGAACTAGTTAATATTTGCCATGCAAAAAAATAATAAAATTCTTTCTGAAGCATTTACTTTTGATGATGTTTTGCTTCAACCTGCCTATTCAGATATATTACCTAGCCAAGTTGATGTATCTACCTATTTAACCAGAAATATTAAATTAAATATTCCTTTAATTTCTTCACCAATGGATACGGTTACAGAATCATCTTTAGCTATTGCAATTGCATTGAAAGGCGGAATGGGAATTATCCATAAAAACCTGAAAATTGATGATCAAGCAGATGAGGTTAAAAAAGTTAAAAGATCCCAAAGTACTATTATAAAAGATCCAATTACTTTAAATAAAAACTCAACTGTAAAAGATGCCCTGCAAATAATGAAAAAAAATAAAATTGGTGGCATTCCTATCGTTGATCAAAAAAACTATTTGTATGGAATTGTAACTAATAGAGACATAAGATTTCATAAGGACGGAAAAATTCAGCTTTCCGAAATTATGACATCAAAAAACTTAGTTACCGCAAAGAATGACACCGATTTATTTAAGGCAGAGCAGTTATTAAAAAAACATAAAATTGAAAAATTACCCATTGTAAACGAAAAGAATATTTTAGTTGGTTTGGTAACCTATAAAGATATATTGAAAAATAAGTCTATGCCAGATGCTTGTAAGGATAGATTTGGAAGATTGAGGGTTGGCGCAGCAATTGGAAATGAATTTAATTATAAAAAAAGATTAGATAACTTAATAAGTGTAGGGGTAGATGTAATTGTGATTGATACTGCTCATGCACATTCTAAATCTGTAATTTCTTTGTGTAAAAAAATTAAAAAAAATTATGACATTGATTTAATAGTTGGAAATGTTGCAACTTCTAGCGCAGTAAAAGATTTAGTATCCGCTGGCGCAGATGCAATAAAAGTTGGAATAGGCCCTGGAAGTATTTGTACAACTAGAGTAATTGCAGGTGTTGGAGTCCCTCAATTGTCTGCAATTCTAGAGTGTTCAAAAGGTTTAAAGGATTCCAAAATACCATTAATTGCGGACGGTGGAATTCGATTTTCTGGTGACATAGTAAAAGCTATTTCAGCTGGAGCAAATGTTGTGATGATTGGATCATTATTTGCGGGGACAAAAGAAACACCTGGGGAAATTATACTACATGAAGGAAGAAAATATAAAACCTATAGAGGAATGGGTTCTGTTGAGGCTATGGAAAAAGGAGCAAGAGATAGATATTTTCAAGAAAATGAAAAAGAAACTAACAAGTTAGTTCCTGAGGGAATTGTTGGAAGAGTACCATTTAAAGGAGATGCTTCTGAGGTTATATATCAGTTAGTTGGTGGCATTAAATCAGGGATGGGTTATACAGGATCTAAAGATATAAATGAATTAAAAGCTAATACTAAATTTGTTAAAATAACAAATGCATCTTCCATTGAAGGTCATCCTCATAACATAAATATTACCAGGGAAGCTCCAAATTATTCTAAGAACTAATCTTAGCAATCATTAACATTTATTTTTTTTTGGTTTTTTTCAGAATTATTAAATTGTAATTTTGAATATGATTTTGAATAAATTTAAACCTAGAATAAGTTTAATATTGGGATTATCCTGTTGGGTTTTTCTTTTATTATTTCAATTGACCTTAATTATTATAGAAAAAAACCTAACAATATATTCGTATTATTTTACATATCATTTTTTTCTTGGACTATCTATTTTATTTACTTATAATTATTATGATCAAAAACTTAAACTAGCAAACCCTAAGAATGTATTAATTTATTTAAATAAAACTTTAAAATTTTCTTTTTTATCTATTATTCCAGTTGGAATTATATGGGTAATTTTATTTTATATTTTATCTGAAAATTATATCACAAGAAATGTATCCGTATTAAACATTGTAAATCATGTAAATATTGGAATTTCATTAACTTATTTGTCTATTATTTTTACTGTTTATAAAAGGTTTATTTTCTTTGATAATGAAAATAATTTAACTAAATCCTTGTGGAAAATTTTTGAATATTTAATTTTTTTTACCTTTTTATTTGATTTTGTATCTATCTTTTTTCTTTCCTCTTTTTATTACATAATTGGGGTTATTGTAATTATATATGGATTTATTTTATCATTTAATTTGAAGTGGATTGCATATATAAGCTTTGATAAAAAATGGAAAAGCATTTTATATATATTTATTATAATTGTATCTCTACTTTTATATATAAGAATTTTTCTTCAAATTAATATTACTGGAATAGTAATTTTTGACCTAACTAAATCCTTATATTTTATGGTGGTTAGTATTTTTATTTTACTATACTCTTTTATTTCAATTTTAGTTAATGTATTCAATTTACCCACATCCACCGTATTCGAAAAGTTTCAAAAAGAAAAACTTATTGCTAGAAAAGTTCAAGAAGCTTTAATTCCAAAATCATTACCTAACTCAGAAAAATTAAAAATTTTTTCCACTTATAATCCTCATTCAGATTTAGGAGGGGACTATTTTGATTATATCCCTCTAAATAAAAATCAGTTTATTGTATGTGTTGCGGATGTTTCTGGAAAAGGTATGCCAGCAGCGTTGCTAATGTCAAATTTTCAAGCTTCATTAAGAACTTCATTAAGATATACTCAAAATTTAAATGAAATAGTTACGGAATTAAATTTCCAAATTAAAAGCAAAGAATCTGGCGATAGATTTGTTAGTTTTTTCATAGCTGAGTTTAATATTCAGAAAAAAACAATCAACTATGTTAATTGTGGTCATCCACCCCCAATTTTGAAATTAGATAACAAAATAATAAATTTAGATCAGGGCACAACTCTAATAGGTGTTTTTAATGAATTGCCTAAATTTAACTCGCATAAAGTTAAGTATAAAAATAATTGTTTATTATTATGTTATACTGATGGATTGTTAGAAACCCAAAATGATTTTAATGAGTATTATGGAGAGAAAAAGCTTAACAGTTTTATTTTATCTTCCAAAATAAATAGTAAAAAAATAAATGAAAAAATAATAGATGACCTTAATAATTTTAAGGGAAATAATACTTTTAATGATGATATAACAATATTAACTATAGAAATCTCATAAAATGAAACTTAATTTCTTTATGTTTTTTTTAATATTAATTTCCTGTAAAATTGACTCTAACCAAGAGAAGGAAATAAAATCTAATCCGCTAGCAAAAGTTGAAAATAATTTCTTGTATTTAGATGATCTTATCATACCTGAAAATAATTATGATAGTTCAAAATTTGTTGCTAAACAAATAAATGATTGGATAAAAAATGAAATTATATTACTTCATGCATATAATAATATAAATGATAGAATTTTTATTGATAAAAAACTTAAACAATATGAAGATGATTTGATTTTGTATCAATATGAAAATGAGTTATTATCAAATAATGTTAATTTCATAATTTCTGATTTCGAGATAAGTAAATATTATAACGAAAATATAAAAGACTTCATATTAGGCTCAAAAATTGTTAGATGTTTATATACAAAAATTC
>Ga0208261_1000836_pt1 | contig 11512 bp, 9 predicted proteins | sample Knorr_S7_td_DCM__FD_185595 | JGI IMG/M metagenome (GOLD analysis project Ga0208261, IMG submission 185595) | Marine microbial communities from Southern Atlantic Ocean transect - Knorr_S7_td_DCM_ad_131m_LV_B (SPAdes) (version 3) | ecosystem: Environmental > Aquatic > Marine > Oceanic | place...
CCAATAAGAACAATATCGATGTCCCTATGAATTTTTCTATGCTGAAATCCATCATCCAACAAAACCACACTACAGCCAATGTCTATTAGCTGTTTCGTAGCAAAAACCTTATTTTGAGAAACATAAACAGGAATTTTTGGATTTAAATTATTTTTTAATAAAACAACCTCATCTCCACATTCACTCCAATGTTGGTCTTTAACTAAAAAACTATTTGATTCATTTTTTCTTCCATGTCCACGGGAAACTATTCCAACCGAAAACCCTCTTTTTTGTAAAAAATTGGCGATAGAAATTGTTGTTGGTGTCTTTCCTGTTCCGCCAAGCGCAACGTTCCCAACGCTTATAACCATAGCGTCTGTTTTAACGGGTTTTAAAATTTTGAAGTCGTATAATATGTTTTTTATAAAAACATACAATAGATGTATTGGAAAAAAGAACAGAATGGTTGAAAGCAAAAATGTTACAAACTTACTGTTCATTGTTGTGTGTATATTATTCATGCTTGCTTGCAATTTTATCTATTTTATGTAAAGCTTTTTCTATTTTTTCTGTTCCAGCTTCTAAGCTTTCGTTTTTATCAAAATATAAAGGCTTTCCATAAACAACGCGCATCTTTGAAAATGGTTTACTAAAGTAAAAGGTGTGCCAGTTTTTAAATTTCCAACTATTTTTTACGTCTACTATTACTGGAACAATTGGGCGTAAAGATTTTTTTGCAAGCAAAAAAGCCCCCGGTTTTACCTTATGCTCTGGCCCAGTAGGCCCATCGGGTGTTATTATAAGTTTTCCGGATGGATTTAGTGAAAAGAATTCATACATTTTCCCCATAGCTTCTTTTCCTCCTCGGTTGCTAGATCCTCTGAAAAGACTATAGCCATATTTTTTTGAAATATTGGATATAATATCCCCATCTCTACTCTGGCTTATAAGAACATGATAATTTCTTTGACGAAAATGCTCCATAACACCAAGACACTTACCATGCCAAGTAACTAAAATAAACGAATTAATATTATTGATATTTTCTTCACCTACGATCTTAGTCTTATTAAATCGATATGCAATAAATATTAAAAAATGCAGCAGTTTGGTTTTTATGAAAGATTTAATCATATATATATTTTGCCGCTGAATCGTAGACGTTTTCGCTGTTTTTTAGTTTCATTATTAATTTGTCGTATTTCTTCAAAAGTTCATATTTATTTTTTGGGTTTAAAAGAGAGGTGATGCTTTGTGACAATCTCTTTGCGTTCATTTTGTCCTGAAGAAGTTCTTCAACTATCTCATCTTCCGCAATGAGGTTTGTTAGTGACAAGTATTTAACTTTTGACATTGCCTTCGCAAAAAACCATGTTGCCCACGAAAGCTTATAACACACTACCATCGGACACCTCAACATGGAAGTCTCTAATGTAGCTGTTCCTGAACAAACAATGGCGGCATCAGCAACTCCAATTGCTTCATATTGGCTCTCTTTGACTTTAATTAGGTCTAAATTTGAATTGATATTTACATTCTCTCCCTCAATCAAAACAAACGTTAGGTTTTCGTGTTTTGTCTGAAGGATTTTTACTGTTTGTTCAAAAACTTGCCAATGCCTTTTGATTTCAACCTGCCTACTACCAGGCATAAGAATAATGATTTTATTTTCTTTAGGAATATTATGTCGAAAACAAAATTTTTTTCGATCATAGTTTTTATTGCTAAGTTTTACAAGCGGATGACCCGCATAGTGAACATTCAATCCCCTTTCGGCAAACCACGATTTTTCAAAAGGAATTATACTGACTAGTTTATTACAACACTCTTTAAGAATCTTAACCCTAGATTCTTTCCACGCCCAAACTTGGGGTAAAATAAAATATGTTACATCAAAACCTAAGGCCTTTAGTTTTTTTGCTAATCGCAGGTTAAATCCAGGATAATCTATTAATATTATTTTGTCGGGCTGGTATTTTTTGATTTCAGCTAGAGTTTTATTAAAAATTGTTTTAATCCTTGAATAGTGTTTAATAACCTCAAAAATTCCAATCACATTCAAATTTTTAATATGTTCTGTAAGCACCAAACCAACAGATTGCATTTTGCTTCCACCAATTCCAAAAAATTCAGCAGAAGGATTTATGTTTTTAATAGATTCAACTAGTTTTGCACCGTGCAAATCTCCTGAATCTTCTCCGGCAATAATGAATATTTTTTCTTTATTCATTTAAAAAAATTTTGTTTTCAATTTGAAGCGCTATATCTAGGGCGTTGGAGCCCGCTTCACCATCGACGTTTGGCCTAGACCTTGTGTTCACACAGTAAATGAAGTGGTTGATTTCTTCAAGGAGCGCGTCCTTGTTTTCAGGTATAAATTTTTCATAAAATAAATCTTTTTTTCCATCATTTGTATCAACCTTTTGAGATTTTGAATTAGATGAAAATTTAGCATCGTTCTCAATTCCATATAGTTCAATTTGAGGAATCATTAAATCTGTAATGCTATACAAATCTTTTTGATATGTCCTTATTTTGCGAACATAGCTTTGAGCTATTCTGCTAGATTTCAGATTAGCAACTACACCACTTTCAAATTTAATGTGTGCATGCGCAAGATCAATTGTGTTGCTCATCATTTTTGCTCCACTTGCGCTTATTTTTCTGATTGGGCTATCAACCATTTCTAAAATTAAGTCTATGTCGTGTACCATTAAATCTAGCACCACAGGCACCTCCGTCCCCCTTGCTTGAAAAGGGGCAAGCCTTTCAATTTCTATATAATGCGGCTCTTCAATCAAAGATTTTAACTTATTGATTGTTGGATTAAATCTTTCAATATGACCAACCTGGATTATGCGCTTGTTTTTTTTAGCCAAGTCAATTAGCAATGAAGCTTCTTGCACAGTGTTTGTAATGGGCTTCTCAATTAAAACATCCTTGTTGTTGCTTAAAAAGGTTTTTGCAATCTCAAAGTGTGTATTTGTTGGGGTTACAATGTGTACAGCGTCACAAAGAGCAATCAACTCATCGGTGCTTTTTAAGGCTCGCACTGAAAACTCATTACATACATTGTTGAGAGCTTCAGAATTAATATCAAAAACTCCAACAAACTCTATCTTGTTGTGTTTTGATAAATGTTTTATGTGATGTTTGCCCAGGTGTCCTGCGCCAACAACGCCAATTTTAGGTTTTTTATTACTCATTGTCCTTTAATGAAGTATGCAATATCTCCTTCTTGCATAATATAGTCTCTTCCAACCATTTTCACCAAGCCCATTGTTTTTAATTCATTAATTTTTTCTTTATTGTTCATTGCATCTTCATAGGTATAAATTTCTGCTTTAATAAATTTTGTTGAAAAGTCAGTATGAATTTCTCCAGCCGCCTCTACTGCCTGAGAACCTCTTTTCATCGTCCAAGCCCGTACCTCTTTATCTCCGCAAGTAAAAAAGGTCTCTAAACCCAAGGTGTTATAAGCCTCTTTAATAAGTGTGTCGAGCCCACTTTCTTTAATTCCATAATCATTAAGAATTAATCTCTTTTCATCTTCATCAAAGTCGGCCATTTCTGATTCAAGCTTCCCATTAATTTTTATTAAAGAGGATTTGTTTTTATCAGCAATTGTTTTTGCTTGTGCGTACAGCTCATCGTTTTCAAAGTCCCCATCAATATTGGCTACATATATCATCGGCTTATCAGTCAAAAGAAAAAGGTTTTTTATAACAGGATTTTCTTTTGAGTTTCTTTCAAAGGAGCGAGCAGCAAAACCGTTGTTCATATGATCTAAAAGACCTGTTAACACCTCTTCAGCCAACCTACCCTCTGGCTTATTTGCTTTTATTAGTTTTACATTTTTTTCTAAACTTTTTTCTACAGTTTTTATATCAGCTAATATTAGCTCCGTATTAATAATTTCCATGTCGTCAAGCGGATCAACCCTGTTTTCTACATGTGTAATATTGTTATCATTAAAAAAACGAACAACCTGAATAATTACATTTACAGATCTTATTTGCGAAAGAAATTGATTACCTAAACCCTCTCCTTGGTGTGCATTTTTTACCAAGCCAGCGATATCAATAAATTCCACGGTGTTGTGAATAGTTTTTCCAGGGTTGAATAGCTTAGCAAGTTCCTTTAGCCTTTCATCTGGGACCTCAACAATCCCTGTGTTTGGTTCTATAGTACAAAAAGGATAATTTTCTGCAGCAATATTATTTTTACTTAGAGCGTTGAAGAGAGTTGATTTCCCCACATTTGGTAGTCCTACAAATCCACAGTTTAAATTCATTGTGAGAATATAATACTTAATTGAATGAGTATTTATTAAATTGAAATCTTATGGAAAATAAATGGGCAATAATCTTGGGGTGTTCAACTGGCCATGGAGCTGCAACAGCCAAACAATTAGCGTCAGAAGGGTTTGGCATTATTGGTTTTCATCTTGATAGAGGCCCTATTAAAAAAGATGCTTTAAAATTTGAAAAAGAAATCGGAACTCTCAATGGGTCTAGGGTAAAGTTTTGGAATGAAAATGCCGCTGATAAAGAGGTGATGCTTTCTAGAATAGAGGATATCAAAGATTTGGTTCAGGACGGTGAAATTAAGCTTTTAATGCACTCAATTGCCTTTGGAAGCACCACAAATTTTTTTGAACCTACCCCTGTTCTGCAAAGGCAAATGGATATGACTCAACATGTTATGGCACATTGCATAATTTATTGGACCCAAACTCTATTAGATAACAGCCTGTTAAAGTCAGGATCTAGAATTATTGGCCTAACTAGCGAGGGCAGCTATAAAGCAATGGAGGGCTATGGACCGGTTGGTGTTGCTAAGGCATCCTTGGAGGCCATTGTAAGACAGATTGGTTGGGAGCTTGGAAGTAGAGGGATTACAGCAAACACAATTCAGGCAGGAATTACCCCAACAAGAGCCTTAACAAAAATTTCTAATGATTGGGAAGAGTGGGTAGAAAAAACGAAAGAAAGAAATCCTATGAAAAGAGTCACAAAACCTGAAGATGTGGCGGGGCTTGTTTCGCTATTGATGAGCAATAAGGCGAATTTTGTTAATTGTTCAACGATTTTTTGTGATGGCGGAGAACACCGCTCTTTGTAGGTATTATTTTTTTGTAAAAACCTCACCAATCAACAAGATCATACCCCTTTTAAACAAAGACATTCCATTTACTATTAATTGCATTCCGTTTGTAGCGTTTGTAGCCCTCTTCTTTTTTACATCTTGCTGAATTTTTTTAATATTTTTAATCACGAAATTCCTCCGGCGCCTACAAAACCGTAGCTATCTAAACCATAAACATGAATTAATTCGTTCCACAAATCATTTGGAGATGAATTAAAAATTGAATCACTATAGTCCTGAATTAACCAGTCACCTCTTTTTATTTCATCTTCAAGTTGATGTCTATCCCAACCGGCATGTCCAAAAATTAACTTAGTATCTTTTGGTGTTTTTTCATTAAAAAGTATTTCTTGGATTAGGTCTAGATTTGTAGATAATTCAATTTTTTCTGAAAAATCGTCTGCTTTACCAGTATTTTTTTGTACAATGCAAGCTTCATTTAGGTTAACAGGGCCCCCAAAATAAATTTTATCGGATTCATTGAGAATGTCTTCAAATATTTTATTTTTAATTCCAGAGCTAACCACCTTCATTTTGCTAATTGGTTTATTTACAATAATCCCCATAGTGCCATTTTTGTCGTCTTCACAAATAAAAATAACGCTCTTAGAAAAGTAGGGATCAACCATGTTTGGCATTGAGATTAATAGTTTATTTTTTAGGCTTTTCATTTTTTATTTAATAAAACATAAATCCTTTTTTGAATCAATACTAGAGTTAAGTAACTTATTAGTCAATTTTTTTAAGAAAAAATGAAAAATAAGCTACAAATACGCGGAGCAAGACAACACAACCTAAAAGACATTACGGTTGATATTGATAAAAACAAGCTTGTTGTTATTACAGGACCATCTGGTTCAGGCAAGTCTTCTTTAGCTTTTGATACAATTTATGCCGAAGGCCAAAGAAGGTATGTTGAGTCTTTGTCAGCCTATGCTAGACAGTTTTTAGATTTGATGGAAAAACCAGATGTTGATACAATTGAAGGATTATCACCAGCAATTTCAATTGAACAGAAAACAGGATCAAGAAATCCAAGATCTACAGTTGGAACAATAACAGAAATTCATGACTACTTAAGACTGCTATATGCAAGCATAGGACAACCACATTGCTGGGAATGTTCTAGGCCTATTACTAGACAATCTCCAGAACAAATAGTCGAGCAAATTCTAAAATTACACAAAAATGAAAAAGCATACATTTTATCTCCAGTAATTCAAGGAAGGAAAGGTGAGCATAAAACTGTTTTTGACGATATAAAGAAAAAAGGTTTTTTGCGGGCTAGGATTGATGATAAAATAGTTTCCTTAAGAACAATACCTGTGCTAGAAAAAAACAAAACCCACAATATTGATGTGCTAATTGATAGGGTGTTAGTAGATAAACAAATCAAATCTCGATTACTAGAGTCTGTAGAGCTAGCCTTAAGTATGGGTAATGGAATTTGTATTATTAATATTAACAATCAGGAAGATTTTATGTTTAGTGAACATTTTGCATGTGCATATCACCCATATGTAATGATGACAGACCTGACGCCTAGAATGTTTTCATTTAATTCTCCATATGGAGCATGTCAACAATGTGATGGCTTGGGTTTTATTACAGAGATTGATCCAAATTTAGTTGTACCAAATATCAAAAAATCTCTAATTCAAGAAGCTATTAAGCCAATCGGCAGCCAACCGAAAGGTTTTCATGGAAGCAAGCTCAGAGCCCTTGCAAGAGAGTTTGACTTATCTTTTTCAACACCATGGAACAAGCTTTCAAAAGAGGTGAGAACAATTTTATTATACGGCTTGAGTGGTAAAAGAATTAACGTCGATTACAAAAGCTCAAATTTTTCAGGGACCTATAAAGGTAGGTGGGAAGGTATTATTCCGGAACTTCAGCGTAGATATAAACAAACACAGTCCTATGGTATCAGAAGGTGGATTGAAGGATTTATGAGCACCAGAACTTGTGACTGTTGTAATGGAAAAAGACTTAAAGAATCATCTTTAAACGTTAAAGTGAACGAAACTAACATTGGAGATCTTTGTTCAAAAAATATTTCCGAAACATTAAAATTTTTTGAAAGTCTAGAGCTTAACCAAAGCCAGAAAGAAATTGCTGGAGGCATTCTTAATGAAATTAAAAAAAGACTAAGTTTTTTAATCAATGTGGGATTGAACTATTTAACACTAGATAGAGCATCAAGAACTCTATCAGGGGGAGAAGCGCAGAGAATAAGATTAGCTTCCCAAGTGGGATCTCAACTTACAGGCGTACTTTATGTGCTTGATGAGCCTTCAATTGGGTTACATCCTAGAGATAATGATAGACTATTAGCTACATTGCAATCCTTAAAAGAGATTGGGAATACAGTTATAGTTGTTGAACATGACTTAGATACAATTGAATCAGCTGATCAAATTATCGATATGGGACCAAAAGCAGGATTTCATGGAGGAGAAGTAGTATTTTCAGGCCAGTTAAAAGATATTATGAAGCATAAAAAGAGTTTAACTGGTAAATATCTTTCCGGTGAAAAATTTATCCCCCTACCTTCATTTAGAACCCCAACTTTTGACCACTTTTCATTGATAGGAGCTTCTGGAAATAATTTGAAAAATATTGATGTTAGCTTCCCATATGAAAGGCTAATAGCTATCACAGGGGTGTCTGGAAGCGGTAAAAGTTCTCTCATAAATCAAACCCTATACCCAGCGTTGTCGAATATGGTCAATTTTGGCGTTAAAGATATGCTCCCATTTAAAAATTTAGTTCGAACAGACAAAATTGAGAGAGTAATTAATGTCGATCAAAAACCAATAGGTAAAACACCAAGATCTAATCCAGCGACATATACCGGAATTTTTACACATATCAGAGATTTATTTGCACAAACCAGAGAAGCGAAACTTAGAGGCTATAAAATTGGAAGATTTTCATTCAATGTTAAAGGAGGAAGATGTGAGTCTTGTCAAGGAGCAGGAATTATAAAAATAGAAATGAACTTTCTTCCTGACGTATATGTAAACTGTGATGATTGTAATGGTAAAAGATACAACAAAGAAACCCTTCAAATTGAGTATAAAAATAAAAACATTGACGACATATTAAACATGTCAGTTGAAGAGGCTCGAATTTTCTTTAAAAATATCCATCCAATTAAAAAAAGATTAGATACCCTTCATGATGTTGGCTTAGGTTATATCAAACTAGGGCAACAAGCTACAACCCTTTCTGGGGGAGAAGCGCAAAGAGTTAAGCTTTCCACCGAGCTTTCCAAAACTAGCACAAAAAATACAGTTTATTTTCTAGATGAGCCAACCACAGGTTTACATGTTGATGATATCAAAATGTTATTATCTGTTTTACAGAAACTTACAGATCAAGGAAATACAATAATTGTAATTGAACACAACCTTGATGTCATAAAATGTGCAGACTGGGTAATTGACTTGGGTCCTGAAGGTGGAGAGGGTGGAGGAACAATTGTTTCTCAGGGCACGGTTGAAGAGATTGCTCGAGACAAAAACTCAATTACAGGAAAATTTCTTAAAAAAGTTCTAAAATAATTTTTTGGATAACGCCCATTCCATATTTATCTTAGTATATCGTGACTGATGAACAAAAAATAGTGATATCTTCAAGCGAAGAAAGAAATTTTGACAAACAAATCAGGCCAAATCTTTTTGAAGATTTCATTGGACAAAAAGAGATAGTAAAATCTTTAAAAACTTATATCACCGCTGCAAAACAAAGAGAAGAAGCTCTAGACCATATTCTCTTATATGGACCCCCCGGCCTTGGTAAAACTACACTTTCTAACATTGTTGCAACTGAGCTTGAAAAAGGATTTTTATCAACATCTGGTCCTGTAATATCAATTCCAGGAGATTTGTCAGGAATGCTTACTAATCTTCAAAATAGAGATGTTTTTTTTATTGATGAAATCCACAGAGTCAATACAACAGTAGAAGAATATTTATACTCAGCAATGGAAGACTTCAAAATCGATATTTTAATTGATTCGGGGCCTAATGCAAGAACTGTAAGATTAGACTTAGAGCCATTTACATTAGTTGGTGCTACAACTAGATTGGGCAATATTTCAACACCTATGAGAGACAGGTTTGGTGCAATTTTTCGCTTAGACTTCTACAAAGAAGAAGAAATTTTTGAGATTTTGAAAAGAACAGCATCTATTTTAGAAATGAACATTAACGATGAAGCATTATTAGAAATCGCCGGAAGGTCTCGTGGAACCCCTCGTATTGCTAACAGAGTTCTTAAAAGAGTTCGTGACTTTGCACAAGTAAAAAAAGTAAAAGAAGTTAGGCTTGAAGACGCTCAAAGTTCTCTAGATAATATTGGGATTGATCAAAACGGACTTGAGGCTATGGATAGAAAAATTTTAAAAAACCTAATTACTAACTATAACGGTGGTCCAACCGGAGGAAAATCATTGGCTATATCAATTAATGAAGATCTTCAAACAATAGAAGATGTGTATGAACCATATTTAATTAAAGAAGGCTTTATAGAAAGAACTTCGAGGGGTAGAATAGCAACCGAAAAAGCATACGCACTATTTGGTATAAAAAAATAAAGAATTAAGGAGAAATATATGATAGAAAAAAAGAAAAAATACAAGCTAACTGACTTTAGATACCAGCTTCCTAAAAAATTTATTGCTCAAAAACCAAAGCAAAAAAGAGACGGAGCAAAAATGATGGTTTTAAATAGGAAAGATGAATCAATCAAGCATAAAAAATTTTCAAACATAACCGACTACTTTCAAAAAAATGATTTACTAATTCTTAATAACACTAAAGTGTTTCCAGCAAAGCTTTTTGCAACCAAAGATAGAACAGATGCAAAAGTTGAAATTTTCCTATTAAGAGAACTTGGTGATCGTTTATGGGAGGTTTTGGTTAAACCCGCAAGAAAAGTTAGAATAGGTAATAAGCTAATTTTATCAGATAGTCTTTTTTGTGATGTAATTGATAATACAGTTTCAGGGGGGAGGGTTGTTCGATTTGAATTTGATAAAGGAAATTTTGATAATATTTTAGATAAACTTGGTCATCCGCCCTTGCCACCATATATTGAGCGTCCAACAACTCCAGCTGATAAAGAGAGATATCAGACAGTATACGCGGAAAAAAGAGGTGCAGTAGCAGCACCAATTGCTGGTCTACATTTCACTCCACAAATACTTAAAAAACTAGAAAAAAAGGGAGTTAATATTTACTATATAACCTTACATATAGGTTTAGGAACATTTAAACCTGTACAGGTTGAAGACCTTAATAGACACCACATGGATTCTGAATATTTTGAAGTTTCACCAAGCACTGCAGTTGCAATAAATGAAGCAAAAAGGAAAAGAAGAAGAATCTTTGCCGTAGGAACGTCTACTGTAAGAGCCCTAGAAACAGTAAACGTTTCAGGTTTTCAAATTTCACCTAAAAAGGGATGGACAAACAAATTCATTCATCCTCCCCATGATTTTAAAATAGTTGATGGATTGATAACAAATTTTCACCAACCTGAAAGTACATTATTAATGCTTACCTCTGCATTCGGTGGGTATAAATTTATTAAAGATGCCTACAAAGTAGCGAAAAAGAAAAATTATAGGTTTTTAAGCTATGGCGACTCAATGCTGATTACTTAAAATGAAAAACGTTGCTATTATATTGGGGGCTGGATCAGGCGAAAGGTTTGGTTCTCATAAACAAGTAGAAATGATAAACAATAAACCTGTTTATTCTTATTCGCTAGATGTGTTTGTTGATACGAATCTTTTTTCCACAATATTTTTAGTTGTACCAAAAAAATTAATTAATCTGATAAAAAATCAATTAAAAGAACCGAAATATAAAGATGTAATAATTTGTGAAGGCGGCGATTCAAGAGCACAATCAGTTCATAATGCTTTTAGCAAAATTACCACAAAAAATAAAAAAATATTTATCCATGATGCTGCTCGGCCACTTATTAATAAGAAACTAATTATTGACCTTGCAAAATTTTCTAAAAATAAAAAAGCAACGGTGTTGGCAAAAAAAATTAATGAAACAGTTAGATCAGTGAAAAAAGAAAAGTCAGAATTTACCGTAGATAGATCAAAATTATGGATAGCTGAAACACCCCAAGTTTTTGATAATAGCGTTTTAGATGAAGCGTATAGAAAGAGGCTTTCAGTAATTCATGAATATACAGACGAAGCAGCTATTGTTGAAGACTGTGGAATTGGTGTAAATATTTATGAAAACAGCAGTATTAATACAAAAATTACAACAAAAGAAGATTTAAAAATTGTTAAATCTATGTTAACTAAAGATGTTTTTTATGGCATAGGTTTGGATTTTCATTCGCTTGAAAG
>Ga0208261_1000837_pt1 | contig 11505 bp, 10 predicted proteins | sample Knorr_S7_td_DCM__FD_185595 | JGI IMG/M metagenome (GOLD analysis project Ga0208261, IMG submission 185595) | Marine microbial communities from Southern Atlantic Ocean transect - Knorr_S7_td_DCM_ad_131m_LV_B (SPAdes) (version 3) | ecosystem: Environmental > Aquatic > Marine > Oceanic | place...
CACGTGGAGAAGCCCATAAACCTTCTGGCACTGGACCACGTCAAGATGATCCAAGAAGTTCGGCACCGCCATCTGCTGGTAAACCAGGTGAACAAAAACGTGGTCCTGGTTCAGGTGCAAGGCGCAGGCCAAAGAAAAAAGGGCGCAAACGTCGCACAACAGAAGAACTGCAGCCAATGGATGCACCACCTCTGGCTTTGACTCCAGAAGATGTTGCAGTCCCAGAGGGTGTCGTCCTTTTGGAAAGGCAAAGTACTGCACAGGAAATTGCTCCGAAGTTAAATCGTACGTCAGCAGATGTGATCAGGTTTTTGATGGAACAAGGAGAGATGGTTACCGCCACTCAAACTCTTAGTGATGACATGATTGAGCTTTTTGCCGCAGAGATAGGAGCAGAAATATCACTGATCGACCAAGGAGAAGAGCAAGAAGTTGAGCTTTTAGCACTTTTGGAAATTGATGAGGAGGAGATTCCTGAAGATGCTCCCGGTCGTCCTCCGATCATTACAGTAATGGGTCACGTTGATCATGGAAAAACAAAACTGTTAGATCAGATCAGAAATGCGAAAGTTGCAGATGGTGAAGCGGGCGGTATCACTCAGCACATAGGTGCTTATCAGATCGTGAAAGATGGAAGCGTTCTGACTTTCATTGACACTCCTGGACATGAGGCATTTACCACAATGCGTGCTCGCGGTGCTGAGTCTACTGACTTTGTGGTGTTGGTTGTAGCTGCAGATGACGGTGTGATGCCACAAACCCTAGAAGCGATTAATCACGCTCGTGCAGCGGAAGTTCCCATTGTTGTAGCTATTAATAAAATTGATAGAGAAAATGCTGATATTCAAAAAGTAATGGGTCAGCTAGCAGAGAATGATTTAGTTCCTGAGTCTTGGGGAGGGGAAACGGTAACTGTTGAAATTTCTGCTCTTGAAAATCTAGGTATTAATGAATTACTTGAGAACTTAACTGTGGTGGCTGAAGTTGAGGATCTTAGAGCTGAACCGACTGCAAGAGCTAGAGGTATCGTTTTAGAGTCAAATCTTGACGCTGGAAAGGGACCAGTAGCTACTGTTTTAATTCAAAATGGAACCCTCAGAGTAGGTGAACCTGTAGTTGCGGGCGCCTCGTGGGGTCGAGTGAGAGCTCTAATAAATGATACTGGAGAGCAAGTTAAGGAAGCAGGACCTTCAACTCCCGTTCAATTACTTGGTTTGAATGAAGTAGCTGATGCAGGTGATGAGATTATGGTTGCGCCTACTGAGAGATTGGCTAGTCGAGTTGCTGAGAGACGAAGTCATCACCGAAGGCAAACAGGATTAGGTCGAGATGCACATGCTTTATCAGGTGGGGCCAGACTTGAAGATATTTTTGAACAGATACAGAAAGGTGAAGCAGCAAATTTGAATCTTGTTGTTAAAGCTGACATGCATGGTTCTTTGGAAGCTGTAAGCGAAAGCCTCCGAAAACTTGAGAGGGAAGACGTCAAGCTTTCTTTCGTTCACCGTGGTGTAGGTAGGATCAGTGAAAACGATATACAACTTGCCTCTACTACGAATGCGACGATTATTGGTTTTAACGTTAGACCTGAAAGAAAAGCAAGAGATCTAGCGCTAGAAGAGCAAGTAGAAATCAGAAGCTACGAAGTGATCTACGAGTTAATTGGTGACATAGAAGCTGCGATGTTAGGTCTTTTAGCACCAGAATATGAAGAAATAGTTACCGGTGACGCTGAGGTAAGAGAAATATTTTCTGTACCAAAGATTGGCAAGATAGCTGGATGTTATGCGACAAATGGAACAATAACTAGAGGATCTAAAGTCAGATTCCTTAGAGAAGGAACGATAATTTGGAAAGGCGAGGTTAGCTCTCTAAAAAGATTTAAAGAGGATGTGAGAGAAGTGCAGGCTGGTTTTGAATGCGGTATTGGGCTTTCAGATTTTCAGGATTTAAAAGCAGGTGACGTAATTGAAACTTATGAAGAGAAAGAAATAGCCAGAACTTAAGACTTCAGTTCTTTAAACACTTCTTGAAACCCTGTGTTCATAGCTCCATCGTCTTCAACTACAGTCAAAATACGGAAACCCTGTTGTTCCCTAGTAGCAGCTAAAGACGAGTTTGCGTGTATTCCCGGAGTCACGTTATGTTTCTCGCAACTATTAACAATTCTTTCTAAAGCTTCATCAAATTTAGGATCCCCATCGTTGTTGCCTTTAGGCAGTCCGAGGTTAACGGAGAGGTCAGAGGGTCCCACATATATAGCGTCAACACCTTCTACTGAAAGAATTGAGTCAAGATTGTTTAAGGCCTCTAACGTTTCAATCATTGGCAGGCATTGAATTGAACTCTTTACTCCTTGAACGTATTCTTCACCGAATACTCTTACAGCCCTTGTAGGTCCCATACTTCTATTTCCCATTGGAGGGTATAAACAGGCTTTAACTGCCTGTTCTGCTTCTTCAGCTGAATTTACAAGTGGAACTATCACCCCAGTTGCCCCTGCATCGAGAGCCCAACCTATTACTGAAGGATCATTACCTGGGACGCGTACAATTGCTCTAGAGGAATGAGGTTGGATTGCTTGAAGCATTGGTATTAGATCATTTCTGTCGCTAAAACCATGTTGCATATCGATACATACATAATCGAATCCGGAAAGAGCGGCAATTTCGGCCGTGATAGAAGACGGGACTTTAAGCCAACAGCCAAAGGCCGTACTGTCAAAAGTAAACTTTTCGGGCAGTTCCATAAAACTCATATCTTGACTCTAGTCATTGCTAAACATAAATATGTAGGTCGTCTTTAAGTTGGACCCGTAATAGTGTGACTGTATGCGTGGATATGATCGCACCGACCGATTAAATGAACTTCTGATAAGGATTCTTGCAGAGGAACTAGAAATCATTGACGATGAAGTTTTAGGGTTTGTTACCGTTACTGGTGTCCAAACTGATAAAAGTCTCACTCAAGCTAAAGTTTTTGTTACAGGTGATCTAGATGACGAAGAATTGTGTAATCGACTCGAAATCCATAGGTCACGTTTACAGAGAGCGATAAATAATCAGGCAAGATTGCGTCGAGTGCCATCTCTCTCTTTCTTTGTTGATGACACAGCTGAATCAGCCGAAAGAATTGAAAATCTGCTTCGTGAATTGAATCAGGAATAGAAAGTTAATGACAAAAGCAATAAGTGAACCTATTGGTATTGCAATTGTTGATAAGCCAGCAGGTATGACAAGTCATGACGTGGTTTCCAAAGCGAGAAAATTATTCGGAACCAGAAAAGTTGGACATTCAGGAACGTTAGACCCAGATGCAACAGGAGTTTTGATTCTAGGAGTTGGTAGAGCCACTAGGTTGCTTCAGTTTCTTACTATTCTGCCTAAGTCTTATAAAGGGGAGATAGTTTTTGGTGAGCATACTTCAACCTTGGATTCATCTGGAGAAATTACCGCCACCTACGATATGAGCGATTTAACGCTTTCAGATGTTAGGGAAGCGACGAAATATTTTCTGGGGGAAATAGAACAAATACCACCGATGGTTTCTGCGGTGAGAATAAAAGGAAAGCGTCTTTACGAAATTGCTAGAGAAGGGGATGAAATCGATAGACCTGCTCGTAATGTCAGAGTTGATCGATTTGAAGTCAATCCAACCGTCGCCCCTGAAGTTTATGAGGTTTTTGTGGATTGTTCATCAGGTACGTACATAAGGTCTTTAGCTGCAGATCTTGGGGTGGTTTTAGGAGGAGGAGCACATTTAAGGAATTTGCGGAGAACAGGAGTCGGTTCTTTCAAAGAAAATGAAGCATCACAATTGGAAGAAATTGTTTTACAAAAACCGATCGAAGGGATGAGAGACTTCGAACAGGTAAAAGTGGATGACGATACTAGAAAAGAAGTTTCACACGGCAGGGTTTTTGATCTAGAAAGATTAGAGACAAAAAAAGAAGGCCCTTGGGCATTAGTCGATCAAAGCGGTGAGCTTTTAGCCGTCTATAAACAACACGGTGAGAGTATTAAACCAGTGGTTGTAATTGTTGACCCATAATTTTGCTGGATAACCTGCATGATGAATCCTTTAAACGTAAATTCGATTTCCTTGTTAAGGCAAAATCTGATATGAAATGGTCCGGTTCTTAGTGATGGGTTTTCCTAAAATATTTCGCAAGTTGTATTTTCTCCGAAGGTTTTCCTCTGCGCGTATTCCAACACGAGTGGGGGAGTTCACGGCTCATTCATACAGAAATAATTTTAAGAACGAAGGGAACATAGCGTTAGTTTTAGGTGATGTCACAGACATCGATACTCCTTTAGTTAGAGTCCATTCTGAGTGCTTGACTGGAGATCTAATTGGCTCTCTTAGATGTGACTGCGGTTCTCAATTACAGGTTTCTTTGGAGATGATTGGAGAAGAAGGAGTCGGTATTCTTATTTATTTGCGTGGGCATGAAGGTAGAGGAATTGGGTTAGGTAAGAAACTTCGGGCTTATAACCTGCAAGATCAAGGAATGGACACGGTTGACGCCAATTTGGAGCAAGGTTTACCAGTAGATTCTCGCGACTATTATTTCGCAGCTGAAATTCTTCAAGACTTGGGTGTTTCTAAAATAAGGCTTTTGACGAATAATCCAAAGAAAAAAAGCGAGTTAGAGGATGAAGGTATAGATGTTGTCTCGCGTGTGCCGTTGGAAATAGCTCCCACTGAGGAAAACAAACGTTATTTAGAAACAAAAAAGACACGTCTGGGTCACATCCTTAACAACTAAGAATTTCACCTTTTTAAGTCTTTTTGTTTTAATCTCCTATTCTGTCAAAATTCCAATAAAATTTTGTTGTGGAAGTCCATCAATTTTCAGATCCTTTAGTTTTCGAGACCCCGACTGTGGCGACTCTTGGAACCTTCGACGGACTTCATTTAGGGCATCAAAAAATTATTACTGACGTAGTAGAAGAAGCCGGTAAACGTGCTGGTGAAAGTGTTGTTGTGACATTTGATCGTCATCCTGCTGAATTGCTTCGCCCGGAGAGCGTTCCCTACTTTTTGTCTTCGTTTGAAGACAAAGTTTCTTTAATAGCTGATTGTGGAATTGACCATCTATTAGTGCTTCCTTTTGACAAGGAGGAGTCTGAAAGGTCTGCAACAGATTTCGTGAAAAAAGTATTTTTAGGAAAACTTTCTGTTGATTTGTTAATCGTTGGTCATGATGTGCACTTTGGGAATAACAGGGAAGGTAATTTCGCTTTTTTGGAACAAGCTTCTAAGGAATTTGATTTTGAAGTTCGAAGGATTGATCCGGTGATGCTAAGCGAGGAAGATTCTGAGGCTATTTCTTCTACAGCGATTAGAAGGGCTTTAAGAGGTGGGGAAGTTGAAAGCGCCATGCAAATGTTGGGACGCCCCTACAGTATTTCTGGAGAAGTTGTGTATGGAGATCAAAGGGGAAGAACTATAGGTTTTCCTACAGCAAATTTAGTTCTATCTTCTGAACGAGCATGGCCTGCAGATGGCGTTTATTCAGGTATTTTTACAAGAGCAGACGGTTCTGAACACTTGTGCGCGATTAATGTTGGTCGACGTCCAACTTTTTATGAGCACGCTAATACTTCTCTGCTTGAAGCCCATTTACTTGATTTTGATGATGATCTATATGGGGAGATTTGTGAAGTTGCTTTTTTACATTTTTTACGAAGTGAAAAACGATTCGATGGTATTGACTCTCTTGTAGAACAATTAAATGATGATGTAGCAAAAACACGATCTTTGTTGGCATAGGGCTAATTAGCCAAAAGACTGTTTTTATTTTTCGAGTTGCTGTTTATATTGATCAAGTTGTATCTTGGTCAGACCATCAGACCATGGTCATGAAAGGTTTTAATGAGCGTAAAAGGGATGAACCACGCGGTTCTTTATGTTCGTGATGCCCGTGTCCATAAGGACTTTTATTCTAGAGTTCTCGGTTTTACAACAAATATTGAAGATAAAAATGGACAATTTGTTTTTATGCGTGCTCCTAGTTCGAATAATCACCATGATGTTGCTTTTTTCTCAATCGGGATACACGCTTCTCCATCAAGTGCTGGACAAAAAAGCGTTGGTCTTTACCACATTGCTTGGGAAGTAGAGACGCTAGCAGAGCTTGAAGAAATGAAAAATATTCTTGAAAAAGAAGGATGTCTTGTAGGGGCGAGCGACCATGGCGTGAATAAAAGCCTTTATGGAGTAGATCCTGATGGTCTCGAATTCGAAGTTATGTGGTTAGTGCCAGAAAAGTTTTGGGGAGACGCAGAAACAGCTGCGATCATTGAACCTCTTAATCTTTCAGGGGAAATAGAAAAATTTGGCAGAGAGCTTAAAGGAAGAAATTAAATGACTTTTTCAGGGGATTCTTATTCGTTAAAACCAATAGAAAGAACAACTATTGCCGATCAAATTAGTGGACAGTTGCTTCAGCTGATCCGTGAGGGGAGATTTACTCCTGGGGAAAGAATGCCTTCTGAGAGGCAATTGTGTGAAGATTTTGGAGTTGCTAGAACGACTCTCAGAGAGGCTATACAACAACTTGTATCTTTAGGGGTTTTAGAACGTCAAACAAACCGGTTGTATGTGGCTGATCACATAGGCGTTGTAGATGTCCCAGATGAAAAAACTAAAAAACTCAAAGACTTGGTTGAGACTCGCCGGTTTATAGAGATTTCTGTCACCGAGTTAGCTGTTTGTAGAGCTACTGACCAACAACGTAAAGAACTTCTAGAATTAGCTGAGTCGTTCCATTCAGAAATGGATCCAGAAGAATTCAGGAATCTAAATCACCGTTTCCACATGAAGATTGGAGAATGCTGTTCAAACCCACTCCTTGAAGAACTCTATGGCCGTGTACTTAAGGCTGTTTTTGATTCTTCTGCTTTTTCATCTCTCCTGTATGGAGGTTTAGAACCTGAAGAAATCAAAAAAATTGTTGAACAAGTGGCAAAAAAGCACAAGGAAATAGCGAAAGCGATATTTGAAGGTGACGCAATTGCTGCTTCTGCTGCTGCTGCGGACCACGTTGCTGAAATCGAAGATCAAATATTTGAAAAGTTGGTATGAGTTGTTAAACCAAGACTTTTCAAATTTTCTATTTTTTTTTGATAACGAAAGTTTCGAGGAAACAAATAGGCCAGGTTTCAGAAGACGTGTGATGGATGGTGAGCATACTCAATTGTGTTTTTGGAGGATAGACGGTGGTGCCAAAGGTTCATACATGCACAAACATGATGATCATGAGCAACTTGGAATCATTTTTCGAGGCGCTTTGGATTTCCGTATAGGCCGAGAAGACACGGAAGAGAGATCGTATTTAAAAACTGGTGATGTATATATAGCGCCAAAAGGGATTTGGCACGGTGACAGTATTTTTATAGGTGATGAGGAATTAGATGAGTGTTGGATCTTGGATGTTTTCTCTCCACCTCGAGAGGATTTGAGGCAAAGCAATGGCTAAAGATAATTGGCGTCTAGCTGTTGATATCGGTGGAACCTTTACTGACGTCGTACTTCTCAACGACTTGACAGGCGAAGTCAGTGTGGAGAAGACATTGACTACACCAAAAGCTCCTCTAGAGGCTGTAAGAAAAGGTATAAAAGACTTGTTAGCCGCAACACAGGTTCAACCTGAAGACATAACAGCTCCGATAGTGCACGCTACTACCCTGATTACTAATGCTCTTATAGAAGGTAAAACAGGTCGTGCTGTACTGGTGACGACTTCAGGTTTTGGTGACACTCTTTTGATTCGTGACGAGCACCGTTATGACATGTATGACCTACAAATTGAATTTCCTGAACCACCGATACCCAGACATTTGACATTTGAAATTTCTGAAAGAACTAACGCAAATGGAGATGCTATTAAAGAACCATCAGATGAGGATATTGAAAAATTAATAACTGAGATTAGAAGTGTTGATGCTGAGGCAGTTGCAGTCTGTCTAATTAATTCTTATATAAATTCTGCAAATGAGAAGTTTATTGCCGATCGAATCAGAGAATCTTTGAATATCCCGGTGTGTATATCAGCCGATATAGCTCCCCAAATACGCGAATACCCCAGAATGATTACTGCTGCCTGCAATGCAGCAACAATGCCTCTGATAGGTCCTTATCTAGATGAATTGCAGAATTGGTTGAAAGAAGAAGGATTTGGTGGTTCAGTTCTGATGATGTTGTCTAACGGGGGTGTGGTTTCAGCTCAAGATGCTGCACAGGCGCCGATTCGATTGGTTGAATCTGGTCCAGCCGCAGGGGCTTTAGCAGCAAGATGGTTTGCAAGAGGATTAGAAGAAGATCGCCTACTGGCATTTGATATGGGGGGTACAACCGCTAAAGCTACCTTGATAGATGGATTTGAACCTGAACTAACAAACACTTTTGAAGTTGCTCGTATATATAGGTTCAAAAAAGGTTCCGGTTTCCCAGTTTCCGTTCCTTCAGTTGACTTAGTTGAAATAGGTGCAGGGGGAGGAAGTCTGGCTAAAGCAGATCAGTTTGGACTTCTCAAAGTAGGCCCCGAATCAGCTGGTGCTGAGCCAGGTCCGGCTTCATACGATCAAGGCGGTGAAGTAGCTGCTGTTACAGATGCAGATGTTCTATTAGGAATGCTTGACCCGAACAGTTTTCTCGGTGGTGATATGCCATTAAATGATTCGAAAGCTAAAGAAGCGGTATCTGTGATTTCCGAGAAACTAGATCTCTCAGAAATTGAGACTGCAGCGGGCATCCATGAGGTTGTTAATCAGAATATGTCTGCAGCAGCACGCATGCACGGAGTTGAAAGAGGAATTGATTTGCGAGGAATTACCCTACTCGCTTTTGGTGGGGCAGGACCTGTTCACGCCTGTGGAGTCGCAGAATTACTTGAATCAAGTAAAGTTATTTTTCCCGTCAACGCCAGTGTTCTTTCTGCCTTCGGGACACTAGTTTCCCCGGTGAGAATTGATTTGGCTCGCTCGAAGCCGATGTTGCTAAATAATTTAGATGAAGGCATACGAGACTCTCTTCTGGAGGAACTTCGAATAGAAGGCAGAAGAGTCTTAACAGCCGCAGGCGTTTCGGAAGAAGCAGTTAATTTTAAATACGGAATTGATGCGAGATATGAAGGTCAAGGAAATGAGATAACTGTTTGGGTGAGTGAAGGTGAGTCTTGGGCATCTGATACTGACACCATTACATCTATGTTTGAAGATGAGTATCGTCGAATATACGGATTAGCTATTCCAGATGTTGGGATAGAGGTTGTTACATGGAGGTTGTCGGCATCAGCTGATTTACTTTTAATGGAGCCACAAAAAAGCATAAAAGGTGAAACTGAGGAAGCGGTTTCAGATGAAAAGCGCTCAGTAATTTTCAATCGTGGAGAACAACCAGTTGAAACCTCAGTTTATAAAAGAGAATTATTACAACCAGGAATGATATTTAAGGGTCCGGCGATTGTAGAAGAGAGAGAGACAACTTCTGTAATTCGTCCAGGATGGGATGTTGAGGTTGGAGATAATGGAAGTCTTGTAGCTGTAAAGGATTCAAAATGAGTGATTTCGACCCGATTGAATTGGAAATACTCTGGCAGTCACTAATTTCGACGGTTAATGAGCAAGCACGGGCGCTACAGCGTTCCGCTTTTAGCCCAATTGTTAGAGAAGCCGGCGATTTAGCAAATGCTGTCTTTGACCAAAGAGGAAGAATGGTAGCTCAGGCTGTTACAGGTACACCTGGACACATAAATTCGTTAGCGATTGGTGCTTCCAAAATGTTAGAAGAGATTACTCCTGAGCAATTGAATCCGGGTGATGTTTTGATAACGAATGATCCATACAAAACCGCTGGTCAGTTGCTTGATGTTACCGTTCTCGTGCCAGTGTGGAAAGAACAAAAGGGTAAAGAGAAACAGGTACCTATAGCGTATTTTGGCTCGACTATACATCACACAGACGTAGGCGGATATGGAATCGGCGCTGGGGGTCGGGATTGCTTTGAAGAAGGCCTCTGGATACCAATCTGTAAGTTAATGAAAGAGGGGCAACGAAACGAAGACGTATGGAAATTTATACTCTCAAACGTTCGTCAACCCGATCATATGGCAGGTGACCTGCATGCTCAGATGGCTTCAGGTGAAGTCGGGTCACAAAGACTTTTAACACTTTGTGAAAATCACGGATTGGAAAATATTGAAGATCTTTCTGACGAGATAGTTCAGCGTTCTGAAGAAGCTACAAGGTCAAGTATTAAGGAATTGAAAGCAGGTTCTTATTCATCTTCAGCTTTGTTGGATCTTGCAGATGGCAGCAAAATCGACATCGTGTGTTCTATGGAGGTTGACCCCAAAAAAGGTGAAATCCTTGTCGATTATGAGGGGACTTCAGAGGCCAGCCCTTGGGGTATTAATGTTGTTGAGAATTACACCCACGCTTATACGACCTTTACGGTGCGTTCAGTTTTGAATCCTGATATTCCAAATAACTTTGGAAGTCTTAAACCTATAAAGATGAGGGCTCCAAAAGGTTCGATTGTTAATGCCGTGTTGCCTCAGCCGGGAACTGCCAGACATGTAGTCGGCATGTTTTTACCTAATGCGTTATTGAAGGCACTTGCGCAAGTCAAACCTGAGTCTTCAATGGCAGAGGGTTCTGGTGCCGTTTGGACTATGCAAGTAAATGGAACTCATGAGGACGGATCTCCTTTTATAACTGCGATGTTTACATATGCCGGTGGCGTGGGTGCACGTGAATCCAAATCTGGTCTTTCCGCTTGCTCCTATCCGACTGGAGTAGCAGCAGTGCCTATAGAAGTAGTTGAAGCTTCAGCCCCAATTTATTTTCATAGAAAAGAACTCAGAGAAGGGTCCGGTGGTGGAGGAGCACAAACGGGTGGACTGGGTCAAACAATAGAATTTAGCGTCGATACAGATAACTATTGGGAATTGAATGCTGTTACGAGTCGTTTATCAGATCCACCTAAAGGAATTTTTGGTGGCGAATCAGGTGCTTCTGGTTCATTTCAAGTAAATGGCGAATCTGTTAAGACCCAGAATCGTATAAAGCTTGAGGCTGAAGATGTGGTTCGTCTTGATTTACCTGGCGGCGGTGGTTATGGAAAATCTTAATGCCTGAATTTTCTCCTGTTTCTTTTTCGGAAGTTTGGGAGAGGACGTTGAGAGATCACCCAGATGATATTTTCTTAATTTTTGAAAATTTGGAAAGTGACACTGTTGAGTGGACTTATAGCGATTTCAATAAAGAAGTTTCCAAAGTTGCGAGTCTTTTATTGCAACATGGAGTCAAATCTGGTGATTCAGTACATTTGGCGTTGGCGAACTGTCCAGTTTTTATTGCAGTTTGGTTAGCAGCTGTTCGACTGGGTGCATGGATAGTTCCCTCAGATCCAATGGGCAGTGCAGAGGATCTTTTATCTCACATAGAAAGAACTCATCCAAAAGTAGGCTTTTGTGCCAAGACTCGGTCTGAGATTTAC
>Ga0208261_1000838_pt1 | contig 11500 bp, 13 predicted proteins | sample Knorr_S7_td_DCM__FD_185595 | JGI IMG/M metagenome (GOLD analysis project Ga0208261, IMG submission 185595) | Marine microbial communities from Southern Atlantic Ocean transect - Knorr_S7_td_DCM_ad_131m_LV_B (SPAdes) (version 3) | ecosystem: Environmental > Aquatic > Marine > Oceanic | place...
AATTAATGGAGTAACTGTTCCTGTAACACTTGAAGAGATTAAATCTGCAAAAGAAAAGAATGAGCTTTCTCTTCCTATTGGAATGGAAGGTGGGGAGGCGTTAGAAAATAAAATAGAAAATTTAGAATACTTTATTAATAAAGGACTTTTTTATTTTGGACCTACTTGGAATCATTCACTTGATTGGGTAAGCTCAGGTTACGGGGAAACACATAAAAAAAACTCCCTCAAAACTTTTGGTTTGAATAAATTTGGTGTTGAGGTAATTCATACATGTCAAGAAAACAATGTACTTATTGATGTTTCCCATATTGGGGAGAAAAGCTTTTGGGATGTATTAGAAAATTCAAAAAAACCAATTATTGCTTCTCATTCAAGTGTTCATAAATTATGTCCGCATTTTAGAAATTTAACAGATGACCAGATTAAAGCTATTAAAGATGTGAAAGGATTAATTGGTTTAAATCCATATCCTTTTTTTATTGATCCAACTTTTAAAGTGAGAGAGGAAAAAATAAGAAATCAATATAGAGAGCAGCTAAATGAAATTGCCAATAAACAAGAAACTACCGCAGGTAAATGGATTGCAAAACAACACTTTCTTCAAAAAAAATTATCAGAAGTTTGTCCAAGTATAAGTGTGTTTGTTGATCACATTGAATATATTGCTAAGTTGATTGGTATTGATTATGTGGGAATAGGTAGTGATTATGATGGTCTTGACTGCCTACCTAAACATTGGCATGATTGTATGGACCATATGATAATAGCCGAAGAATTGGATAAAAGAGGTTATTCATCAGACTCCATTGAAAAAATTATGGGTAAAAATATTTTAAGAGTACTAGAGGAAGTATGGACTTAGAGTATTATACAAAATAATTATTGATATGAATATTAATACAGCGCCCGAAATATTTTGAATAATCTTTGTATTATTTTCTAGAAATTGCTTTAATCCAAATCCTGTAACTATAATTGTTAATATGATGTACCATAAACCATCAATGGATGAAGCAATGAGTACCATTGTAAGTTTGATAAAATTAGTAGAAGAAATTTCGATAAATTGTGAAAATATAGCTGCAAACCAAATTAAAATTTTAGGATTTAAAATAGAAATTGCAAACCCTTGCATAAAAGAATTAACACTTTTTTGCTTATCTTGGATTGAAAGCTTTTGTCCAGTGTCACGCAAAAAGAGAATGCCAAGCACTAATAAAAATACACTTCCACAAAATTGAATAGTGTTAAATAAAAATATATTATTAATTAATATGATTTGTAACCCTGCTACTGAAACCCCAGCATAAATACCTATACCTATTGCGTGACCGACCGAACTTAGTATTCCTGATACTCTTCCATACTTAATAGAATTTCTAATAATTAAGGCCATAGACGGCCCGGGTGACATAGCTCCAACGATACAAATTGTTGCAAATTGTACCCAAAACCAATTACTCATATTATCTTTGAGTTATTTGTTTGTATTTATTAACTGTTTCTTTAAGTCCAAAATCAAATGCATCACAAACTAGAGCATGACCAATTGACACCTCTTTTATTCTAGGAATATTTTTAAGAATAAAATCTAAATTATCTAGATTCAAATCATGTCCAGCATTCAGTTCTATATTGGGAAATTCTTTTTCTAAATATTTAGTCACTTCATTATAGGGTGCAACTGCTAATATTTTATCATTCTGATAGTTTTTTGCGTAATCATAAGTGTACAATTCTACTCTATCTGGTTTAATATTTTCTAAGTTTGATAGTGTTTTAATGGATGGATTGATGAAAATTGAGACACGAATATTATTGTCTTTAAGTCTCTTAATAACTTCCATGAGAAAGTCTTTATTTTTTTCACAATCCCAACCAAATGAAGATGTAAGTGCTTCTGGTGGGTCAGGAACTAAAGTTACTTGATCTGGCGAAACATCAATAACTTTTTCAATAAATTCATCTGAGGGATATCCCTCAACATTAAATTCAATTTTTTCATATTCATTTGTAAGATTTTTCAATATTTTCAAATCTGAAAATTTTGCATGCCTTTCATCAGGTCGAGGGTGAACTGTTATACCATCAGCACCATATTCAATACATTTCTTACTAATGTTATATAAGTTTGGCAGGTCTGCATCTCTTGCATTTCTTATTAAGGCAAACTTATTTACGTTAACACTTAAAAAAGTCATATATTATATTTCTTTACCATAAGTTTTTAACATCCACTCTTGCACCTTTGTATGGTGATGAACTGTATAATGAATATTTTTTAATTTAGGATAGTTGTCTACAATTGTAGTTGGTATGCCATCAATTATTCCTGATGTAAGCCATCCTAATAATCGCCACATAGCAATATCTGCAATAGTCATTTTATTTTCTACAAACCATTCTGATGTTTCTTGAGATAAAATGTTTTCAAGATATTTAAACCATCTGGGTAAAAGTTTATTTTTTAATAGCAATCTATCTTCTATTTTTTTTTGTTCATCTTTTTCTCTTATTGTTGGGCTTACTATATTTGTTATGTCTGTAGCTGCATCTATAATTTGATCAATTTTTGCAGCATTAATATTATCATTTGAGTAAAGATTAGAAATCTTGCCGCAATATCTGGCAATAGCTCCAGTTTGGCCTATTATCTCTCCATCTACTTCTATGACAGGTAATTGATGGAAAGGTACTCTTTTTCCATTTGGTAAAAAACCAGTTTTAATCATGTTGATAAATTCATCTCTTGAAATTCTAACATCTTCAAAAGGTATATTGCTTATGTATAAAGATACTCTGAGCACTTCAGCTCTCCAAAAAGGTGTGTGACTATAATAAACTTTGATCATTGATTTTCGATTCTATCTTATTATTGATTTTTTTTCTTTATTTTTTAAGCAATAAAGTAAAGTACTTATTTATGTAATAAAATTCTCTAAAAGGCTTAACGAGTCTGGTATTTTTTTCCGATTTCTACCTTTGCACAAATACCAGACTCGACCTTAAAAATTAGAGAGAATCATAATTTCATAGCTTATAATAACTAATAAATAAAATATAGGAGGTTATATGATTGAATCGGCTGGAGGTATGATACCTTTTCTTTGCCATGTGTTTCTTATTTTATTCGGTGGGTTTTTTGGTTTAAATTTAGCTTTTAATAAAAATTTTGTGAAAAGTAATATTGGTTTTCCATCTAAGGATGCAATGTATATGGGCAGACCTCTAGGATTTATGATGACTGGTATGGTTTTAATGTTGATTGCTACATTATTTCAAATTGGTGGCTTCGCTTCATCAAATGAAGTTATAGGGGTTTTATTTATTTTTACTCTTTTAGCTTTTTGTTATAACCTTGCCACAACTTTGAAAATATTAGAGAGTTTTGATGGTAATGATTGGCCAATAAAACATGCAATAAGACCATTGATACCGATGGTAGCAATTTTAATAAGATATTTTAGTTTGTAATTGAAATAATAAAAAGCACTCCTAAAGGAGTGCTTTTTTTTATGATTTAGGTGGTAACAAGAGTCGAGCTTGGATCTAACGGTTTACTAAATCATTAACATTTATCGTTAATCATCTCATCTTTTCTCATCGGCATTGAGTCTATTAAATCAAACAATCTTAAATAAATTTTATCATCATTGCTAAAGTCTTTAATCATTCCATCATATCCGATTAACCAGATACCATATTTATTATTAATAAACTCTGGTTTTGCATAATCTTTATTTTTAAATTTTTCATAAAAAATTATTTCTAAATTTCTGTCCTCAATTTCACATTTATTATCAGATATGAATTTTTTACTTTTAATAAATATTTGATCTTCTTGTTCGTCATAAGAGATAACGAGTAATCTTTTTTCCCAACTTAATTCTGATATTTGTTTTGCCATTATTTGTATGCTTATAAAGGAAAATAGTAATATAATTATGTATTTCACTAAAATACTATTTGTGGAAGTTTTAGGAAACAATAAATTTTAATTGTAATTGATATTGATTTCAGCAATCATACCACTTTCGTAATGACCAGGCACATTACAAGCAGCTTCTAGTTTCATTTCACTATTAAATTTCCATATAATTTCACCGCTCTTATTTGGCTCTAATAACACACTGTTGGAATGTGAATGAGCCATACTATGATCAGTTTTTGCCATTTCTTTCATTTTCTCGTAATCAATTTTATCCCCTAATAAAATTTCATTTTCCATCATTGCCATCATTTCAGGTTGATGGTTTAAATGCATTTTTTTTGTTGCTATGTTAAATTCATGAACAAGTGATCCATAATTGTGGACTAAAAATTTAATTGTTTCATCTTTTTTTATATTAATTTTAGTTGGCTCAAAATAACTATCATACATTTTTATTTCAATAACCCTATCTACCTCAGAGGATTTACCCTTTTCTCCTATATCATTCATAGAAGCTGCAAATCCTAAATTGGGGATCAAAAAAAGCAAAAAAACAAAAATTTTCATATAATCTAATAATTATTTAGTTCATGATTTAAGCATTTCAACACAAAATATTTATATTAATGGTGCCACAGGGCGGAATCGAACCGCCGGCTTATTCATTACCAATGAATTACTCTACCCCTGAGTTACTGCGGCTTAATTCTATTTTAACATATATTATATCTCAGTAATATTATTTAATTTTGCCATTTTCATTTGATATTAATCATATATAAAAATTATTGATGACAGAAATTGATTTTTGGTTTTCTATAGGAAGTACTTATACATTTTTATCTGTAAATAGAATTTCTGAGGTTGCAAAAAGGGAAAATATAAAATTTAATTGGAAACCATTTAGTGTAAGAAAAATTATGATGGATATGGACAACATTCCATTTACGCCTCCATCAAAAAAAATTAAGTCAGATTATATGTGGAGAGATATAGAAAGAAGAGCTAAATTTTATGACTTTCATGCATTGGTTCCTGCTCCATACCCTTTAAAAGAATTTGATTTAGCAAATCAAATAGCTATTTTAGGGATGAATGAAGGCTGGGGAATAGAATATGTGATATCAACATATAAAAGATGGTTTCAGGAAGGAAAAGAACCTGCAACTGAACCAAATCTAACAGAAATATTTAAAGAGTTAAATTTACAAAAAGAGGAAACTTTAAATAAAGCAAAATCAACAGAGATATATAAACAATATGAAGAAAATACTGAGAATGCTTATAAATCTGGAGTGTTTGGTAGTCCAACTTTTATTTATAAAGGTGAGGTTTTTTGGGGTGATGATAGACTAGAAGATTGCATAAAATGGATTAATATTAAATGATTATGAAAAACATAATTTTTTTTTTGCTATAATATTTTTAACGAGCACTAATTCTTTTTCCAAAACTATAATAGGTAAGGCCCGGATCATAGATGGTGATACAATTCACATAAAAAATAATAAAATAAGACTTCATGGAATAGATGCTCCTGAAACTACGCAAACATGTAAAATTGATTTACAGGATTGGTATTGTGGAAAGCAATCTACTGCTGAATTAAAAAAAATTATTGATAACCAAAGTGTTGAGTGTCAAGTTAGTGATATTGATATTTATGATAGATATGTTGCAATTTGCTCAACAATTAAGACTAACTTAAATAAATGGATGGTTAAAAATGGATGGGCTATTGCCTATAGATATTATTCGACTGATTATATTTTAGAAGAAAAATATGCCCGTGAAAATAAATTAGGCATATGGAAAAGTGAATTTTTGAAACCTTATCAATATCGAAAGAATAATAAGAATTAAGAATACTTATTATTAATTTGTTACAATTTGACGCTATCAAATTGAATACGAATCTCACTAAAAACTTTAAAGACTTAACTTAATTATAGGAGAATAATATGAACTTAAGAACAATATTTAAAGCTCAATCAATTGTCTTGTTTATAAATGCAATCGGTGGTCTTTTTCTAACAAGTGCTTTTTTAGGTGCAGCAGGATGGGAAATTACACCGGATCTTATTACGCTAGGTCAGTTTACCGGTATGACTTTTTTAGTATTTGCAATTTGGGCATGGAGATTACCTGATGTGGCAAGTGATTCAATCAAATCAATTGGCATGCTTTTTGCAATAGGTGGACTTTTATTTACTATTATCATTGCATATCATATCATGATCGGAGCAGTTGCAGGAGCGACAGCATATGTAAATATTATTTTAACAGCTTTATTTGCTATTGCTTTTTATTTTTATAGCAGAGATTAATAATTAATTTTAAATAATAAACGCTTTTTTGTGAAAGCGTTTATTTTCGTTTTATTTAAATATAAATCTTTCTAGGAATAGATTTAAAAAATAGTATAATATAAACACATCTCTTATGAAAAATATTTTTAATTTTCTTTTTCCATCTGGAACATGGTCTTTAACGAGAGTATTGATCCTTTTTATTTTATTTGGAACATTAGATTTTATTTTTCTATTTTATATGTAGATTTAAATGCAAAGTGATTTAATATTTTCACTAAGAGATGTTGATGTGAGATTTGGAAAAAAAGAAATTTTCAATAATCTTCATTTAAATATTCATAGAAATGATTTGATTGCTTTAGTCGGTAAAAATGGTGTTGGTAAAACAACATTAATGAAAATAATTATGGGTAATCAAGAATTAGATAATGGAGAATTATGGAGTTATCCAAATTTAAAAATATCTTACTTTACTCAAAATTTTGAAATTGATTTTTCCAAAACTGTAGAAGAAGAAATAATGAAAGTTATTTTAAAGGATGAAGAAAAATTCAAGATTGATATGTATTGTCATAACTTAAATCTTAATAAAAAAGAAAAAATTAATAATTTATCAGGAGGCCAAAAAAGAAGAATTTTTCTTATAAAAAGCTTAATACCTGACTCAGACATTATCTTACTTGATGAACCAACAAATCATTTAGATTTAGAGTGTATTGAATGGTTAGAAAATCATTTGCGGGAACTTAATAAAGCTATGCTTTGTGTTAGTCATGACAGAACATTTCTTAGCAATTTTACTAATAAAGTTTTTTGGCTCGACAGAGGTGATTTAAAAATTAGCCCAAAGGGTTTTAAAAATTTTGATAACTGGTCAGAAGAATTATTAAATCAAGAGGCTCGAGAATTAAGAAACAGAAAGCAATTTGTAAATTTAGAGGTTGAATGGGCGCAAAGAGGAGTCAAAGCAAGAGTTAAAAGAAATGTTAAAAGATTAGAGAGAGCAAAGCAATTAAAGGCTCAATTAGAAAAAGATGAATCTTCATATAGATTTGCTATTAAATCTACAAAACCTATTGTATTTAAACCTTCTTCAGATAATTCTCGTTTTGTCGCTGAATTTTTTAAAGTAGCTGTTAAATATCCTAAATCATCAAATAAAATTCTTAAGGATTTATCTGTTAAGATAACTAAAAATGATAGAATTGGACTTCTTGGTAAAAATGGAACTGGCAAATCGACATTTTTAAAAACTTTAATTGGTGAATTGGAAGCATCAAGTGGGAATATTAAGCTTAAAAAAAATTTAGAGTTCTCTTATTTTGATCAATTAAGAAATAATTTAAATTCAAATAAATCTCTTAAAGAAATTTTAGTGCCAAATGGAGGTGATTATTTATCAGTTCAAGGAAAAGAAAGACATGTTTGCAGTTATTTGAAAGATTTTCAGTTTGATCCAAAAAGAGTTAATGATACAATTTTATCTTTATCAGGTGGACAGCAAAATAGATTATTGCTATCAAAAGTTTTATCAAATCCAAAAACTGGACTTATTTTGGATGAACCCACTAATGACCTTGATCTTGAGACAATGGACCTACTTACTGAAATGTTAGCAAATTATAAAGGCACATTATTAATAGTTTCACATGATAGAGATTTTTTAGACCAAACTGTTAATAAAATCATGTATTTTGAAGAGGGCGGTAAAGTATCAATGTTTCTTGGGGGGTATAGTGATTTTCTTAATCATCAATCAAATCAAAAACAAGTTAATCAAGAAAAAAAGAAGATTCTTAGATCAAAAAAAAATAAAAGTAATGATAAGCTCTCTTTTAAATTCAAATTTGAATTAGAAAATATTCCAAATGAGATTGCAGAAATTGAGGAAGAAATATCTTTAATTAAAAATGAATTGAAAGATAATAATCTTTATATTAGCAACCCAAATAGATTTGAGGAAATAACAAACAAATTAATTATACTAGAGCAGGAGTATGAAAAAAAAGAAGCAAGATGGTTAGAATTATTAGAAATGGAAGAGGCAATTAATAAAGAAAATGAGTAATAAATCAATTAATCTAATTGGGTGGATTCTTTTTATTATATCTGCTGTAGGCTTTGTGATTTCAAGTTTAGGAAATTTTTGGGCTATGTTTGGAAGTTTATTTTTTCTTTTTGCTTGTTTGGTATTTCTAATTCCTTTTTTTAGAAAAGAAGATAAAGATTAATAGGCCTCATTTTTTTGAGGTTCTAATGTTTTGTCTTTCATATCATCAATAACAGATTGTGCATGCGCTGACATCGATCTAAAATCAGAAGAGATAGTGACTAACTTAAATCCTAAATCTATCATCTCTTTTGCATATTTAGTTGTGCCATTATGAATACCGGCAATTTTACCTCTCTCATTAGCTTTTTTTGCAATAAGTTTTATATTTGAGAAAACTGGATCTTCTTTAACATCAAATTTAGGCTTAAGCCCATAAGATGAACTCATATCAGCAGGTCCAATATATACACCTGTCAAATTAGGAACAGATAAAATATCATCTAAATTATCAACTGCTTGCTGTGTCTCAATCATAGCAAAACTTAAAATATTTTCGTTAGCTTTAGAAAAGTAATCGGAACCATAAACTAGTTGAGCTCTCATAGGACCAAAACTTCGTTGACCTATTGGTGGATAATAACAATATGAAACAAATTTTTCACAATCTTTTTTTGTATTAATCATTGGAGCTATAATACCAAGCACTCCTAGATCTAACATCCTCATTATAATTCCAGGCTCAGACCATGGTACTCTCACCATAGGTGTTGAACTACTGGATCTTAGTGCTTGAAGCATAGGCAGGCTTGCGGCATAATCTGTTTGACCATGTTGCATATCAATTGTAATTGAATCCCAACCCATTTTTCCAAAAGCTTCTGCGGTAAAAGAATTAGGTATTGATAACCAAGCGTTTACAACAGGCTTTTTTTTATTCCATATTTCTCTCAAATTATTCATGAAGATTGCCATTATAGCAAATAAATTAAAATTTAAATACTTAATTAAAAACTAATAAATTTAGCGGGTCAGTTTATATAAATGTGTGTTTGGTTCATCCGTTATTAAAAATATTTCACCAGCAGAATTAATTTCTATATCTCTTATTCTGCCAATTTTATTTTTAAAAATAATTTTTTCATCTTTAAAATTATTACCGTCTCTTTCAAGTATTGATAAATATTGAAATTTTAGAGACCCTATTAATAAAGAATTTTCCCATTCAGGAAATAATTCACCTTGATAAAACTTTATTCCTCCAACACCTATAGAAGGAACCCAAATATGATTAGGTTTAAGCAGACCTGGTTCCCAAGCTTTACCTTCTCCAATCTTACTGCCAGAATAATTTTTACCTCCCCATGCAACTCGTTTCCATCCGTAGTTAGTTCCTTTTTTTACCTCTCCAATAAAATCCCCCCCTTTAGGACCATGATTAGAAATGAACACCTTATTAGTTAAAGGATCAAGGTCCATGCCTTGAGGATTTCTCACTCCTATTTGATAGACAGAGGGTAACCATTTAGGATTTTTTACGTAAGGATTGTCTTTCGGTATGCTTCCATCTTTATTAATCCTAATTATACTGCCAATTGCATTACTAGGATCTTGGGCAATCATTCCTTTTCCTCTTTCACCAATACTGACATATAAGTATTCATCTTTTATTGTCATTCTGGAACCAAAATGTCTTCCGTTGGTGATATATGGTAATGCTTCAAAGATTAATTGACTATCTACCAGTTTATTATTTTCTAACTTAGCTCTAAAAACAGCAGTAGTGTAGCCATAGTCTTTTTTAATAGAACAAGTAATCCAAATATTATTTCCTTCACTTATAATATCAAGCAAACCTCCTTGTTCTCTACCATCAACTGGAATATCATGATCAATTTTAATGGACGTATTTTTTAATGTGTCTATTAACAAAATTTCATAGGATTTTTTTTGAGTAATCAATAATTGATCTGAGCTAACCCAAGTCATACCCCATGGATAGCTAAGAGTAGCATTAAACTTTGTTAATTTAAGTGCCGTTGCTTGATTAGATAAAAAAAGTAAAATTATAAATAAATAAATAAATTTCATTGATTGAGTTATTTTAAATAATAAGTTAGCATTAATCAAATAATTGATATTAAATTAATGAAAAAATTAAAAATTTCACAAATTCAGTTTGAGGCCAAAGCAACTCCAGTTCAAAATTCCATACTATTAAAAAAATATTTTGAAAAAACAAAAAAATTTAAACCTGACTTAATTTGTACACCTGAATGCTCAAATATAATAACAAATGATAAAAGCTATCTTTTAAAAAACACAACTTATGAAGTTAATTGCCCAATAATTAAAATGGCTAAATTATATGCAAAAGAAAGCAATCTCAATATTAATATCGGATCCTTGCTATTAAAGAAAAAAAATAAAAAAAAATTAGTTAACAGATCAATTTTTATAAATTCAAAAGGTAGTATTATAAAAAGATATGACAAGATTCATATGTTTGATGTAAATATTAGCAAAAAGGAAACTCATAGGGAGTCAAAAACTTTCCATGCAGGTAAGTCTGTAGTAAGCATCAATTTAAATAATATTAAAATAGGCTTTACTATTTGTTATGATTTGCGATTTCCTCACTTATTTAGAAAACTTGCAAAAAAAGGATCTGAAATTATTCTTCTTCCAGCAGCTTTTACTGTTCCATCAGGAAAAGCTCATTGGGAAATTATGGTTCGTTCAAGAGCAATAGAAAATAGTCTTTTTGTTATTGCAACAAATATGTGTGGCACCCACCATTCAAACAGAAAAACTTATGGCCATTCATTATTAGTAAATCCTTGGGGTGAAATAGTAACTAGAGCTAAATCAAAACCATCAATATTAAATACAGAAATTAATTTAAAGGAAGTAGGGGAAGCTCGTAGTAAAATTCCATCAATTTTTCATGACTAAAACTAAATCTTTACTAGATGGGATTGGCAATGAGAATGTAACAGCAAAATATTACGATGATTGGGCAATAAACTATGATCAGACACTTAAAAAATGGAATTATAAAGCACCCAAAAAAGCTGTAAAAATATTAGGAAAAGTCAAAAGAAAATTTGAGAATATTTTAGACTTGGCATGTGGAACTGGAATGTTTGCAGAAGAAATAAAAAAAAAATATAAAAAAATAATTATTGATGGTTGTGATATTTC
>Ga0208261_1000841_pt1 | contig 11493 bp, 10 predicted proteins | sample Knorr_S7_td_DCM__FD_185595 | JGI IMG/M metagenome (GOLD analysis project Ga0208261, IMG submission 185595) | Marine microbial communities from Southern Atlantic Ocean transect - Knorr_S7_td_DCM_ad_131m_LV_B (SPAdes) (version 3) | ecosystem: Environmental > Aquatic > Marine > Oceanic | place...
TATGACACAAAAAGATTATATATCTGGTTTAAAACTGTTTAAAAATAATAATAATGTTTTTATTTTAAGAACTTTTTCCAAAGTATACGGACTAGCATCTTTAAGAGTAGGATGGGGGTATGGATCAAAAAAAATAATAGACGAATTATACAAAATTAAACCACCATTTAATGTTAATAAAATTGCCCAGTTATCTGCGATTGAGTCTTTAAAAGATTATAAATTTTTAAAAAAATCTGTTAAACACAATCTAAATTGGTCAGTAAAGATTAAAAAATTTTTAGAAAATAAAAATATTAAAACTAATAAAATTGCAGCGAATTTCTTTTTGTTAGATTTTGATAGTTGTAAAAAATCTGCTAATTATGTGGCAAAAAAATTAGAAAATAAAGGTATAATTTTGAGATCTATGGAGAACTATAAAATGAAAAATAAACTAAGAATGACTATTGGTTCTGTTGCTCAGAATAAAAAATTTATTAAAGAAATAAAAAATATTTTAAGATAATGAATAGAATTTTAATTATAGGCTGTGGATTAATTGGTTCTTCAGTTTTAAGAGCTGTACATAAAAAAAAAGTAGCTAAAAAAATTTTCATTTTAGAAAAATCAAAAAATAATATTTCTAAAATTAAAAGATTGAATCTTAAATGTCAGATAATTAAAGATTTTAAAAATGAAATTCCAAAGATGGATATGATAATTTTTTGTACACATTTAAGCAATTACGAAGAGGCTTTAAAAAAAATTAATAAGTTCTTAAACAAAAAAACTATAATTACAGATGTTGGGTCGACGAAAAATTTAATATTACAAAAAATAAGAAAGAAACTTAAAAAAGGAGTTTTTTGGACACCGAGTCATCCAATTGCTGGATCTGAAGTAAGTGGCCCAGAATTTGGTCATTCTAATTTATTTAAAAACAAATGGTGTGTGCTCATTAAGGAAAAAAATTCAAATAAAAAACATTTAAAAAAACTAAATAAATTTTGGAAAAAAATTGGATGTAAAATTGTTATGATGAATTCCGAAACACATGATCATATATTTGCAATAACTAGTCATCTGCCTCACTTAATTGCTTATAATATAGTAAAAACAGCACTAGATTTTGAAAAAAAAAGAAAATCAAATTTTATAAAATTTAGTGCTGGTGGATTGCGAGATTTTTCACGTATTGCAGCAAGTAATGAGATTATGTGGAGAGATGTTTTTTTAAGTAATCAAAAAAATATTATATCGGCAATTAATTTATTTATTAAAAATCTTAATGCTTTTAAAAAAGATATTAGTATTAAAAATAGCAATAAAATAATTAAAAAATTAACTCTTACCAAAAAAGTTAGAAAAAAAATTATTCAGTTGAAACAAGATGTGGATTTACCTGATTTTGGAAGAAATTAGTTTTTTAATTCTGAATCAAGTTTTTTAAGGTATTTTTTAAAGTTTGATGCTCCTTTTATAGAGTCTTTATAGATAGGCTTTCTAGCTTGGTTAAAGCTTACAGTTTTAATTATTTTTTTGTTTTTATAAAATTCTAAACAGTTTTGCTGCCAATTAAGATCACAAAATTTTATTAATTCTTTTATTTTTTGTTCTGGATTATTAATTAGATCTTCATATTTAAGATCAAAAATTTGGTTCTTTAAATTTTTCTTCCAAAAATCCATTAAATCTTGGTAAATCTTATAATAATCTACAATATCCTTAATGTCGTTTGAAAAAAACATACCCCCTTCAAATTCATTTTTATAAATTGACCAACTGTTTTCAAAGGGATCTCTTGAACAATGAATAATTATTGAATTTGGAAAAATAGATTTAATAAAACCTATCCATCTAAAGTTAAGTGGAGCCTTATCGGTAATAATATTAGCATTAGACATTTTATTTAAAAAATTTAAATAATTGCTTTTAAATTTATTAAATAAATTTTCTAAATCATTTTTATTTTCGACTTGGCTAAAAAATTTTTGAAAATAATTTGATAATAATAAAATTTCACCTCCTCCATAAACTTCTGAATGACTTGAAATTATCTGTTCAACCAGTGAAGTGCCAGTTCTAGGCATACCTAAAATAAATATAATTTTTTTTTCATTTTGAGTTAAAGGAAGTGTTTGTAATGTATTGTTCTGATAGAAATTTTTTATTTTTTGGAAAAGTTTTTTATCATTTTCAATATCATAATTTAAAAGACTTTTTTTTAATTTATTTGCTTTTTCAATATAAAAAAAAGATTTTTCGTAATCTTTTATGTCTTCATAAACTTTTCCTAGTGCAAAACTTAAATCAATAATATTACTTTTGTGTAATTTTTCGTCTTTTATTTTTTTTTCCATTGTTTTTATATGATCATTGCTAGAATTATACTTTTCTAGCATTGCAATACCTCGGTCAGCTTTGGTGAAATTTTCATCAAGTTTTAATATTTTTTTATAATAAATTTTTGCTTCATCAAATTTACCTATGGATTGTAGTAATGAAGCAAGATTATAATTTGTTTCAATTACTTCAGAATTTATTTTTATTGATTTTTTTAGTAAATCCTCAGATTTTTCAACATGATTAATTTCTTCATATAAAGCAGCTAGATTATTAAGTGTATTTATATAATTTGGTTTTATTTCTAAAACTTTCTGAAAGTATTTTTCTGCAGGATCGTACTCTTTTTTTTTATAATAACTTAAGCCTAAATTATTTAAAAAGTTAATATTATTTTTGCTTTTTTTTAACGCATTTTCTAAAAGATCAATTGATTTTTCATACTCACCTTTTCCTTGGTATCCTAAAGATAATAAATTATAAAATACTTCTAGCTTAGGATGTTTTTTATTTAAATAAGTTGCTTCAAATATTACTTCATCAAAATTACCAGTACTTAATTTATTAACTAAAATTTTTAACTTTTGTTCAAGATCCATTTTAAATTTTGGTAATTTTTCTTACTTTAAGGTTTGCTGTTTTTTCAATAATTTCAATTGTATTTTTAATATTCATTGTTAAAACTTTTTTTCTAGGGCCATAAGCATGGATTAATTTTTTTGAATTAATACACACAGCCACATGCCCTTTCCAGTAAATTATATTCCCTTTTTTTAAATTATTTGAATTTTTTCGTCCTTTTTCAATTTTAATTTGGTCTTTTGTATCTCTTGGAAAATACTTGTTATTATAAAGATAATACATCTGCACTAATGCAGAGCAATCTATTCCATCAAATGTTTTTCCACCCCACTTATATTTACAATTAATAAATAGATTTAAAATTTTTATAAAGTTTTTTTCTTTAAAGTTATTTTTTTTTATATCTTTTAAATAAATCCATTTATTTTTTTCAAACATAATAAAATTTTTATATTTTTTTAAAATTTCAATTCTACTAGCAAATGGTAATTTTTTTCTTTGTACATATTTATTAGAATTTTTTGGAAAACTAAAAATATTTGTTTTTTGAACACTTATTTTATGTGTTGGTGAAAATTTATTTGAATATTTTATATTTTTAGTGTAGCCAACATATTTATCAAAAGCTGTTTTAATTTTTAACCACCCTTTTTTTTTAGATAAAATTTTAAATTTTTCACCATAGATAATTTGAGAGCTAATTTTTGATTTATAAGATGGCTTCTCATATAAATTTATATATGTATTTTTATTGTAAAAATTATTTTTCACGAAGATTTAGTTTGTCTTTTATTGTCCATAATAAAATTAGAGAAGGAATAACCATTACAGCTGTTAAAATAAAAAATATTCCCCAATCACCATTTAACCAATCAACTAAAGCACCGGATGATGATGCAAGAGTTGTTCTTCCCGCTGTTCCTATTGAAGCAAGTAATGCATATTGAGTTGCAGTATAAGTTCTATCAATTAAAAGCGAAATAAACGCCACAAATGCAACTGTTGCAAATGCAGCAGCTATATCATCAAATATAACGGCAACTGCAAATAATAATTCAGACTTTCCTGTCCATGCTAAGGCAGTAAATAGTAAGTTTGTTCCAGCCATTAATATTCCAGCAAGAAACATTGCTTTCAAAACTCCAGATCTAATTACAAATAACCCACCTAATAATGTAAAAATAACTGTTGTGATCCATCCCAAAGTTTTAGAATAAATTGCTATATCACCTTTAGAAAATCCTATTTCCTTGTAAAAAACTATCGACATTCGTCCTAGAAAAGCTTCTCCAATTTTAAATAAAAAAACAAAACCCAAAATTCCCACTGCAATTGAAAAACCATTTTTTTTAAAGAAGCTAATTATTGGGCCACCTAAAGTACTTGTAATCCAAGCAGCTAAGCTAGTTATGATATTTTTTGATCCAAGTTTGCTTTCTATTAAATTATCAGTCTCTTTTTGCTTTTGTTGTCTATCTATTGATACAGGTTCGTGAACAAACATTAAACCAATGTTCATTAAAATAACTACTATTCCTAAAATTAAAAAAGTTGATTGCCAATAATTTATTACACCAATATTTTCTAAATATTCTGCAGTAAATAAAGCTATTACACCACCTAATTTATAACCACTCCACCAACCAACTACTGCCATTGCAGCACCAGCTGCCATTGATTTACTTTCACTTTCTCCAATTTGTTCAATTCTTAATGCATCTACGGTTATATCTTGTGTGGCAGATGCTATGGCAATAATTAAGCCAACTGAAATTAATAATGCTAAATTTTCAACTGGATTAATGAAACTCCATAGAGCTAAGCTAATTAAAATTGCAACTTGCATTAAAACTATCCAGCTTCTTCTATGACCTATTTTTTTTGTTAAAAATGGTATTTGAAGTCTATCTATTAACGGAGCCCATAAGTAGTTAAAAGCATAAACACCAAATATTAAGCCAGCCCAACCGATTGTTGATCTGCTTAAGCCTTCTTCTTTAAGCCATAAGCTTAAACTACTACCTATTAAAACCCATGGAAAACCTGAAATAGCTCCAAGTAATAAAATTCTAAGCATTCTTATATCAAAATATACAGCGAAAGTTTCTGACAAAGATTGTTTTTTAAATTCTATCATAATTAGCTTCTCCAAAAAGATGGTAAGAATAATACCAGTATAGCAAATAATTCCAATCTTCCTAAAATCATCCCTATGCTTAAAATCCATTTTGAAACATCAGGAAGTTGATAGAAATTACCATTTGGACCTATAGTAGATCCTAAACCAGGCCCTACATTTGAAATAGAAGTTGCAGCACCAGATATTGATGTAACAAAATCAAGACCAGTAAGTGATAACAATGCTGTTAATACAAAAAAAATAATTATATATAGAAAAATAAAGGAAATAATTGAGGCTAAGAATTTATCGTTTACAGTATTATTTTCATATTTAATAATAAAAATTCCTCTTGGATAAATTACTTTTTTTAACTGATTTATTATAAATTTATATAGAATCTGAATTCTAAAAATTTTAACACCACAAGTAGTTGACCCAGCACATCCACCAATAAACATTAATATCAAAAAATAAAATAATGGAAAACTACCCCATTTATCAAATCCCTTTGTTACATAACCTGTTCCTGTTAAAATAGATATAACGTTAAAGCTAACTGATCTAATATTGGATAATGAAAAATTATTATCTTTTATTAATAAATAGCAAAAAAGAATTACTATTGATAATATTATTAACTTTATAAAAGTTTTAATTTGAGAATCTGATAGAAATATTTTTTTATTACCACTCATAAATTTTATATAAGCTATGAAAGGTATACTTCCTAATATTATGAAGAAAATAGCGACTGACTCTATTTTAAAATTGTCAAAATATCCTATTGATTCGTTGTAATTAGAAAAACCACCAGTAGCGATAGTTGTCATAGAATGGGTTAGACTATCAAAAATATTCATTCCAAAAATTTTATATGAAAAGCCACAAATCAAAGTCAAAATTACATATATAATAATCAATTTTATAGAAATTTCTTTTGATGAGGGTAATATTTCATTCGTGGAGTCTGTGTTTAAAACTTTAAACAATAACATACCACCCACGTTCATAATTGGCATTAAAGTTATGGCCATTACAATAATTCCAATTCCTCCTAACCACTGAAGTAATGCTCTCCAAAGTAAAATGCTCTTAGGTGCATTTTCTAAATTTATAATAATAGTTGATCCAGTTGTCGTTATACCCGACATGCTTTCAAAAAATGCATCGGTAAAAGATAAATTTAGTTTAGAGAAAAAAATCGGGAGAGCTCCAAAAATTGCAATAGTAATCCAAGATAAAGATGTAAGTAAAAATGCTTGATGAAGATTTATTTTTTTATCATAATCTAAATTTGATATTACAAATAAAATTCCAAAAATAAGCGTTATTATTGAAGCAATAATAAAAGAAGAATCAAATTCACCATAAACATATTGAATAATAATTGGAATTATCATGAATATTCCAAGTATTATTTGCAACATTCCCAGTGTGAAAAAAACTGTTTTATAATTGGGCATTTTGTTTGAACATTATTTTATGGTAAATAAATTTCAACACTATAAGAATTGATAAAACAACCAAATATATGAATTTTTTAAAAAGTTTGTGATTGATAAAGTAATTTTGGATAAAACTAATGCTTGGCCTTTTGTAGAAGCAAAAAAGCTTCTTAGAGAGAGAAAATCTTTTATAGAAAAGAAAGGAAAAATTGTTCTGCAGACGGGATATGGTCCAAGTGGGCTACCTCATATTGGAACTTTTGGTGAAGTAGCGAGGACTTCAATGATTGTTAATGCACTAAATAAAATGACAGATATTCCAAAAGAAATAATTACTTTTTCTGATGATATGGATGGACTAAGAAAAATTCCTGATAATATTCCAAATTCTAAAAAACTAGAAGAAAATCTTCATAAACCTTTAACATCAGTACCAGATCCATTTGATAAATATAGTAGTTTTGGCGAACATAATAATGAGATGCTAAAAAAATTTTTAGATGAATTTAACTTTATATATTCATTTAAAAGTTCTACTCAACTTTATAAATCTGGTTATTTTAATGAGACTTTAAAATTAATTCTAAAAAATTATAAAAATATAATGAATATAATTATTCCAACTATAGGAAAAGAAAGACAAAAAACATATTCACCTTTTTTACCGATTTGTCCAGATAGTGGTAAAGTATTAGAAATACCAGTACTTGAAATTGATGAGAAAAATTCAAAAATAATTTTTGATAATAATGGAAAAAAACTTGAAAAAAGTATTTTAGATGGAAATTGCAAACTTCAATGGAAAGTTGATTGGGCTATGAGATGGTATGCTATTGATGTTGATTTTGAGATGTATGGTAAAGATTTAATTGAAAGTGCAATTTTATCAACAAAAATTATAAAGTTACTTGGTAAAACTAATCCATCAGGATTTTCTTACGAACTTTTTTTAGATGAAAAAGGAGAAAAAATATCTAAATCAAAAGGTAATGGTATTACTATTGATCAGTGGCTTAAATATGCTTCTCCAGAAAGTTTATCTTTATTTATGTATCAAAATCCAAAGAGAGCTAAAAAACTTTATAAAGAAATTGTACCAAAAGCAGTTGATGAGTATTTAGATTTTATAGAAAAAGCTAAAACACAAGATGATTTACAAATGCTAATGAACCCTGTTTGGCATGTACATAATGGAAAGATTCCAAAAGAAAATAATATAATGAGTTTTTCAATGTTACTTAATTTAGTAGAAGCTAGCAATTCAGATAGTAAAGATCTTTTATGGAAATTTGTAAAAAAATATAAAGCAGATATTTCTGAAAAAGATCAACCTATATTTGATAGTTTAATAAGTTATGCAATAAAGTATTATATTGATGTTATTAAAACAAACAAAAAATATAGAAAACCAAATAAAGAGGAAAAATTAGCGCTTGAAGCATTAGTTAAAACTCTTGATGAGTGTACTGATCAAATGAATCCTGAAGACATTCAAACAAAAATATATGCAGTTGGCAAAGATAATGGTTATAAAGAAAATTTAAGAGACTGGTTTAAACTAATTTATGAAGTAGTTTTTGGAGATGAAAATGGCCCAAGGATGGGTTTTTTTATAAGTTTCTTTGGAACAAGTGAAACAAAAGAATTGATTAAAAATAAAATCAAGTAATGTTTAATAAGTTAAGATCAATAATATTTAAGCTCGACCCTGAATTTGCTCATAACTTGGCTATTAAAGCTTTAAAATATAATTATATTCCAAATAATAAAATTCCAGCAAATAGCCTGTTAGAAACAGAAATATTTGGAAAAAAAATTTCTAATCCAATAGGTCTTGCTGCGGGTTTTGATAAAGATGCGGAAGTTTACAATTCCTTCTATAAACTTGGTTTTGGTTTTGTTGAGGTAGGGACTATTACTCCTTTAAAGCAGTATGGAAATCCGAAACCAAGAGTTTTTCGTTTAGAAGAGGATGAAGCCTTAATAAATAGATTGGGTTTTAACAATTCAGGGGTGAATAAAGTTAGTTCTAGAATAAAATCTAATCCACCCAATGGATTATTTGGAATTAATATTGGACCCAATAAAGACACAAAAAATAGAGTTGAAGATTATTTAATTGGTTTACGAAAATTTTATAATTTAGCTGATTATTTAACGGTAAATATTTCATCTCCAAATACAGAAAATTTAAGGAGTTTTCATAATTCAAATGAACTTAGTGAACTTTTAAGTGAAATTGAAAATGAGAAAAAAATTTTAAAATCAAATATACCTATCGTTGTTAAAATTTCACCAGATATTGATGATAATGATGTAGAAAAAATTTCTGAATTACTTTTAAAATATAATATTTCATCTGTAATAATTTCAAATTCTACAGACAGTAATAGAGAAAATTTAAAAAATATAAATAAACTAGAGAAAGGCGGTTTATCAGGCAAGCCTCTAGAAGTTAAATCTAACTTGTTAATTAATAAATTTTTTAAAATTTTGAGAAGTAAAATAAAAATAATTGGAGTTGGTGGAGTTGACTCAGGAAAAAGTGCATATGAGAAAATAATTAATGGCGCAAACCTAGTTCAACTATATACTGGGATGGTTTATCAAGGTCCAAATATTGCTTCTAAAATTACTAAAGAACTAATTGAAATTACGAAAAATCATAGTGTTAAGAACATTTCAGAACTTGTAGGTATTAAAAAATGATCTTGACTGGTAACTTTAGAGCGCCTATACAATCATATTTTTTATGTCAAAAAAATGTGAATTAACTGGAAAAATACCTCTTAAAGGTCATAAAGTTAGTCATGCTAACAATAAAACCAAAAGAAGATTTCTACCAAATCTTAAAAAAGTAAAATTTAAGAGCGATATTTTAAAAAAAAATTTAAGATTAACTGTATCAAACGCAGGAGTAAGATCTGTTGATAAAAAGGGAAGTTTTGATCAGTTTATTAAATCATCAAAAGCAAAAAACTTATCTATAAGACTAAAAAAAATTAAAAAGGTATTGCTTAGTAAATCTGCATAATGAGTCGTTTATTTTTTTTACTCTCATTTTTAATGGGAGTAATTGTTTTAGTTTCAAATTATCTAGTTCAATTTCCAATTAAATATTATGGTTTTGAAGAAATATTGACTTATGGAGCTTTTAGTTATCCCATAGCATTTTTAATAACTGATTTAGCAAATAGATCTTATGGTAAAGCTGCAGCTAAAAAAATAGTATATTTTGGTTTTGCAATAGGAGTTTTATTTACATTTTTTTTTTCAACAAATTTTTCAGATTTAATTTCAATAAGAATCGCTATTGGATCAGGCACAGCATTTATTGTTGCTCAACTATTAGATGTGCAAATATTTGATAAATTAAGACAAAAAAAATGGTTTGTTGCTCCATTAGCATCATCTTTTGTTGGTTCAACTTTTGATACATTTATATTTTTTTCTATTTCTTTTTATGGAACAGAGGTGCCTTGGATTTCATTATCCTTAGGGGATTTAAGTGTTAAAATTTTAGTAGCCTTATTTATGTTAATACCTTTCCGATTATTATTAGGAACTTTTAAAGCTGCTTAAACAGGAATTTATAAGATAATATTTTGTAAGCTAATTTAGCTACTAAAAAATTGTAAGAATTAAAACCTTTGATAGGAGCAAGTTCATTAATATCAGCCCCAACTATATTTGAGTTTTTAGATGCTATTTTAATTATATCTAAAGTTTCATCCCATAGTAAACCACCTGGTTCTGGAGTACCAGTTGCTGGCATTATACTCGAATCAAAACCATCAACATCAAAAGTTAAATATACAGTTTTATTCTTAATTAATTTTTTGAATTTTGTTAAATTCCATTTAGCCTTATCTTTAGCCCAAAAAATATTAATTCTTTTAGAATTTTTTTTTAAAAATGGAATTTCGCTACTAGAAATATTTCTGATACCAAAGGATATTACAGACACATTTTTATGATCCAAGCATCTTTTAATTGCAGATGCATGTGAGAATTTTTCACCATTATAACTTTCTCTCAAATCTGCATGCGCGTCAAAGTGCAATAAACAAATTTTTTTAAATTTCTTAGCAAATGGAGCAATGCATCCTGGGGTTATTGAGTGTTCTCCTCCAAAAGTTATAGGAAATAATTTTTTATCTAATATTTTTGAATTAATGTCTGAAATTTTTTTAAGTGCTATTTTTATATTTTTGTTAATTTTGAATGGTTTTAAAGTTTTGATCCCAATTTTTTTATATGGTTCACAATTTAATTCTTCATCATATAATTCTACTTGGTGAGATGCTTTAATAATTTCTTTCGGTCCATTTTTAGTGCCACTACCATAACTAACTGTTTTTTCTAGACCAAATGGGATTACAACAGCCTTTTCTTTAAAGCTAAACTTATTATCAATTCCTAAAAATCCTAATTTATTTGATAAGTAATTCAATTTTTATCCAAATATTTTTGAAAAATTTTTTCTACTTCTGTTTTTCCACTCACCTCTATGATATGCGTCGCTTGCTATTAAAGGTAATACACTTGTTGCTTCTGCAAAAACCATTTGTTCTTTAGTCACATCAACTTTACCCCACGAGCTTGCTTCTTTTAAAGTTGAACTACTACAGGCCCCATCTCTTGAATCTGCAACTGTTATCTGAATAGCATATTTGTGCATTTCCACATCCTTTCCTAAAAGTTCAGCACAAATTACAGTATCTTGAATAAAGTTTTTAGGAACACCTCCTCCAATCATTATTAGACCAGAACCTTTTGATTTAATTTTAATTTCAGTTAGTTCACGAAATTCTCTAATCGAGTCTATTGTAATATGTTTTTTTGGATTTTTTTCTTGATGTATAACTAGTCCAAATCCAGCACTTGAGTCAGTAAAAGCAGGGCAAAAAATTGGTACATTATTTTCATAGGCAGTTTCAATTAATGAACCTTTTTTTTTAGAATTTGTTTTTAAATATTTTCCAATTTCTTTAATAAATTCTCTTGATGTATAACTTT
>Ga0208261_1000843_pt1 | contig 11475 bp, 12 predicted proteins | sample Knorr_S7_td_DCM__FD_185595 | JGI IMG/M metagenome (GOLD analysis project Ga0208261, IMG submission 185595) | Marine microbial communities from Southern Atlantic Ocean transect - Knorr_S7_td_DCM_ad_131m_LV_B (SPAdes) (version 3) | ecosystem: Environmental > Aquatic > Marine > Oceanic | place...
ACTGCGATAGGTGTAGTCACAATGTTGGAAGAAATTGATATTGATGCCATTGGAAAGCATGTTGTTATCGTGGGAGCATCGAACTTGGTGGGAAGACCTTTAAACCTTGAATTCTTACTCAAAGGTTCAACAACCACTGTTTGTCATAAATATACAGAGAACCTTGAATCACATGTCAAACAGGCTGATATTCTTGCCGTTGCTGTGGGCAAAGCAAACTTCATTCCTGGAGAATGGATCAAGGAAGGCGCGATAGTATTTGATATCGGGATCAACCGAAATGAAGAAGGCAAATTGACTGGGGATGTTGATTTTGAATCCGCAAAAGAGAGAGCTTCATGGATTTCACCTGTGCCTGGGGGTGTCGGTCCTATGACTGTGGCCATGTTAATAAAAAATACTCTACTTGCTAGAGAATTAATTTTAGAATCTCAATCATGAAAAGAATTCATATATTCATCGCGTGCCTAGCTCTGATTTTGACGGGGATAAAACTGGATGCCTCGGAAAACTACCCTCAAATAGAAATTGTTACAACCTCTGGAACGATTGTGGTTGAGCTTGACCGAAATCGAGCCCCAAAAACTGTCGAGAATTTTCTAAACTACGTTCAATCGGGAGCCTATGTCGGAACAATCTTTCATCGAGTCATTCCTGGATTTGTAATCCAAACAGGTGGTTACGATGTAAATCTCAATGAGATTGATACGCTTCCTGAAATCATCAATGAATCAGGAAATGGATTGAAAAATCAAAGAATGTCTTTGGGTATGGCAAGAACCAATGAGCCACACTCTGGTTCATCTCAGTTTTATATCAATCTGAATGATAATTTTTCGCTTGATCCAATGCCGACAAGATGGGGTTATGCTGTATTTGGGGATGTCATCGATGGATTCTCAGTTGTTGATGATATTGCGAGCAATGCAACTCAAACAACAAAAGGTTTTCAAGACGTCCCTGTGGCGCCAATCATTATTCTTGAAGTCAACCGCATAGACTGACTTATATGGCGACTTATTTCATTTCTGATCTCCATCTGGAAAAGATCGAGTCATCGATATCGACTATTTTTTCTGAGTTTCTCGAACGATTGGATGAGGACGATCAACTGTATATATTGGGTGATCTTTTCGAATCTTGGATCGGGGATGACAACGTATCAGAGCTCAGTGCATTTGTTGTAAATCAACTCAAGTTACTTTCTAAGAAAGGTATTCAAGTTTCAATTATGCACGGCAATAGAGATTTTTTAATTGGAAATGATTTTTGCGATGCCGCTTCCATTCAATTAATCAATGATCCCTGCATCATTGATATAAACGATGAGAAAGCAATGCTGACGCATGGAGATCAATTGTGCACGGATGATCATGAATACCAAGCATTTCGCTCGGTTGTGAGAAATCCAATTTGGCAAAAAGATTTTCTAAATTTTCCAATATCAAAGCGTGAAAAAATTGCAGGTGAAACAAAGAATGCAAGCAAGGACTCAAAGGTTAAGAAAACAATGGAAATCATGGATGTCAATGATGAAGCCGTTTTAAAAGCATTCGATGATAATGAAATAGGGATCATGATTCATGGTCATACCCATAGGCCAAATGTTCATAAAATCTCAAATGACGATCGTATTTTTACTCGATATGTTTTGGGCGATTGGAGCAAAGAAAGCGCCATCATATTAAAATGGGATAAGACTGGAATTGAATTATTGGATTTAGCTGACAGTCATTGACGACTGATCCTGAATATCGATCTGCTTGCGCTCTATTTCTTTCTTTGCTTTTGCAGCGTCATTTCTTTTGCTCTCAATGAAATCAAGATAATTTGATGTTACATCTCCAGTGACGTATTCACCGGAGAAGCAAGACGTATCAAATGCTTCGGCATCCGATTCATCAAACTGAACTGCTGAAATGAGATCATCCAACTCTTGGTAGATTAACCAATCTGCGCCAATGTATCTGGCAAGCTCTTCTTCCGTTCTATTGCTTGCCAATAACTCGGCTGTTGAAGGCATATCAATTCCATAAACATTGGGATGCTTAACCGGCGGTGCTGCTGAAGCAAAAAATACTTTTTTAGCGCCTGTGTTTCGAGCCATTTGTATTATTTTCTTTGAAGTTGTCCCTCTGACAATTGAATCATCAATCAATAATACGTTCTTATCTCGTATTTCTAGATCAATTGGATTGAGTTTCTGTTTTACAGATTTTTTCCTGATTTCCTGTCCAGGCATAATGAATGTTCGCCCAATGTATCTATTCTTAATGAAGCCTTCTCTATACTTGACGCCAAGATGATGAGCCACCTGAAGTGCGGTTGATCTGCTAGTGTCAGGAATTGGAATCACCACATCCACATCATGATGGAGGCCCTGTTTTATAATTTTCTGGGCCAAATACTCTCCCATTCTCAGTCTAGACTTATAGACTGACATTCCATCAATGATTGAATCTGGTCTTGCAAAATATACAAACTCAAATATACAAGGCGTGTAAGATTTTGGTTTGACGCATTGCTTCGAAAACAATTCTCCTTCCTTGGTGATGTAGATTGCCTCTCCAGGTCTGACGTCTCTCACGATTTCAAAATCGGCGATATCCAATGCCACACTCTCGGAGGCAATCATATACTCTGTGCCTTGACCAACTTCTCTTTTCCCTAAAATTAGGGGGCGGATCCCGTTTGGATCTCTCATTGCCACCAGTCCCTCATTTAGAATCATTGAAACAACGGCATAACCCCCAGAGCATCTATCAAATAGCTGCGTCGCAGCATTAAAAATAGTTTCGGGTGAGAGGGTGCCATCGAAATTTTCTTGAAGCTCATGTGCAAATAGATTCAATAAGGCTTCTGTATCGGATTCGGTATTCAAATGCCTTCGATCGACTTCGCTTAAATGCTTTCTAAGCTCATCATTATTGACAAGGTTTCCATTGTGGGCGAGACAAATTCCAAATGGAGAGTTCACATAAAAAGGTTGAGCCTCTGATGAACTAAGCGTTCCTGCGGTGGGATATCTTACATGGCCAATGCCCATGTTGCCTCTCAGTCTAGTCATGTGCTCACTAGAAAATACATCATTGACCAAGCCATTGCTTTTTCTTAGGCAGAGTACGCCCTTGTTGTCTGTCATGATTCCTGCTGAGTCTTGCCCGCGGTGTTGGAGCACTGTTAAAGCATCGTATATTTCTTGATTGACGGGCCTACTGCTGATGATGCCAACGACTCCGCACATATGATATTTCCCCTGATTAATCCTTCGCTAGATTGCTAGTTATAATACTGTAAAAATAAATTATAGAAAAACTCTTTCACTTGCTCGGCTTCTTCCAGAAATACCGCATCTTGTATAATGGGTTCAGCATACAATTGCGTGTCTTCCAGAATCAACATCAATAAACAAATGAAAACAAGGCCTCTGAGAAAGCCAAAGCCAAGACCAATCATCATGTCTCCAGAAATACTTGAGCCAATGGCTTTTGAAACTTTTCGACTGGCCAGGCCGCCAATGAACAAGATAAATGCCAATATCAATAGTCTTGATATCCAAAGCCTCAGTACCTCTGATGTGAATATTGACTGAAAGATAATTTCAAATTGTCCTCCAAATGCATACGCCACTGAAACTGCAATAACCCATGTGAGCAGCGAAAGAACTTCGGTTAGAAATCCCTTAAAAAAGCCATAAATACTTGATAAGCCTAAAACAAGAATGAGAATAAAATCTAAAATTGATACGACTTCTTCAGCTCCAAAAATATGAATGGGAAAGGTGACTGGGAAAGGGAAAGGTATGTGATAAATCATTGTTGTCCTTTACCTAAAACTTGAAAGTCATGGTCGCCTCTTTCAAGCTTTTTGATAATAGGATCAACTTGCTCATCTTCATACGAAGGTCTTATTCTAACTCTATAAATTGTTTTCCCAGAAAAGTCTTTGGAACTGACATAAGTATTGTAGCCCTTTCTTTCAAATTGCTTGGTCAGATTTTTGGCCTCTTCCATGTCTTCAAAGGCTGCCAACTGAATGACCCATGGGTAAATAAAGTCAGACTGAATGGATGCCTCTTCTATTGTCACTGATTGTCTTGCTTCAATTCTCTTTTCAATCTCAGTAAGGCCATCGCCGGTTAAATAAATCAAAGAAATCACTGCAATCACAGTGGCGATGGTTGATATTCCTATTATTCTTTCCTTCATATTTTTCCCTGAGAGTTTAACAAGAACTCTCTGATGGGTCCGACCAATTCAAATGATCCAGAGACAATCACATTGTTACTTAAGCCCACATTTTTTTCTAGGGTCTTTATTGCATCCACAGGAGATCTTGCACAATAAATATTATCAATGCCCATATTGTTCATCTTGCTTTCTATTTGCTTCACTCTGAATGAGCGTTCTGTTTTCATCTCACAAATAATCCATGTATCAACCAAATCTTTGAAAGCATTCAGATATAACTCGAGATGCTTATCTTTCATCATGCTAAAAATCATCGAAAAATCTGAATTAATTTTCGATCGATCAATTCTCTGTCTGAGGTTTTCAGCTGCCGATGGGTTGTGAGCAACGTCTAGGATCCATCTGTGATGCAAATCCAATAATTCAAATCTACCAGGTAAAATAAATTCATCGATGATTTCTTGCAGTAAATCATGGGTTGGAAAAAATTGTTCATTGGCCTCCATTGCTGCAAGAGCCGTTGTTAAGTTATCAATCTCTCCATCGCCCCAGCTCTTTGGAAGAACAATTTCTTCTATGCTTTGATGAACCCCATTAAAAGAGTAATGGCCCTGATCGATGCGCCCATTGAACTCTTCTCCTTTTTTTCTCAGTTCAGATCCTTTTTCAAGAGATCCTGCTTGAATAACATCCACGGCCACAACATCGCCAAAGATAAGGGGTCTATTTCTTTTCGCTATGCCAACTTTTTCTTTTGCAATTTTATCAATGCTATCTCCCAACCATTCCTCATGATCCATGGCAATACTGGTCAATACCGAAACAGAGGATTCAATGATATTAGTCGCATCTAGACGACCGCCCAAGCCAACCTCTATAAACCATGCATCGCAATCGTGGTTGGATAGAATTTGAAATGCTGCAAGTGTGCTGAATTCAAAATAAGTCAAAGATACATCGCCTCTCACAGCTTCTATGATTTCAAATGCTGATACCCAATCTTGATCGAATGAGTTATTTAGATTAATTCTCACCCTTTCGTTGTATTGAGTCAGATGGGGCGATGTAAAAGCCCCTGTTTTATAACCTTTTTTATGGAACAATTGCTCGAGAATTGAAGTGGTGGTGCCTTTGCCGTTTGTTCCGCCGATTAAAAAAACATTCTTTTCAGGAATATTGATTTGAAGCTTGTTGTATAGCGTTTGAACCCTATCTAAGCTCAGGTCAATTTCTTTGGGATTGATGCCTTGCTGAAATTCAAGCCATTCGTTTAATGTGGAGAAACCCATAATCAATTTTTTAGGCTTAATGATTCATTAAATTGGAAATCAATGTAGCAATGGTGTCTCTCATTTGGCGACGATCAACAATCATATCAATGGCACCTTTTTCCAATAAAAAATCGCTTCTCTGAAATCCTTCAGGCAGTTTCTCTCCGACGGTTTGCTCAATCACTCTGGGTCCAGCAAATCCTATCAATGCACCTGGCTCAGCAAGATTTATATCGCCAAGCATTGCTATGCTTGCCGAGACACCTCCAGTTGTTGGGTCGGTAAGAACCGAAATATAAGGGATGCGCTTTGCATCCAGCTCAACCAAAGCAGACGTCGTTTTTGCCAACTGCATCAAAGACAAGAAAGCTTCCTGCATCCTTGCTCCTCCACTTGATGAAAAACTGACCAATGGTGCATTTTTTTCAATACTTAAATTCACTGCTCGAACAAATTTTTCTCCAACCACTGATCCCATTGATCCTCCTAAAAACTTGAACTCAAAGGCACATGCGATCATTTCGATTTCATTAACCTTTCCTGACATAACAATGAGAGCATCCTTTTCTCCAGATTTTTTTGTTGATTCAGAAATACGGTCTCTATATCTTTTAGTGTCTCTGAATTTGAGAGGATCATTCGCTGAAAGGTTCGCAAAATACTCCGTTGTTGATGAAGGGTCAAAAAAACTTTCGAGTCTTTTTCTGGCAGGTATTCTCATATGATGATTGCACTTGATGCAAACATGCAAATTCCTCTCAAGCTCAGCTCGATACAATTGTGCACCGCATGAATCACAAGTCACCCAAACACCTTCTGGAACAGACTTAACCCGTTGTTGTTTTTTTGTCGTTATCCTTGAAGGAACTAATTTCTTAAACCAATTCATTTGACCTCATACACCAGGGTTTATCATATCATCTCATTTGTGCGAAAAGGGAATCCATATTTTTCAGGATAATTGATTTTAACTAGATACAGCCCTGCTGCAGAGGCTGTTTTTGACGCCACATTTCTATCTTTTGCATGAAGTATTTGATTGATATGCTTTGGTGAAATCTTTTCAGTTCCTATATCCAAGAGCGTTCCAACGATATTCCTTATCATGTGATGCAAAAAAGCATTCGCTGTGAATGTTATGGATATGAATTTTCCGACCTCCAGTTCAATATTTTTCATCTCCCTTATCGGATTATTTGATTGACAGCTTGATGCCCTAAATGAAGAAAAGTCATGTTTTCCAATCAAATACTGGCACGCTTCCTTCATCAGTTCCGTGTTGAGCTTTTCTCTGACATAAAGAACTCTTTGATCACTGAATACATCAAATTCATTGTTATTGATGAGATAAACATATGTCCTTGAAACAGCTGAATGCCTTGCGTCAAATTCCTCATCGACAACTTTGATCCACTGAATTCTAATATCAGAGGGTAAATGGGAATTGATGCCATCCAACCATTGACTATCGGTTCGATCGGCGTTTGATGAAAAGTGAAAAACCTGACCGAGTGCATGGACCCCAGAATCTGTTCTGCCCGCTGAATATATTCGTAGGTTTTCGTTTGCTACACTTGATAACGCTTTTTCAATTTGATCCTGAATGGTCTCCTGATTGTCTTGAGATTGCCACCCTTTGTAATGAGACCCTAAATATTCAACTCCGCATGCATATTTGGTTGAAGCAGCCGTCATCATTTAATAATTTGATTCAATGATGGTCTCAGCAATTTGAATTGAATTCAGTGCTGCGCCTTTTCTTATGTTGTCTGCAACAACCCAAAGATTTACTCCATTCGAATGATTCAAGTCTGCTCGAATCCTACCGATGTAGACAGCATCAGTGCCTTCCCCTTCTCTTACTGGCATGGGGTAAGATTCATCATCGTCCATTAGCTGGATTCCACTTGATTCTGAAAGCAATCCTCTGATTTGCCCAATACTGAGATGATTTTCTGTTACAACGCCTATTGCCTCAGAGTGACCAAATCTCACAGGGACTCTTACTGCGGTTGGATTCACTTCAATGCTTTTGTCTTCGAAAATCTTATGCGTTTCCCAAACCATTTTCATTTCTTCAAGTGAATAACCGTTGTTTTCAAATGAACCAATCTGAGGTATGACATTGTGTGCAAAAAGGTTTTCTTCTTTGTCAGGATAATTTGAATCGACAACTTGACGGTCATATTCATTAAGCATCGATCGCCCAGCACCCGATATCGATTGATAAGTGGAGACGTTGATCGATTTGATTCGTGCAGCCCGATGTATGGGGTTGAGTGCGACAAGCATTTGTATCGTTGAGCAGTTTGGGTTGGCAATAATATTGTTCTCTTTGAAATCTTTCAAAGCATGGGGGTTAACCTCAGGTATGACAAGTGGGATATGGTCGTCGTATCTAAATTCAGAGGTATTATCAATGACCACTGATCCGGCATTTGCAGCCTTGGGTGCAAAAACCCTAGAAACAGCTGCGCCTGCAGAGAAGAATGAAAAGTCAATGCTCTTGAAATCAAAATCGTCCAGAAGCTCGACCTTATATTCTTTGCCATTGAAATCAATTGTTTGACCAGCAGATCTTTCGCTCGCCAATAGGGTTAGTTCACTAATGGGGAAGGAGCGTTGTTGAAGGATTGCTAGGAGTGCTTCACCAACCAATCCTGTTGCGCCAACAATTGCTACACGATTTGACACAATTTAATCGCCTTTGTCTTCAAATGAGACGTCAGAATTTTGGGCACGATTTCTCAAAAAATGGTCCATTAAAACAATTGCCAACATGGCTTCTCCAATGGGAGTTGCCCTAAGGCCAACACATGGGTCATGCCTTCCTTTAGTTACAATTTCTGTCTTTTCGCCTGTCTTATCGATTGTATCAGCCGGTTTAATGATGCTCGACGTAGGTTTCAGAGCAATGCTTGCAAAAATATCTTGTCCGCTTGTGATGCCTCCCAAGGTACCGCCTGAATTATTCTGCTTGAAGCCATCGGTATCGATCTCATCTCTGTGTTCACTGCCTTTTTGATTCACGACAGAGAATCCAGCACCAATCTCAACGCCTTTGACTGCATTGATGCTCATTAGTCCATGAGCGATATCTGCTTCCAGTTTGTCAAAAACTGGTTCGCCCAATCCAACTGGGACATTTGTTGCCATCAAGTTAATCCTCGCACCAATCGAATCGCCCTCTTTCCTCAGTTGATCCATATACGATTCTAGCTCTGAAATCTTATCGGGATCCCCACAGAAAAATGGGTTTGTTTCAATGAATTCTCTGTCTTTCATTTCAAGATGAATGGGTCCCAATTGCCCTAAAAAACCAAATATTTCTATTCCAACTTTTTCGAATAGGTATTTTCTTGCAATTGCACCTGCTGCGACTCTCATCACTGTCTCACGAGCAGAAGATCTGCCTCCGCCTCTATAATCCCTGATGCCGTATTTATGAAAATAAGTATAGTCGGCATGTCCCGGTCTAAATTTATCTTTAATCGCACTGTAGTCTTTGGACTTTTGGTCTACATTTTGAACAACTAAATTGATTGGTGTGCCTGTTGTCAATCCCTCGAAAACACCAGACATAATGCTCACTTCATCTGTTTCTTTTCTTTGGGATGTAAACCTAGATTGACCGGGTCTCCTCTTATTCAATTCTTTCTGAATATCCTTTTCACTGATGGCAAGTCCTGGAGGGCATCCATCAATAATAGCTGATAATCCAGGGCCATGACTCTCCCCGGATGTTGTCACAGTAAATAATTTTCCAATTGTATTGCCAGCCATTACCGATCTCTTTTTCTGCTTATTATTTTATTCAATTCTGAGGTTTGATGCTTCTATCATCGCAACACCCTCGCCTCCTATTTCAAAATCAATCCAAATAAAAGGCATATCAAATCGTTGTTCCATATTTTCAGACGCAACCCCCGCCTCTATTATCACTATACCGTTATGGGATAAAAAAGGAGGTGCATCATGCAATATCCTAGAGATAAAATCCAGTCCCTTATCGCCTGCAGCCAATGCCATATGAGGTTCATGGAGATATTCTTTAGGCAAATCCAGCATGATTTCATCAGGAACATATGGTGGATTAGTAATGATTAAGTCAAAAACACCACTCACATTTTCAAACAAATCTGACTCTATGATTTCAACCCGATTTTCCAAACCATGAGCTTTTGCATTTCTTAAAGCCACATCAATTGCATCTGTCGAAATGTCCGTTGCAACCACTTCAACATTGGAAAAAGCCTCTGCAATACTCAAAGCAATGCAACCGGATCCGGTTCCGATTTCAAGTACACGATTTAGAGAGGTGGAATTTATCCATGGCTCAAAATGATTATTTATAAGCTCAGCGATTGGAGATCGAGGAATGAGAACACGCTCATCCACATAAAACTGTTTTCCACAAAAATAAGCCTCATTGGTTATATAGGGCAAAGGCTTTGATTCAATAATCCGTTGATATAAAACTTCTTTCACTTTTTCTCGAATTTGATCATCAAGAGCAATTTTAAGCTCTGCTTCATTCAGGACGTCACTCAATTTCGATAGATGCATGATGATTGCCATTGATTCGTCCTTTGGATTTTCAGTTCCATGGCCATAAAAAAGTTGCTCTTCTTTCAGCAACAATTCCACATCATGCAAAAGCTCTTTAAAACTTGTGCATCGATCAATCGATTCAAATCTGGTGTCCATCATGTCAACGATGTTACATTAGATTTTTAATATTTCATCTATCTAAATAAACAATGTTCAATCTGATTCAAAATTTTCTAAGCAATGTTCTGCAGACGATTGTACTTAGGGTATCCTTGATTGAAATAAACACTGTTAAAAATATTCTCATACGAATATTTATCAAAAATTATGAGATAGAGTTTGACGACTATCCAAGAAGATCTCATCACGAATATAAACATTTCAATGATTTCTTTACTCGAGAAATCAATCCAAATAAGCGCCCAATAGACGGCAATGACGATGGCTTAATCTCACCAGTGGACGGAAAGATTGTTGAATTTGGAAAGATCAAAGAAGGTCATCTGATGCAAATTAAAAGCATGAAATACAAATTAAATGGATTGTTGGATGGCAATGACGAACTTACTGAGAAATACGATAACGGTTCATACATCAGTATTTACCTTGCGCCATATAACTATCATCGAGTCCATGCACCCATTGAGGGTATTCTAAAACAAGCAATTATGGTTCCTGGCGAAATGAACAGAGTGGATATAAATGCGTTGTCGAATATTGAAAATCTTTACATAAAGAATCAAAGACTCATTACCGAGTTAAAGGGATCAGTGTTTAATTGCATCATGATTATGGTTGCCGCAAGAAATGTGGCGTCAATGACATACAAGAACTCAAATCAAAACTTAAAAAAAGGCGATGAGATAGGGCGTTTCAATCTCGGATCAACTGTTGTGGTTCTTCTTCCGAATAATACTCAAATAGATTGGGATCAGCGTGTTTCAATTGAGAATAATTTAAAAATGGGTGAAAAAATAGCTCAACTGAGTAAGATCAGATAGCGAGGAGAAAAATGGACGGCCTAATAATAATAATCATCATCATTGTAATTTTCTTAGTGAAATCCTTTAAATATTTCAGTAATCGAGTCTCCCCGTCTGAAAGGAAACACGAGAAAGATGATAGCTAAAAGGGCTGAAAAATATTCTTAATTCCAAACAGAATCGATATCACCATTAAGGCAACAATCAGATAGTAGATAGTCTTTTGTCCATTCATTGTTTCACCCTCGATAAATACTCGCCGGTCCGAGTATCCACTTTTATAAGCTCGCCTTCCTCGATAAATAATGGAACACGAATGGAAGCGCCTGTTTCGACAATGGCAGGCTTAACGCCACCCTGAGCCGTATCGCCTCTGAGGCCAGGGTCCGTTTCTGTAACCTTTACATCGATATTATTGGGAGGCTCGACTGCGATTGCTTGATCATTCCAAATCGTAACCTCGCACAGGCTTTCCTCCTT
>Ga0208261_1000844_pt1 | contig 11474 bp, 8 predicted proteins | sample Knorr_S7_td_DCM__FD_185595 | JGI IMG/M metagenome (GOLD analysis project Ga0208261, IMG submission 185595) | Marine microbial communities from Southern Atlantic Ocean transect - Knorr_S7_td_DCM_ad_131m_LV_B (SPAdes) (version 3) | ecosystem: Environmental > Aquatic > Marine > Oceanic | place...
TAGATTTATAAAAAAATATGGTGAAGAAATAGAATTTATAGATAATCTAGAAAATTCTAAAGAAGACCTTTTATCTTTAGGTCTATCAAATAATAAAGCTAATACGATAATAGAAATAAATAAGTTAGTCAGTACAAAAAAAATAGATTTATCTAGAATATCAACTTATGAAGAAAAAGAAGCAAAAGATATTTTATGTAAGATAAAAGGCATAGGTCCATGGACTGTAGAGAACTTCTTGATTTTTTCAGGTAACAATACGGATATCTGCCCTGCAAATGATCTAGGACTAAAGAAGGGTATAAAAATAATATATAAACTGAAAGACTTACCTAGTGATGAAGAAGTGTATAAAATTGCAGAAAAATGGAGACCTTACAGATCAATAGCTAGTAGATATATATGGGAAGTTGTAGACCAAAAAATTAACTTGACCTAACACTTTTAGTACTAAGAATTAAAGTTAATAATATTAATATTACTCCTGATATAACAAAAGAAAAATCTACTCCATAAACATCAGAAATTATACCCATTGGAATAGCTCCTAGAGGAATAAAACCAAAACTCATTGCATAAAAACCCATAACTCTTCCTCTAAATTCAGGTGGAGTTTTTTCTATAATCATTGATGGATTTAGAGATCTTCTTCCTGCATCCCCGACTCCTAAAAAGAAACATAATAATATTGATATTATTAGAATACTAGAAAATCCTAATATCATTATTGCTGAACCAGAAATCAATGATGTAGCAATAATATATTTTCCCTTTTTCGTAGACTGAGGCAATGATGCTGAGAAAAGAGTCCCAAATAAAGCTCCTGCACCAATAGAAGCTAACATTAGACCTACTTCTAAAGCTCCCCCAGAAAGTAATTCTGAGGAATAAGGAGCCAACAGAGTTCTAATTGGCATAGACAGTAATGTAGTTACTAAAGTAAATAAAAGTAAAAATTTTAAAATAGAGTTTTTATAAAGCAAATTGATCACATCTTTAATTTCATTCAAAGCTTTTGAGCTTTTTGGTGATTTTTTCTCTCCTTTTGGGAGCATTGAAGTTGAAATAGAAGCAACTATACAAAAAACTACTATTAACAAATAAGTCATTCCAGGGCCAAGGAAATGATAAACTATACCTCCAATAGCTGGAGAAATCATTGTTGTTAGTGACATCCCTGCAGCGTTTAGAGCTATGGCATTATTTAGTTGATTGTCATCTACTAATTCAGCTATTATTGATTGTCTAGCTGGCATCATAAATGCCCAAAATGTTCCTTGAAAAAAAGAAACGATTATTAAGTGATATATGGTTATAGTTTCAGTAAAAATTGATATAGCAATAAATATACATATTGCTATGACTCCTAATTGACCAACTTGGATAATATTTTTATTATCAAATCTATCTGAAATAACACCACCATATATAGAAAAAAGTAACATCGGTGGAGCAAATCCTACTCCAACTAATGTCACAGCTAAAGAAGATCCCGTCAAATCCCATCCAAGTTGAGCTCTTGCAAGCATTTGAATATTCATACCGCCAATCATAGAAATCATTCCAAATACTAAGTATCTAAAGTGTTTATTTCTAAGTGAATCAAAAGTATTTATCAAATGAAGCTCATCGTTTTTTTATTGAGTTATAATTGTAAAGCTTCTTGCATTAAAGCAGAACAAATTAACATTTACGACAACTACTATGGATTTTTTATTTCAATTTGCAGCATTATTCAGTGCGATAACCTGGGCTAGTTCAGGAGCTATTCTAAAAACCATTAAGTTCAATAAGTATTTTAGTTTCCCATTTTTTGAAGCATGTATATCTTTTGTAATAATGATTATCGTCATTCTTTTATGGGGGGAATGGAATTCAATTCTAAACGAAAATTTTGATTCTTATTTATTTTTCTCCATTGCTGCATTTATTAGTTGTGTTGGAACAGTCTGTTATGTAATTGGAATACAAAAAACATCTATAGGTGTTGTATTTACAATAGCCTCAAGTAGCAATGTTCTAGTTGCACTTTTATTTGATATTTTCTTAAACTCTGTAAGACATTCTGCTTTAGTTTTATTAGGTGCATTTTTGGTTTTATCTGGTATTTTATTGATGAATATTAAGAGCTTTACTTCTCATGAAAAACAAAGAATAATTGGAGTTATAGGTGGAATTATAGCGGGTTCTATGTGGGGTATTGCTGTATTTTTTAACGATAGAGCTCTTATAGATGGCTCTGTACTTAACGGAACCTTAATTAGAGCTATTGTATCAATGATTACATTAACTCTTGCTAGTTACATATTTAGACAAAAAATAGAAAGAATAATTGAAAGAATACAATTCATAAAAATACTTTCAGCAGGTTCGCTTATAACAATATCTAGTTTGTTTTGGTTTATATCCCTTGATTACACTTCAGGTTCATTAACCGCAATGTTTGGAAGTACTTCACCTATATTTGCTATAATTTTTGGATATTTCTTTTTGAAAGAAAAAATCTATAAATTGGAATATTTGAGTATTCTTTTAGCTTTTGTGGGAATAATGATAATTATTTTCTTTAAGAGCTAATTACAATAAGTAAGACCAAGCCACACCAATATAAATGGTGCTATAAACATTAATATACTTATTACTCTTGAAAATTTATTCATAAAAGCAACGAATTTATTTTAATAACTGAATAATTCTAGCACTATAAGTTTTTCAATGGTGTTAAGATTTACAACAGTTTTACTACTGAAAATTAAATTCTAAATGACTCGAATTTAATTAATACAAATTAAATTTTTCATTTAATCCTTCTTTTGACATTAATTTTGCTTCTTTTTCTCTAACTTCTTTACATTTGATTAGAGTATCTTCAGCTATATCTAAAGGAATTCTTGTAAGACCATCTTCATCTCCAATTATCAGATCCCCGGGATCAATAACTAGTTTTGCTACTTCAATTTGTGTCTGAGTTTCAATAAGATTAAATGGGCCATGACCTGGCACTCTTCCTGTTCCCCAAACAGGCATGTCTGCTTTCTTTATTCCTGGAATATCCCTTACAGAGCCTCCAGCAACCATACCAACTGCACCTAAAGCTTTTCCCATATGCGCCATTACATCTCCTATAATTGCTGCTCTTCCATTATCTTCTTCAATGTCTTGCAAAATTGCAAAAACAGGGTATTCAGAATTTTTTATATTTAAGTAGAGTTCATTAAAATCTATTTTGGATTTTGGTTCATCTAGAGGAGTTACCTTTGCAGTGACTGCAATTCCTACAACAGGATTCTGAAAATTGTAACATTTCAAATCAGGTGAAGTATAGTCAATATTTGCATCTACATAACCTCTTACGAGTATCATCGCATTTTGAACAGTAGCAGAATCAAATTCTTTGAAATCATTAATTAATTTATTTATATCCATTTTTATAACCCTTCATTAAATCCATCTTCTTGTTTCTTTTTTATATTCTATATAACCATTTAAGTTATGAAGTTTTTTTTCTTCGTCTAATACAACATATTTATGTATCAATATTATTCCAATAATCGCTCCTACTAAAATACCAATTGAGAAAAGAATTATAGATATACCTATGGCTGATATAAAAAAAGATACATACATTGGGTTTCTACTGAACTTAAAAATACCTGTCTTAATAATTTTTTTGGTCGGAATGAATGGAGCAGGAGATTCATTATTAGAATAAAACGCTCTTAGGGAAAAAAGCATTATCACAATTGCAAAAATAAAAAGTAATAATCCCAAAATTATAAATAGAGTATTACTAAATTGAATTTTTCTAAAAATAAGGTTTTCTATATTTCCACAAATAATACACGGTAGAAAAAAAATTACAGGCGGTATTCTTAGTCTTTTATTTATTATGTCTTCCTTACTAAATCAATAATTCTAGCAAAAATAATTGAAAGATAATGGTGGGCCCGGGATGACTCGAACATCCGACCTCTACTTTATCAGAGTAGCGCTCTAACCGGCTGAGCTACGGGCCCAAAAAGCATATAGAAACAATTTTATATCAAGATAATATAAATAAGTTAGGAAAAAATAAAAAATTTTCAAAGAATTTAAAACAAGAAGTGTTTTCACTTTGAAAACTGAACAGTGAATGAAAAGACCGTAAAAGTTTGTTCAGTTTGTACTTAAAGTACTTATAACAATAATGTGATTATTTGCAACAACCATGTTTATTACGAGCCCCTTCTACAATTAAGAGAATCTCGCTCAAGCAATAAAATAGAATTGTTGCACACACTAAACGACCGTAATAATAACTCAATTAAGAGTCTTATTTATCCTTAGAAAGGAGGTGATCCAGCCGCACCTTCCGGTACAGCTACCTTGTTACGACTTCGTCCCAGTCATCAGTCCCACTCTCGGCGTCTGCCTCCCAAAGGGTTAGCGCAACGACTTCAAGTGTTACCAACTTCCATGACGTGACGGGCGGTGTGTACAAGGACCGGGAACGTATTCAACGCAGTGTGCTGACCTGCGTTTACTAGCAACTCCACGTTCATGCAGGCGAATTTCAGCCTGCAATCCCAACTGAGACAAGTTTTATCGGATTAGCTCCCCCTCGCGGGTTGGCGACCGTCTGTACTTGCCATTGTAGCGTGTGTGTAGCCCAGGGTGTAAGAGCCATGATGATTTGACGTCATCCCCACCTTCCTCCCTTTTAAGGGCAGTATCGTTAGAGAGTGCAACTAACAAAGAGGGTTGCGCTCGTTGCGGGACTTAACCCAACACCTCACGGCACGAGCTGACGACAACCATGCAACACCTGTGTAAGCTCCCTTGCGGGTCCATCCCCTTTCGGTTCAGTACTACTTACATGTCAAACCCTGGTAAGGTTCTTCGCTTACCATCGAATTAAACCACACGCTCCGCTGCTTGTGCGGTCCCCCGTCAATTCCTTTGAGTTTTAGCCTTGCGGCCGTACTACTCAGGCGGATTGCTTAACGCGTTAACTTCGGCTCACGAGGGGTCGATGCCCCGAAAACCTAGCAATCATCGTTTACAGCGTGGACTACCCGGGTATCTAATCCGGTTCGCTCCCCACGCTTTCGTCCCTTAGCGTCAGAACTGTCCCAGTAAGTCGCTTTCGCCACTGGTGTTCCTCCAGATATCTACGCATTTCACCACTACACCTGGAATTCCACTTACCTCTAACAGTCTCTAGTCTGACAGTATCTCACAACATCTCCAAGTTGAGCTTGAAGCTTTCATATGAGACTTATCAAACCGCCTACGGACCCTTTACGCCCAGTGATTCCGGACAACGTTTGCAACCTACGTATTACCGCGGCTGCTGGCACGTAGTTAGCCGTTGCTTATTCATTAGGTACCTTCCTTGCTATTCCCTAATAAAAGAAGTTTACAACCCTAGGGCCTTCATCCTTCACGCGGTGTCGCTGCATCAGACTTTCGTCCATTGTGCAATATTCTTAGCTGCTGCCTCCCGTAGGAGTGGGGGCCGTGTCTCAGTCCCCCTCTGGCTGGTCGTGCTCTCACACCAGCTACCCGTCTTAGGCTTGGTGGGCCATTACCCCGCCAACAACCTGATAGGACGCAAGCCCATCCAAGAGCGATAAATCTTTCATTTATAAAAATTATTAATAAATCGTATGCGGTATTAGCACAGATTTCTCTGTGTTATTCCCCACTCAAGGGTAAGTTACTTACGCGTTACTCAGCCGTCTGCCACTAGATATATGCTTTCCGAAGAAAGCGATCTCGTTCGACTTGCATGCCTTAGACACACCGCCAACGTTCGTCCTGAGCCAGGATCAAACTCTTCAAAAAAAACGGTCTTTTCATTCACTGTTCAATTTTCAAAGTGCGATATCATAATTTAATCGTGAGATTAAAAAAATCTACTAGAAAAAAAATGATAACAAACGCTTAGGTAAATAACAATAATAAAATAAAAATATTAGAATTGTTAATATAATTTAAGCGTAGATTATAATTGTAACAAACTTTTAGGAGAAAAAACCATGGTAAAAAACAATCCTGGAGAACCTTACTCTAGAATTTCATCAGAAGAAGCATTAGAAATGCAAAAAAATGGAGATTCCACTGTAATTGATGTCCGAAATGAAGATGAGTATGAAGCAGGTCATGTTAAGGATGCAATTTGGATTCCAGTTGATGAAATTGTTCAAAGAATGGAAGAATTGCCAAAAGATGGTAATTTACTCTTTATTTGTGCAGTTGGGGCAAGAAGTGGTTTAGCTGCTGAATATGCTAGCTCTTTAGGAATAGATTCTTCAAGATTATTTAATATTGAAGATGGAACGCCAACTTGGATTAGCAAAGGACTACCAACTTCTAGTGGACACGATAAATGATAAAAAGTGATCCAAAAGTTCACGTTGTAGGATCAATAGCATATGATGATATTACTACTCCAGTTGGTAGTAGAAGCGACCTATTAGCTGGATCAGCTGTATATTTCTCATTAGCAAATTCTATTTACTCAAAAGTATCTATGATTGGCACCATAGGTTCAGACTTTAATGAAAAAGATTTATCATTACTAAATTCTAGAAATATTGATACCAGTAAAATTGAGCAAATTAATAATGGTAAGACATTCAGATGGAAAGGTAACTATCTGAAAAATTATGAAGACCCAGAAACCATTTATACAAGCCTTGGTGTTTTTGAAGACTTTTCTCCAAAAGTGGATTCCGAACTATCAAATTCTGGATTCATTTTTCTTGCAAATATATCCCCTGATATACAATTATCAATTTCTGAAAAATTAAAAAATAAAGATAGAGTAGTTGGATTAGATTCAATGAACCACTGGATTCTAGAACAAAAAGAAAAATTAATGGAAGTGATGAAAAATATTGATATTTTTTTTCTCAATAAGGGTGAAGCATTAAAACTTGCTGATAAAAAAACAATTGAAGAATCAGCTAAATATATAATTGAGAATGGTCCAAAATTATGTATCATTAAAGACGGAAAGAATGGTTCATATTTGTATTCAATTAATGGGGAAGAATTTTTTTGTCCAACATACAATATTGATAACATAGTTGATCCTACTGGAGCTGGAGACACATTTGCTGGAGGTTTTTTTGGGTTTATTTCTAAAATAACCAAACCCGAAATTAATGATTTCAAAGAAGCTATGATTTATGGATCAGCAACCGCATCTTTCACTATTGAAGGTTTCGGAACAGAAGAACTATTAAGAACTACAAAAGAAAAAATTAATTCTAGAGTAAAAAATATTAAATCAAAAATAGATTTGAGGAAAAAATGAATTACGATGTGAAGGATTTAAATTTAGCTGATGAAGGAAAAAGGAAAGCTGAATGGGCTGCTAAAGAAATGCCTGTTTTAGGCGAAATCAAAAAAAGATTTGAAAAAGAAAAGCCATTGCAAGGTTCTAAGATTTCTGGTTGCTTACATGTAACTTCAGAAACTGCTAATTTAGCCCTTACATTAAAAGCTGGAGGAGCTGATTTTTCATTATGTGCATCTAATCCTCTTTCAACTCAAGATGATATTGCTGCTTATCTAGTCTCAGCAGGAATTCCAGTTTATGCAATTAACGGTGAAGATAATGAAACTTACTATAAGCATATTAACTCTGTGGTAGAAAACAAACCAAATATAACCATTGATGATGGTGCTGATCTTGTAGCATATTTACACCAAGATAAACCTGAATTAATGTCAGAAATAATTGGTGGAATGGAAGAAACAACAACTGGAGTAATAAGACTTAAAGCTTTAGCAAATGAAAAAAAATTAAAATATCCTATAATTGCAGCAAATGATTCCCAAACTAAACATATGTTCGATAATAGATATGGAACTGGTCAGAGTACACTAGACGGAATAATTAGAGCAACAAATATACTTCTTTCAGGTAAGACTTTTGTAATAATTGGATATGGCTGGTGTGGCAGAGGTTTAGCTTCAAGAGCCAAAGGTATGGGAGCTAGAACTATAGTTTGTGAGATAGATCCAGTTAAAGCTTTAGAAGCTGTAATGGACGGGCATCAAGTTATGAAAATGGATGAAGCAGTTAAGGAAGGTGACTTTTTTGTTACTCTTACTGGAGGGCTTCATGCAATCGGTAAAAGTCATCTTGAAAATATGAAAGATGGAGCAATTGTTGCTAATTCAGGTCACTTTAATGTGGAAATAGACTTAGAGTCTCTTGAAGAAATGTCAGAGACTAAAAGTAGGGTTAGACCTTTCGTAGAGGAATATGTTTTAGAAAATGGTAAAAAAATATGTGTTCTTGGGGAAGGTAGATTGATTAATTTAGCTGCTGCTGAAGGACATCCTCCTTCAGTAATGGATATGAGTTTTGCTAATCAAGCATTGGGGTGTGAGTTTCTAAAAAAGAATAGTTTAGAAATAGGAGTTCACGTTCTTGCAGAAGATATTGATAAAGAAATTGCAGCACTAAAACTAAAAGCTATGCAAATGAATTTTGATAAATTAACTCCAGCTCAAGAAAAATACTTCAACTCTTGGGATATAGGAACATAAGAAAATCATAAAAAATAGGGACAAATAAATGAATAATAATTATCTTTTTACATCCGAATCAGTATCTGAAGGTCATCCAGACAAAATGTGTGATCAAATATCTGATGCAATTCTTGATGCATGTTTTAAACAGGATAAATTTAGTAGAGTTGCTTGTGAAACAGCAGTTGGTGGACAGCATGGTGAAGGATTCGCAATGGTTTTTGGAGAAATAACCACCAATGCTTCCATAGATTACACAAATATTATTAAAGAGACTATTAGAAACATTGGTTATACCAAAGAAGAGTACGGTTACACGCCTGAAAATATAAAAATTCTGAATTACATAGGTAAGCAGTCTCAGGATATTAAAGCAGGTGTAGATAATTCACTAGAAACCAGAGCATCTGATGAATCTAGTCAAGAAGGAGCTGGAGACCAAGGCATGATGTTTGGATATGCTTGTGATGAAACTGAAGAAAAGATGCCTTTGGCTATAACTCTTGCACATGAATTACTTATAAAACTAAGAGATTCTAGAAGATCTGGAGAAATAGATTACCTAAGACCTGATTCAAAGAGTCAAGTAACTTTGGAATATAACGATAAGCATGAGGTCTGTCGTGTAGATACAGTTTTGATTTCAACTCAGCATGATGATGGGGTTTCAAATGAACAAATGGAAAAAGATTTATACGAAAAGATAATTTCAGAAATAATTCCTTCTAATTTATTAGATAATGACACTAAAATAATCGTAAACCCATCAGGTAGATTTGTAATTGGTGGACCAGTTGGAGACGCTGGACTTACAGGAAGAAAAATAATTGTAGATACTTATGGAGGAGCAGCTAAGCATGGCGGAGGTGCTTTTTCTGGTAAAGACCCAACAAAAGTAGATAGATCTGCAGCATATGCAGCAAGGCATATAGCAAAAAATATATTAGAAACAAAAATAGCTTCGAAAGCAGAAGTTCAATTATCTTATGCAATTGGTAAAGCAGAACCTGTATCAATTATGGTCAATACATTTGGAACAGGTAAAGTAAAAGATAGTGTTATTGAAAGTGCTGTAAAAAAAGTATTTGATCTAAGGCCTTCTTCCATAATTTCAAGGTTAGAATTAAGAAATCCAATTTACCAGCAAACTGCCACTTACGGACACTTTGGCAGAAATGATCTTAATCTACCGTGGGAAAGAACTGAACTTGCCAAAGATTTAGAAAAGGCATTTTGAGAAAAAATCTGTATGAATTTTCAAATAAAATTTGGGACTGATGGTTGGAGAGCAACTCCTGAAACAGGCCTAAATTCTGAGAATATTACTATTTGTGCTCAATCTTTCGCTGACTATATCAACTCAAACTATCCAGGTAAAAAGTCTATAATAATAGGTTATGACACAAGGGTAGATTCTAAAAAATATGCTGAATTATCTGCAAAAGTGATCCAATCAAATGGAATTGAATCAGTACTATCAGAAACAGCTATTCCAACACCAATTATCAGTCATCACATAAAAAATTCAAATAAGATTGGTGGAATTATTATCACAGCTTCACATAATGCAAAAAACTGGAATGGCTTTAAAATAAGATCTGAAAATGGAATGAGCTTTGGTAATAAAGAAATAATAGAAGTTGAAAAAAGGGTTAGATATTATGAAAAAAATATCTCAGATATTAAATTAGATGAAAAGAAAAATATTAAGACTGAAAATATATTAAATTCCTACATAGATGATCTAAATAAAGTCGTTGATTTAAATCTAATAAAATCTTCAAACATAAAAATATCAGTTGATTATATGCATGGAGCAGTATCTGGAGTTTTAGAAAAAATATTGAGTAAAGATAATATTTTCTTAAGAAGTGAATTTGATCCAAAATTTCCAGGAATGGTCCAACCAGAACCAATAGGTAAGAATTTAAAGTTATTAAGTCAAAGAATTAATGATAATGAATGCCTATTAGGAATAGCTTTTGATGGAGATGGAGACAGGTTAGGAATACTAGATGAAGAAGGAAATTCTCAATCAGCATCTGATGTTTTTGCATTACTAAGTGATTATTTACTGAGTAAAAATGCTAATAACCAAAGTATAGGTACCACTGTAACAATGTCTTCTGTTTTAGAAGATATATGTAAAAACTATGATTCTAAAGTAATTAGAACAAAGGTTGGATTTAAGTACCTTGCACCGCTATTAGAAAATAATGAGGTTTTTTTTGCTGGTGAAGAAAGTGGTGGATATTCTCTAAGAGGTCATCTTTATGATAAAGATGGCATATTATCTTCATTATTATATTTAGAATATTTGATTACAAGTAAATCGACCCCCAAAATTTTACTTCAAACTCTATATGAAAAATATAAGAAAAGATTTTTTGAAAGACTAGATATTGAATTTGAACAAAACAAAAGAGAAGAGATAAAGGATAATATTAGCTTATTAGAAAAATATCTGCCTAAGTATAAAGAGATAACTAAGTCAGACTCTACAGATGGGAAAAAAATATTTTTTGAAGATGGTTCTTGGATTTTAGTTAGATTATCTGGAACAGAGCCAATGTATAGAGTATATGCAGAGACAAATTCTATAGAAGATTTAGTAGAATTAAAAGAACTAATTTCTGAATACTTTAAAAATTGATTTTTTTATATATTTATCAAATTAATTGATATTCAAAACGATAGTTTGAGTATAATAAAATAGATAATTATCAGAATGCCGGGGTGGCGGAATGGTAGACGCGCCAGACTTAAAATCTGTTGTCCGTATAGGGCGTGGGAGTTCGAGTCTCCCCCTCGGCACCAAAATTAACGTATATATTTGATAAAATGAAAAGATTAGGCGACGTGGCGAAGTGGCTAACGCAGTGGTTTGCAAAACCTCCATTCATGGGTTCGAATCCCATCGTCGCCTCCAAAATTTAGAAATCGGG
>Ga0208261_1000845_pt1 | contig 11467 bp, 9 predicted proteins | sample Knorr_S7_td_DCM__FD_185595 | JGI IMG/M metagenome (GOLD analysis project Ga0208261, IMG submission 185595) | Marine microbial communities from Southern Atlantic Ocean transect - Knorr_S7_td_DCM_ad_131m_LV_B (SPAdes) (version 3) | ecosystem: Environmental > Aquatic > Marine > Oceanic | place...
TTAATAATTTCTTTGGGACCATTTTTTGTTCCACCACCATAACTAACTGTTTTTTCTAAACCAAATGGGATAACTATAGCTTTTTCTTTAATTTTAAATTTATTGTCAATTCCAAGAAAGCCTTCTTTATTAGATAAATAATTCATTTTATCCAAATATTTTTGAAAAATTTTTTCTACTTCTATTCTTCCACTCACCTTTGTGATAAGCATCGCTTGCAATTAAAGGAAGAACACTGGTTGCTTCTGCAAATACCATTTGTTCTTTTGTAACATCAACTTTTCCCCAAGAACTAGCTTCTTTTAGTGTAGAACTACTACATGCTCCATCTCTTGAATCAGCAACAGTTATTTGAATAGCGTATTTGTGCATATCAACTTCTTTTCCTAAAAGTTCAGCACAAATAACTGTGTCTTGGATAAAATTTTTTGGAACTCCTCCACCAATCATAAATAGTCCAGATCCTTTTGATCTAATTTTAATTTCAGTTAGCTCACGAAATTCTCTAATCGAGTCAATTGTTATATGTTTTTTTGGATTTTTTTCTTGGTGCATTACAAGTCCAAATCCAGCACTTGAATCAGTAAAAGCTGGGCAAAAAATTGGAACATTATTTTCATATGCAGTTTCAATTAATGACCCTTTCTTTTTTGAGTTATTTTTTAAATATTTTCCAATTTCATTAATAAATTCTCTTGATGTATAGCTTTTTGGTTCTAGCTTATCTGCTATTTCACATATTGTTTTATCACATAATTGAAGTTCATCTTCATCGATATAAGTATCATATATTCTATCAATATAATTTTTACGTAATTCAGTATCATCTTGAAATTGAGAACCTTGATAATGTTTAAATCCAAGCGCTTCAAAAAAATCCATATCAATAATTGATGCTCCAGTAGCTACAATTGCATCAATCATGTTGTATTTAATCATATCTCTATAAATATGCATGCATCCGGCAGCAGAAGTAGAGCCAGCTAAAGTTAAAAAAATAGTACATTCTTTATCTTTAATCATATCATTAAATATATTTGCGGCATTTGCAGTTTCTCTAGATACAAAAGACATCTTTTCCATAGATGCAATTATTTTTCTAGAGTCAAATGAAGTTATGTCGATATGTTCAACTGGAGAGTTAAGAAAATCTTTTTTACTATTATGTCCTAAGTTTTTTTTATCTGACATTTAAGCAACAAGAAATTGTTTTTCAATTTCCTTGTTATACATAGTCATTATAGGATCATCTTCTATTTCAAATATTTTATCTGAATAAAGACCATTAAAATCTGTTCTGAATGTAAGACCATATGCTCCTAGCTGTCCAAGTTCAATATAGTCATTTTCTTTAACATTGTTTGGTAAAATAAAGGGCCCCTTCATATAATCCATGCTATCACAAGTTGGACCATAAAAATCAAATGAAGTTAATTTTTTTGATATAATTTTTCTATCTGTAATTAATTTTGAAGGATAGACAATGTTTGGAAATCCTGCATCAAAAAGACTTCCATAGGTTCCATCATTTATGTAAAGTTTTTGTTTTTTTCTTAGGTTCACTCTTACTATTGTAGATCCACTTTCTGCAACAATAGCTCTTCCAGGTTCACAAATTATTTCAGGTAGTTTATTTAGTTTTAAATTTGTTAAAGCATTTTTAATTTCTTCAAAATAACTTTGAATTGATTGAGGTACTAAATCTGGATAAATTGTGGGAAAACCACCACCAACATTAATATAGTCAGGAATTATTTTTGTACGTTTTATTATATTACCAATTTCCTCAATTCCTTTTGTGTAAGATATAGGATGCATACATTGTGAGCCAACATGAAAACTTAATCCTATTTTTTTTGCATACTGCTTTGTTAATCTGAGCAAACCAGTTGCCTCTGAAGTCAAAGCTCCAAATTTTTTAGATAAGTCAATTTCCGCATGTTCATTTGAAACTGCAATTCTAACAAATAATTCAAGATCCTTTGCCTGATTTGTGCTGTCGATAATTTTTATTAATTCATCTTTCGAGTCTAAAGAAAAACTTTTAACTCCATATTTAAAATAGGCTTCTTTGATGCTTTCTCTACTCTTTACTGTATGCATATAAGAGCATTTAACTGATTTATTAATATTTCTGATAGTTTTTATTTCGTTAATTGAGGCTACATCAAAATTTTCTATCCCGCTTTCAATTATCGTTTTTAAAACTAGTGGATGAGGATTTGTTTTTACAGCGTATAAGACTTTACCTGGAAATTTATTCTTAAAAAACTTTGATGCTAATTGTATAGATTTTTTTCTTATACAATACACCGGCTCATTTGGTTTCAGTTGATTTATTAATTTCTCAACTGTTTTAAATTTTTGCATATAAATTCCTCAAAAAAAATTTAACAAAAAAAACATGCATAACAGTTATGCAAATTTCATATAAATCCAGCATTTATTGGATATGTTGGGTAATGTAAAGTAAATAATACCATTGAAATTAATTAATTAGTTACTAAGTAAACAGTCTATGGTTGAAGCACAAAACATTAAAAACATTGATCAATTTGAAGATAAATCTCTACTAATAGTTGATGATGATAATCCTTTTAGAGAGAGATTAGCTAGAGCTATGGAAAAAAAAGGTTTTACTGTTTCACAAGCTGAAAGTGTAAAAAATGGCATCACTTTAGTTAAACAAAAAAAACCTGCTTTTGCGGTTGTAGATCTAAGACTTGGTGATGGAAATGGATTACAGGTTGTAAAAGAGATTCAAACCTCAAATTCAGAAAGTAGAGTTATAATGTTAACTGGTTATGGAAATATTCCAACAGCAGTTGCAGCCATAAAGGAGGGTGCAATAGACTATTTAGCAAAACCAGCGGACGCGGATGATATAGAAAGAGCATTGTTAGCTGATCCTAATAAAAAAGCTGCTCCTCCAGAAAATCCTATGTCAGCAGATAGAGTAAAATGGGAACACATTCACCGTGTTTTTGAACTTTGTAATAGAAATGTTTCTGAAACTGCAAGAAGACTAAAAATGCACAGAAGAACACTTCAAAGAATTCTTTCTAAAAGATCTCCTAGATAAATTTTTTTAATTTTATAATTTTTTTGGCAAGTATTGCTAAAATTGAAACTTTGAATAACTCTGCAAGTAAAAAAGGAGTCACACCAAGTTGTATTATTGGTTTATCCCATCCAATTAAATTACCTAACCAAAATACTCCCAAGATATAGATTACTGATACAGAAATTATTAATTTTAAAAAAGTATAAAAAATATTTACCTTAAAATTAAAATAACCAGCAAGAAAAGTTGCAAACAAGAATCCAATTAAATATCCCATGGTTGGTCCAGTAAAATAAATAATACCAACACCTTTCTCTGGAGAATTAGAAAAAACTGGCAAACCAATTATTCCCTCGAGTAAGTATAAACTAACTGTTGCTAATCCAATTTTATAACCAAATGACATTCCTAAAAAAAGTACTACAAAAGTTTGCATTGTCATTGGAACTGGATAAAAAGGAATTTTAATTTTTGAAGAAATGGTTAATAGAATAGATCCTAAAAAAATTATTAATAAATATTTTAATATTTTTGTGTTTTCAGATTTAACAACTTCCATATGTTGAATATATCATTATTCGATAAAATTATCTAGTTTTTAGTTAATCTAATAAATACATCTTCCAGATCTCCATCATCAGTGGAAATATCAAATATTTTTATGTTTTGATCATTTATAAAATTTATTATTTCACTTATGTTCAAAGCATTTTTTTCATAAGAAACTGTAAGTTCATTTGTTTCGCTAGATAAAACATTTATTGATTTTAAAGAGCTATTATTAATACTAACTTTTTTATCTATTAAAAATTTTACAATCTTAGTTTGTATCTTTTTTAATAAATTTTTTGTAGTGTCTAATGCAACAAGGTTACCCTTATTTAATATTCCAATTCGATCACACATTTCTTCTGCTTCATGTAAATAATGCGTAGTTAATATTATTGTAACACCGTTTTTATTAAGTTGTTTTACATTATCCCAAAGATTGTTTCTTAACTCCACATCAACACCTGCCGTTGGTTCATCTAATATAATTATTGGTGGTTTATGAACCAATGCTTTTGCAACTAATAAACGTCTTTTCATGCCTCCCGATAATGCTCTAGTGTAACTTTCTGCTTGTTTTTCTAATGATACAAGTTTTAAAATAGTATCTGTAATTCTATCTTTCTTTCTAATGCCATACATTCCAGCCTGAAGCTCAAGCAAATTTTTTGGAGTAAAAAAAGGATCTACATTTACTTCTTGAGGGACAATTCCAATCGAAGCTCTTACTTGTCTAGGATTTTTATCCAAATTAAATCCCCAAACATTTACTTCTCCAGATGTTTTAATAGTTGTACCAGCTAAAATATTTATAAAAGTGCTTTTGCCAGCACCATTTGGACCTAAAAGACCAAAAATTTCTCCTTCTTTCACTTCTAAGTTTAAATTATTAATAGCTTGAATAGAATTCGAACTATTTTTTGAGTAAATTTTATTTAAATTTTTAACGTATAAAACATTTTTTTTGTTCATAGACCGTAATACACTTACAATATTAGAATAAATTAAGATAACATTATTTTATGAACAAAATAAAAAACATAGACCATTATTATCTTATTGATGGTTCTGGTTATATATTTAGAGCTTATTATGCACTTCCTCCTCTAACTAGAAAAAGTGACGGTATGCCTACAGGAGCGGTAAGCGGCTTCTGCAATATGTTATTTAAATTGTTAGAAGATTCTAAGTCAGATGAGAACAAAAATAAACCTACTCATTTTGCAATAATATTTGATTCAGCAAGAAAAAATTTTAGAAACGAAATATATTCAGACTATAAAGCAAATAGGTCTGATGCTCCTGATGATTTGATACCCCAGTTCGAATATATAAGAAAATCTGTAGAGGCATTTAATTTACCTTCAATTGAATTATTAAATTATGAAGCTGACGATTTAATAGCTACATATTCTGAACAAATTCTAAAAGAAGGAGCAAAGGTGACAATTGTTTCTTCAGACAAAGATTTAATGCAATTATATAAAAGTAATATTCGAATTTACGATCCAATGAAAAATAAATTTATTTCAAATGAAGATGTAAACAATAAATTTGGAGTTAATCCAGAAAAAGTAATTGATGTACAAGCTTTAGCAGGTGATAGTAGTGATAATGTTCCTGGTGTACCAGGAATAGGAGTAAAGACGGCTGCTGAACTTATTAATGAATATGGAAATTTAGAAAATTTATTAAGAAATTCAGAAAAAATAAAACAAAATAAAAGAAGAGAAACTTTAATTCAAAATAAAGATAAAGCTATAATTAGTAAAAAATTAGTAACTCTTAAAAAAGATGTACCTATAAAAATCAAAATTTCTGAATTCAAATTAAAAGAAATTAATAAAGATAGATTATATAATTTTTTAAGAGAAATGGAGTTCAATAGATTATTGAGCTCTGTAATTTCTACTTATGGTGATATTAATTTTAAAGATAAAAATAAAGATTTTGATAATAAACAAAAAAAACAAAATATTTCAAAAAATAATTATCAACTAATTACAAAAGTAGAGGAAATCGACAAATTCTTAAATGAAGCTGAAGAAAATGGAGAGATTGCAATTGATACTGAAACTAGCTCCTTAGATGCTCATCAGGCAAAATTAATTGGAATTTCCTTATCTACAAAAATTGGAAAAGCCTGCTATATACCAATTGGACATAAAACAGGCATTAATCTTGATGAAAAAACAGTTGTACAAAAAATAAAACCAATCTTAGAAGATCAAAGCATTAAGAAGATTGGGCAAAATATTAAATTTGATTTTATTATTTTAAATAACAGAGGCATCAATATGAATGCGATGGAAGATACCATGTTAATGTCATACGTTTTAGATGCAGGAATAAACAGACATAATATGGATACTTTGTCAGAAATTCATTTAGGTCACAAAACTATTTCTTTTAAAGATATTGTAGGTAGTGGAAAAAAGCAGATTAATTTTAGCGAAGTAGAAATTGACAAAGCAAAAAATTATGCAGCAGAAGACGCAGATATAACTTACAGATTATATAAATTATTTTCTAAGAGGTTAAAATTAGAAAAATTATTAAATATTTATGAAATTTTTGAAAAACCATTAATAAAAATTTTAGCGTTAATGGAAGTAAGAGGCATTAAGGTAGATAAAAAAATACTTACAATTCTTTCAAATAAATTTGATCAAAAAACTAAAAAATTAGAAAAAGAGATTTATAAAATTTCAAAAAAAGAATTTAAAATTGGTTCTACAAAGCAACTTGGTGAAATTATGTATAACGAAATGAAAATTTCATCGATTAAAAAAACAAAAAAAGGTAGCTTTGCGACTAGTGCACAAGTTTTAGAAGATCTTGCTTTTAAAGGCCATAAACTTCCAAAGTTAGTTTTAGAATGGAGACAAGTAACTAAATTGAAAAATACTTACTCAGATTCTTTACAAGAGCATATTAATTCAAATACAAAAAGAGTTCACACTTCCTTTTTGTTAGCAGCAACTACAACAGGAAGATTGGCTTCTAGTGATCCAAATTTACAAAATATTCCAATAAAATCAGAAGACGGCAAAGAAATTAGAAAAGCTTTTGTAGCTGAAAAACATAATAAACTAATTTCTGCCGATTATAATCAGATTGAAATGAGAATTTTAGCTGACCTTGCTGATGTAAAAGAGTTAAAAAAAGCATTTAATAACAAAGAAGACATTCACTCTTTAACTGCAAGTCAAGTTTTTAATACTTCAATTTCTAAAGTTAATCCGGACATGAGAAGAAAAGCGAAAGCTATAAATTTTGGAATAATTTATGGAATTTCGCAATATGGTTTAGCTAAACAAATTGGAGTTTCAAATGTAGAGGCTTCAGAATTTTTAAATGCTTATTTTTTAAAGTTTCCAGAAATCAAAAGTTATATGGATGCAACAATTAAATACTGCAGAAAAAGTGGATATGTTAGTAATATTTTTGGAAGAAGAACACATGTTACAGGAATTAATGATAAAAATTTTAATATTAGAAATTTTCAAGAAAGAGCAGCTATTAATGCTCCTATTCAAGGATCAGCTTCTGAAATAATGAGAATGGCAATGATAAGAGTAAATAAAAAATTAGAAGAAATTAAAGATTCAAAATGCAAAATGTTATTACAAATTCATGATGAATTGATATTTGAAGTTAATGAAAATGATGTAAAAAAGTATTCTAAAATTATTCAGGATGAAATGTCGAGTGTTAAAGATAGCAATTTGCACTCTTTCTCGATTCCTTTGCTTGTTGATATTAATGTAGGTAATAATTGGGGAGAACTACATTAATCTTGATCTATTGCCCAAATTAGAACAATTTAGTATTTTTAATTAATTTATATGAAAGAAACAATTGCACTAATCGATGACGATAGGAATATACTAACCAGCCTAAGTATTGCTCTTGAAAAAGAGGGATTTAAAGTTCAAACTTATTTGGATGGAGAAAGTGCAATTATTGGTCTTACAAGGACTCCTCCAGATTTAGCCGTAATAGATATTAAAATGCCAAAAATGGATGGAGAAGAATTGCTAAAAAAACTTAGAAAAAAAACTTCTATGCCAGTAATTTTTTTAACATCAAAGGATGATGAAATAGATGAATTATTAGGTTTAAAATTAGGAGCAGATGATTTTATAAAAAAATCTGGAGGATTTTCTATTAAAGTGCTTATAGAAAGAATAAGAGTACAATTAAGAAAAAAAAACCCAAGCAATATAGAAGATACAAAAAATATAATTAATCATGGCAAATTAAGATTGGACGCATCTCAACTAGAATGTGAATGGGATAAAAAACAGTTACCAGATAAACTTACAACAACCGAGTTTTTAATTGTTCAAGAATTAGCAAAAAGGCCAGGTATAATTAAAGAAAGATCTCAATTAATGGATATTGCATATAGAGAAGACACAGATATTGAAGATAGAACAATAGATAGCCATATTAAAAGAATAAGAAAAAAATTTAAAAAAGTAGATAGTAATTTTTCTGCAATTGAAACTAGATATGGAAGTGGTTATCGTTGGAATGTAAGTTAATGTTAAGCAATTTTCTTAAAAATATATCTATACTTAAAAAGTTTTTATTCATAAATTTAATTACATTTATCGTAATAGGAAGTTTTACAATAGTTTACCTAAAAACTATTAAACCAAATTTAATTAATAAAAAAACTTCAAATCATATTAAAATTATTTCTAATACTACTGATCATCTGAAAAGATTAAAAATAAATTTTACTGAAGACGAAATAAGGAAATTTTTATTTTCAACTCGTTTTTTATTTCAGAATTTAGATCGAGTAGTAATATTTGATAAAAATTTTAATTTAGTAGGTGATACTGACACGTTGGATCTTGACCCAAGGGCTTTTTCAAAAAGATTAGAAGTTGTGGAAATGGATATAATAAAAAAGAAAACTAAATTTTCTGAGAGTAATCAAAAAACATTAAAAAAAAAAAGTACTTCTTTAAGTAATATTATAACCGATTATTCTAAATCCTCTGATTTTGGAAAGCCATTTACTTTTACTGAAGAAACCTATGATCAATTTTTACTTATTACGATAAAAAATGTAAATGATGGAGAAAAAAATATTGGTTATTTGGCTTTATCTGAGAATGCAAATGATATCAAGGCAGCTATTGAAGAAAGAAAAAATTTTATTATTAGAACTGCTATTGTAGTTACAATTGTTGTTTTGATTTTTTCTTATGTTTTAAATAGATATTTTTTAAAACCAATAAAGAATTTAGTAAATTATACAAATATAGTTAAAGGTGAAACTAAAGAGAAAATAAATATCGAATTTATTAAAAACAGAAAAGATGAGTTAGGTATTTTATCAAATTCATTAGATGAAATGACCAATGAATTAAATAAAAGAATTACAACTGCTGAAAATTTTTCAACAGATTTAGTGCACGAAATCAGAAATCCTTTAGCTTCTTTAAAAAGTGCATCAGAGATAATTGCAGAAACTGATAACAAAGAACAAAGGGACAAGCTAATTAATATAGTTTCCCATGATGTTGAGAGAATTGAAAGATTAATAACTGATTATTCACAAATGTTAAAAGATGAGGCCGCTATATCATCTGAAAAAATGAAAAAATTAGACTTGATGACAATTACCCAATCTGTAGTTGATGACTTTAATGGGATTTACAATCAAAAAAGAGGGATATCTATAAAATTAAAAAGTAATGGATCAAAAAAATTATTTATTTTAGGAATTGAAAATAGAATTGAACAAATCCTTGCTAATCTTTTGGAAAATTCTATATCATTTAGTAAAGACAATCAGGATATACATGTAGAGCTATATAAAGATGAAAAAGAAACTATAAATTTAAAAGTTGTTGATGAAGGTGAGGGTTTTAAGGAAAAAGATACTACTAAAATCTTCAAGAGGTTTTATAGCAATAGACCAGAAAAATTTGGAGAACATTCAGGTTTAGGATTAAATATAGTAAAAAATTTGGTTGAGCTTCATAGTGGCAAGATATCAGCATCAAATAATAGTGATAAAAAAGGTGCAAAAATTGAAATTTCCTTTCCTGCGGTATAAACATAAGTTGATTAATTTAAATAAACTTGTTAAAAGCCGGACTTCATGAGTGATTATAAAGTAAAAGATATCAACCTAGCTGAATTTGGTAGAAAAGAAATTTCCTTAGCAGAAACAGAGATGCCAGGATTAATGGCATTGAGAAAAGAATATAAAGGAAAAAATCCTCTTAAAGGAGCAAGAATTTTAGGATGTCTTCACATGACAATTCAAACTGCGGTTCTTATTGAAACTCTTGTAGATTTAGGAGCAGAAGTAAGATGGTCTTCATGCAATATTTTTTCAACGCAAGATCATGCAGCAGCAGCTATTGCAAAAGTAGGTATTCCGGTCTTTGCATGGAAAGGTGAGACTGAAGAGGAATATTGGTGGTGTGTTAAACAAACAATTGAGGGAAAGAAGGATTGGAAACCAAATATGATTCTTGACGACGGTGGAGACCTAACTGCACTTATGCATAAAGACTACAAAGATTTATTGAAAGATATCAAAGGATTATCTGAAGAAACAACAACAGGCGTATTAGCGCTTAAAAAGATGGAGTCACAAGGAACACTATTAGTTCCAGCGATAAATGTAAATGACTCGGTTACAAAGTCTAAATTTGATAATTTATATGGTTGCCGTGAAAGCTTAGTAGACGGAATTAAAAGAGCAACAGATGTAATGATGTCTGGAAAGGTTGCAATAGTTGCAGGTTTTGGGGACGTTGGAAAAGGAAGTGCTGCCTCATTAAGACAGAGTGGTGCAAGAGTAATGGTAACGGAAACAGATCCAATTTGTGCTCTTCAAGCTGCCATGGAAGGTTATGAAGTAGTTTTAATGGACGAAATGATTAAAGAAGCAGATATAGTTGTTACTGCAACTGGTAATAAAGACATAGTGACTGCTGATCATATGAGAGACATGAAGGATAGAGCTATACTTTGTAACATTGGACACTTTGATAACGAAATCCAAGTTGAAGCATTAAAAAATTATAAATGGGATGAAATTAAGCCCCAAGTCCACGAGATAACTTTACCAAGTAAAAAAAGAATAATATTACTTGCTGAAGGAAGACTAGTTAACTTAGGGTGTGCTACTGGACATCCAAGCTTTGTTATGAGTGCATCATTTACTAACCAAGTAACTGCTCAGATAGAGCTTTGGAATAATTCAGATAAATACGAAAAGAAAGTTTACGTATTACCAAAACACTTAGATGAAAAAGTTGCTAGATTACACTTGGAAAAAGTTGGCGCCAAACTTACAAAAATGTCTAAAGACCAGGCAGACTATATCAGTGTAACACCTGATGGACCTTACAAACCAGATGCCTATCGCTACTAAAAGTAGCAAGATTGATATTAGTTTAGAAAAAAATACAGAATCTATTTCTAAAAAATTTTCAAATTTTATTAAGAAGGGAGACACTATTTTTTTTTATGGCGAAATAGGTGTAGGCAAAACAACATTCATTAAGCATCTAGTTAACAATTTACAAAAAAAAAATGAACTCAAACTAACAGAAGTTCCAAGTCCAACATTCAATATTGTAAATGAATATAAAATTAATGAAATTCTTATAAATCACTATGATTTGTTTAAAATTAAAGATCCAAAAGAACTATACAATATTGGAATATTTGAAGATTATTCAGAAATGGTTACTTTAGTTGAATGGCCAGAAATAATTTCTAATAAACCAAAAAAAATAATTGAATTATATTTTAGTTATGAAGATGATTTTCAGCGAAGAAATTTAGAAATATTTTCTGAATATAGAAAAG
>Ga0208261_1000846_pt1 | contig 11467 bp, 16 predicted proteins | sample Knorr_S7_td_DCM__FD_185595 | JGI IMG/M metagenome (GOLD analysis project Ga0208261, IMG submission 185595) | Marine microbial communities from Southern Atlantic Ocean transect - Knorr_S7_td_DCM_ad_131m_LV_B (SPAdes) (version 3) | ecosystem: Environmental > Aquatic > Marine > Oceanic | place...
AAAGCAGATAGATGATTACACCGACTTTGTAGGGCAATTTGGTGCAAAAGGATTAGCTTATATAAAGGTAATAGATGTATCAATCGGGAAGGAAGGTTTACAGTCACCCATACTAAAATTTATAGACGACAAGATTCTAAAAGAACTAGTGGTTAATCTTGACTGTCAAAATGGAGATATAGTTTTTTTTGGTGCGGGTAAGATAAATGTAGTTAATGAATCTTTATCTTCCCTAAGAGACCTTGTAGCTTCTGACTTAGATCTTTTAGATAAGGATTGGGCACCTTGTTGGATAGTTGATTTTCCTATGTTTGAATATAACAAATCTGGTGAATTAACTCCTTTACATCATCCTTTTACTTCACCAACCTCATTAGATGACATTGAAAAAAATCCTACTGAAACCTTATCAGACGCTTATGATGTTGTTCTAAATGGCACAGAACTGGGAGGTGGCTCAGTAAGAATTCATGATAGTGAAATCTTATATAAGGTTTTATCCCTATTAGGTATTGATAAAAATGAATCACAAGAAAAATTTGGCTTTTTGCTTTCTGCTTTAGAGCATGGATGTCCTCCTCATGCCGGACTAGCTATAGGGTTTGACCGAATGATCATGCTAATGACTAATGCAGATTCAATCAGAGACTCAATAGCTTTTCCAAAAACACAAAGTGCATCATGTTTATTAACTGAAGCTCCTGGCAGTGCTTCTGTTGAGCAACTAGATGAACTAAATATCTCTATAGATATAGAAGAGGAGATGTGATTTATGGCTGGACATTCTAAATGGGCAAATATAAAACATAGAAAAGGGAGGCAGGATGCGAAGAGAGGGAAATTATTCTCCAGGCTGATTAGAGAATTAACTGTTTCAGCAAAATTAGGAGGCCCCAATCCTGATGACAATCCAAGGTTAAGAACGGCCCTAGATAAGGCATTAGGTGCAAACATGCCAAAAGATACTATCGAAAGAGCAATACAAAGGGGCGCAGGAGGCTCTGAGGGTGAAAATCTAGAAGAAATAACCTTTGAAGGTTATGGTCCAGGAGGAGTAGCTATTATGGTTGAATCAATGACTGATAATAATAATAGAACGGTCGCTGAAGTAAGGCATGCTTTTACAAAATCTGGTGGTAATCTGGGAACGGATGGCTCTGTATCGTATTTATTTACAAAAAAAGGAATGATTCGTTTAGGTTTGGGATTGGACCAAGAAAACGCTATGGATAAATCCATAGAAGCTGGAGCTGAAGATATAGAGGCAAATGAAGATGGAAGTATGACAGTTACAACTGATCCAGATGACTATCAGATGGTTCTAAAAAATATTTCTTCATCTTTTCAGATTGAAGATTCTGAGATAGCTTTAGTTCCAGAAAATTCAATATCGTTAGATTTAGAGATGTCTTTGAAGGTATATAAGCTATTAGAAATGCTCGAAGATCTTGATGACACACAAAATGTTCATTCTAATGCTGATTTCGATCCAGAAATGGTAAATCATTTAGATCAAGTATGACAAATTCAAGAAATAAAGGAGCTTCTTTTGAAAGAGAAATAGCCAATCTATTAAATGAAGACCTGGGTTTAAAAAATGGTTTGAAAAGAATCTTAGAACAAACAAGAGAAAAATTTTTACCTGATTTAATATTAGGAAGGTTATACATTGAATGTAAAAGATATGGATCTGGAGCAGAACCTCTAGAAGCTTGGTGGAAACAAGTATTGGAAGCATCTGAAGGTAGAGGAATTCCTGTTCTTATATATAAATTTAATAGAAGACCTATAAAAATTAAGATGCCTTTATGGGCTGTTAATCCGTATCTAGAAGAAGACTCTTCTAAAACAACCGAGCTTTTATGGGATGATTTTATATTTGTTCTAAAAAATTTATACAGAGAAGATATAGAAGCTAATGACCGAGACTAAAGAACACTCTTACCAATTAAGAGTCTATTATGAGGATACAGACGCACAAGGCGTGGTCTACTATGCTAATTATTTAAAATTTATAGAAAGAGCAAGAACAGAATACTTAAGAACTATTGGTTATCAACAAGAAAAATTATTAAACGAGGGTCTTATTTTTGTAGTCAATGAAATAAAAATGAGTTTTAAAAAGCCAGCCAAGTTAGATGATAATCTTGAAATTAAAACAAGACTTATCAAATTAGGAAAAGCGAGTTTTAATTTTGATCAAGAAATTTTTTCCGAAGATGACTTTCTTCTATGTAAAGGATTGGTAAGATGTGCATGTCTTAATTCTAGAAGTTTTAAGCCAGAAGCTTTACCAGAGAAATTACTAGATGGAATGAAATCAATTTTATAGATATATGTCAGGATCAATATTAGATTTATTTTTAGAAGCAAGCTTTGTGGTGCAGTTTGTAATTTTCATTCTATTAGTTGCCTCAATTATCTCTTGGATGATAATTTTTGAGAGATGGATATTCATTAATAAATCTAAAGAAGAATTGGCAAGATTCGAATCTCAATTCTGGTCTGATTTAGGTCTAGATTCTTTGCTCACTGAGGGACAGTTAGAAGAGCATAATCCTATAGGATCAGAGTGTTTATTCCAAAGTGGCTTTCAAGAATTTAAAAGATTAAATAACAAGTCTCTAGACCCAGAAATAGTAATGGAAGGTGTAGATAGGACTATGAGAATATCACTTTCTAGAGAACAAGCAGAATTAGAAAAACATTTACCCTTTTTAGCTACAGTTGCTTCTGCAAGTCCATATATAGGTTTATTTGGTACAGTCTGGGGAATTATGAATTCTTTCAGAGGTTTAATTAATACCTCCCAAGCAACCTTATCATCTGTTGCTCCTGGCATCTCAGAGGCTTTAATTGCTACTGCTATTGGTCTTTTTGCTGCAATCCCAGCTTTAATTGCTTATAACAGGTTTACTACTTCCTCAGATATGCTTCTATCAAACTACGAAGAATTTAAAGATGAATTTTCTGTTATTCTTCATAGAGAATTGCATAAGGGATGAGAAAGAGAAGAAATTTAGTTTCAGAAATTAACGTTGTTCCTTATATCGATGTAATGTTGGTATTGTTGGTAGTTTTTATGGTGGCTGCACCTTTAATGGTACAAGGAGTAAAAGTTAATCTTCCAGAAACAGAATCAAAAGTTTTACCTTTGGAACAAGAAGAACCATTAATCCTTTCTATTGATTCAAATGGAAATATTTATATAGAAATTGACTCTTTAAAAGGTGAACCCCTAGATATAAAATCTTTGAAGGAAAGAGTCGAAAAAATCCTCTCAGCAAACCCAAATATTCAATTAGTAATTAGAGGAGATTCAGAGGTTAGATATGAAAGAGTAATGGAATTAATGTCGATTCTTCAATCAGCTGGAGCAGATGGGATAGGCTTGATTACTAAACCTCCAAGACAAAAATGATAAATTATTATTCAGGTTTTTTTGTATCATTTATCTTGCATTTAGGCTTGATATTCTCTTTTTCTAGTTATTTTTCTATAGATTTCCTCTCTTACAATAAAGATTTAACCTCCATTCCTGCTTATGTTATCTATGAAAATGAAACTATTAGTAAAATAAAACCGGTAAAAAAGGCCCTTAACTTGCCTCTTGTAGAAGATAAAGAGAAAGAAATAGTAGATGATAATAAAAGAGTTGACTCTATCTTAGAAAAATTAAATCTTAACAGCAAACCAAAGATACCTATTTCAACTCCCGATAATAAAAAAACTGAACTGGAAAAGGTCATGTACTTTTCTTCCTTAATAAGAGGACAAATAATGTCGAATTGGATAGAACCAAAGTCTTCAAAAGTAGGTTTAAAATCGGAATTTGTAATTTATTTGGTACCTACAGGAGAAATACTAGAAGTAGATCTTATAAAATCTAGCGGAAATAAGGCTTTTGACCAATCAGCTTTATTAGCAATTAGTAAAGTAAGTAGATTTTACGATTTAGAGATGTCTAGAAAGCTATTCGATGAAAACTTTAGGAAATTTACAGTAGTTTTTAGTCCAAAGGAATGAATTATAAATTATCCAAAATTTTTGTTATTGTTTGGGCATCTTTTATTTGTTTATTAGCAAACGCTCAATTAAGAATAGAAGTTACAGAAGGAACAAAAGATCCTATTAGAATTGCAGTTGCCCCAATGGCTTGGAATATTGATTCTCCAGCATCTCATTATATCCACAGTATAGTATCTTCCGATCTATCAACTTTTGGAGAATTTGAAGCTATAGGAACGGATAAAATGTTGAGCCTTCCAAAAACTGAGGCAGATGTATATTATCGAGACTGGGCAATATTAAAAGTAGATTATTTAATAGTAGGGTCAGCTTCAGAATCAAATAAAGGTGGCTATTTAGAACTTAATTATTCAATACTTGATGTAGTAAGAAAACGAGCTATCCATAGAGCAAGGGTAATAGGACAAGAATCAGAGTTAGAAGCCTTGGCTCATAATGTAAGTGATAGAATATATAGAGAAATTAATGGTATCTCGGGTATTTTTTCAACACGAATAGCTTATATAAATAGAGAGGGTATATCTAAAGGTAATTACTATCTTAGATTTTGTGATATTAATGGAAATAATGATCAGATTGTCTTAACCTCAAAAGAGCCAATCATGTCTCCAGATTGGTCTTCTGATGGAACAAAACTCGCCTATGTCTCTTTTGAAGAAGGAACTTCAAGGATATATATACAGGATTTATTTTCAGGAGAAAGAAAAGCTCTAAGGTTAGAAGAGGGTATCAATAGCTCACCTACATGGAACCCAAAAAAGGAAGAGTTAATTGCAGTTCTTTCAAAAAAAGGTAATCCAGACATATATAGTTATGATTTTCGTAGAGATAGATGGAAGCAATTAACTTCGCATTATGGAATCGATACTGAGCCTGATTGGTCTCCTGAAGGTAATAAATTTTTATTTACCTCAAACAGAAGCGGAACCCCACAAATATATGAAATGAATATTTCGAAAAACACTATACGCAGAAAAACTTTCATAGGAGATTACAATGCAAGAGCTAGATACACTCCTGATGGCAAATATTTTGTATTTGTCCATAGAAAGGATGGTGATTTTCATATTGCAGTTCAGAATATAAAAACTAATAAGATAAGAATACTCACCAATACACAACTTGATGAATCTCCTACAATCTCTCCTAATGGTAATTTAGTACTTTATGCAACCAAGAGCGGAACTAAAGACATATTGTCTGGTATAACAATAGATGGTAGAACGAAGTTCAGTTTACCTACTATTTCAGGTGAAGTTAGGGATCCTAGTTGGTCACCTCTATTCAAATAAATCGATAAAAAAGTATAATAAGAAAAAGGAGAAACTATATGAATCTTTACCAAGAATTTCTAATCATAGCAGGGATTATTTGTGGGTTGGCAGGTTGTGCAAGTACTAGCGACGAAATGGCAACAGCAACTAAAGCAGCTTCAGTACAAAGCTCAGAAGTAACTAATTCAAGCAGTATAATGTCAGACACAAATATTTACTTCGAATATGATAAATCAGATTTGTCTATGGATGCTTCTTCCCAAATTAGAAGCTTAGCTAACGCTTTAAAATCAAATAACTCTTCTAAAATAACAATTGAGGGGCACTGCGATGAAAGAGGCACTCGTGAGTATAATCTCGCTTTAGGAGAAAGAAGAGCAAATTCTGTTAAGGACTTACTTATTTTAAATGGAGTTAATTCAAAAAGGATTAGAACTGTAAGTTATGGAGAAGAAAAGCCCGCGGTTTCAGGCTCTAATGAAAGTGCCTGGTCTAAAAATAGACGTGCTATTGTAAAGGTTTACTAATTGATTAAATTTTTCTTAAAAGGCTTTCTTCTATTTAGTATTTCTTTTTCTCTAAATATTAATACAAAAGAAAGCTTAGAAGAGTCAAATCAAATTCTTTATGAAAAGCTATCTGCCTTAGAAAAAGAGGTAGCTTTATTGAGAAGTATTATTGAAGAAAATACCTTTTCAATTGAAAGATATCAAGAATTAAATCAACAAAGGTATCTAGACCTAGACAAGAGGCTCCATGATCTTATCTCAAAGGAATTAATTGAAACAAATAAAAAAGAAATAGCTCAAGAACCTGTTTCTGTTAATGAAGAATTATCTTTGTATAAAGAAGCTCTAGAACTCTTTGACAAGGCAAGATATTCTGAGGCTTTAGAAAGATTTAGAGAATTAATTATAAATTATCCAGGAGGAGATTATAGTGCAGATGCATATTTTTGGTCTGGTGAGCTCTATTTAGCTCAAAATTCTTTACAAGATGCTAGGCAATATTTTTTAATGGTCATAAATAGATATGCAAATCATCCAAGAAGCCCAGACAGCCTCTTTAAGTTAGGCGTCATTTCGTATAAGTTAAATGAGACTCAAGAAGCATTAAAATATTTCAATAAAGTTATAGAGTTATTCCCAGATTCGGGATCAGCGCAGCTGGCAAAAAAAAATCTAGAAAATCTTCAGAAATAGTCGAATTAAGTTGTTTAAACCTATAATATACGCTTTTTTTGGGCCGTTAGCTCAGTCGGTAGAGCAGTTCGCTTTTAACGAATTGGTCCTGCGTTCGAGTCGCAGACGGCCCACCAACTTGTGATGAAATATATTTTAATTGCTTTTGGAGGCGCTATAGGAGCTCTATTAAGAGTTTTAATTTCAGAGTCTCTTCACAAAGCTACCATATTGTCTATTCCTCTGGGTATAGTTTCAGTAAATATTATCGGATGTTTTTTTGTAGGCTTATTTTATGAGTCATTAAGTGATAGATTTCATTCTTTCATTATTTTAGGTTTTTTAGGGGCTTTTACTACATTTTCAGCTTTTTCAAGAGAAACATTAGAATTAATAAATAAAGGGGAAGCTCTATTGGCCTTTCTTTATGTTTTAATTAGTGTGGCGTTATGCTTAGCAGCTACCTGGTCAGGAATGTATATGAGATCAGGGGCATAAAAAAAGTTATTGGAGTAATATGAAAAAATGAAACTTTATATGGTACATGTTGGTTATTATGATCTTGATGCTGGAGAAGGAATCTATGAATCCCATAAGAATTTCTTTGTCGTTGCAAAAGATCCAAAGGACGCAAAATCTAAAACTTTTGCTTTAGAAGAATTTACAAAAAAAAATATGCATATAGATGGAATAAAAGAAATTTCAAATGTTCAAGGCTATGAAGTAAATCTAGTTAAGAATGAGAAACAGAAAGAAGAACAAATTCTCGGATATGATGAATCGAAGGAATTATAGATTATGACTGATTCAATATTTCAGAAGATTATTGATAAGGAAATTCCAGCAGATATTATCTTTGAAGATGATCAGTGTTTAGCTTTTAAAGACATCAATCCTATTGCACCTATTCATATTCTTATAATTCCAAAAAAACCAATAGAAAAAGTATCAGATTCGTTGAAAGAAGATCAAGCTCTATTAGGCCATCTTTTACTTAAGGCAGGAGATATTGCTAGAGATTTGGGGGTTGAGGAAGCTTTTAGGCTTGTTGTTAATAATGGCTCTGGAGCACAGCAAACCGTATTTCATTTACATGTCCATTTGATAGCAGGGCGAGAATTTAGTTGGCCTCCAGGTTAATATTAACCTGCTCCTTTTAATCTTTCTTTTGTTGAGAATACTTTTTCTAGATTATTCCTAATTACCTCACTTAATTGGAAATTATTTCCTGAAAGTTCTAAAGCAAAATTTAGATGTTCTATAGATGAATCATACCTCCCTGTTAAATAAAAATATTCGGCCCTAGATTGGTGTAAGCCAATTATCTTTTTATTTAATCCCTGAACCTCTGCTAGCCAATACCATACTTGGGGGTCATAAGATCTTTCTAAAGAGAGATCTTTTAATATTTGTTCTGCTTCATCGTACTCCCTGGCATTCATCAATGCTTGAATGTAGAGCATAGAAATGGGGTAATTTCCTGGATTAAGGGAAAGTAACTTTTGTCCAAGAGATAAAGCCTCAAGACCATTTTCTGCTTTTATATGTATTTCTAGGAGATTAATTTGAAGGATTAAATTTTCTTTATCTAAGTTCAGTATCTCTCTAGATAACTTTAAGGCATCATCATGTCTGTTATCTTCAGATAGAGCTAAAGAAAGACCATATCCGGTAATTATTTTCTCCCTATTGGATTTAGATTTTCGATAATCTAACTTTTTTTGTGAAACAGCTTGTCGTGAATTCTTAAAATATTTTAACGAAACCTTTTGCCTGACTAGGTGAAAATTTAAACTATCCTTGTAATCTTTTCTTTTCTTTATCTCACTAGCTCGAGAAGCAGAATCACTTATCCGCTTCTTAGTTAATGGATGTGATCTAAGAAATTCAAGTTCATTGGCTCCACTTAATCTGCTTAATTGTTGAAGTTTTTCAAAAATTTCAGTTGTACTTACTGGGTCATAGCCAGACGATACAAGATTGAGAAATCCTATCCTATCTGCTTCTTGTTCATTACTTCTACTATATGACATAGCTTGTTGAGATAGTACTTGAGTTCCTGCAATTATTGCTTCAGGAGATGAAGCTGCTGCTAAAGCTACACTTGCAAGGATAATTAATGTATTGGCTAAACTTCTATCTTCTTGTCTCTGTAGTCTTCTTGCGTAGTGTCTTTGGCTTAAATGAGCTAATTCATGAGTTAAAACAGAAGCTAATTGGCCTTCTTTTTCAGCATAATAAAAAAGTCCAGCATTTACTCCTATAATTCCACCTGGAGCTGCAAAAGCGTTAACTGATTTTTCATCAATAAGAACAATCTCAAATCTTCTATCATTGAGCTGACTGTATTCACTAAGTCTATAAACAAGATGTTCTAAGTAATCTAAAACTAATGGGTCATTATATTGCGGAGTACTACCTCTAATCTGGGCAACAAATAAACGTCCCAGTTTATACTCTTGATCTATTGATATTGCAGATGATGAAGCATCTCCTAGTTCAGGTAAATTTTCCTCGCTTACAAGGGCGTGCCCTAAAATCATTAGGAAAATACTTTTTAATAATAATTTAGCTATACTTTTCATACCAAAACTAATTCTTACACTATATAGGAATTATTTAAATATTGACTCATAATCTAGACCTAAGTTCAGATGAATATATGAAAGCAAATAAGATTCTCGATGTGACAGGTTTAGATTGTCCTTTACCTTTACTTAAGACAAAGCTTGAATTAAGTTTTATGTCTAAGGATGAAATTATAGAAGTTACAACAAACGATCCTACTTCTTTAGAGGACTTCAAGGCTTTTGAAAGAATCAGCGGTAATGTAATATTAAATATTGAAAAACAAAAAAAGACGTATATCTACTTAATACAAAAGAAGAATGATTAAAAGTTTATTTAAAAAGTTTATTAATAAATATTTCTTTAGCGAGGAAGCCGTCTATTTCTCTATAATGATAATCAGCTTATTTTTACTTATTTTATTCTTTGGTGGAATATTATTACCAGTCTTTATAAGCTTGGTCATAGCTTTTTTATTAAACGGCTTTATAAATTATTTAGAGAGTCTTCTAAAATCTAGATGGCTTTCTGTTTCAATAGGATTATTAGTATTTTTTGGTTTTTATTTCAGCCTATTCTTTATTCTTCCTTCAATAGGGACGCAGATAAATGCATTTATACAGGGCTTGCCAAAAATTATTTTAGATTTTCAGATTTTCTTAACAAATATTTCTAGTACATACCTTTCTGAAGAAGAAATATCTAATGTTTTTGCTTCTTTAGCAGACCAGATAAGAAATTTATTATCTATGGCATTAACTTCAATAGCGGGGACTATAAGTGTTGCTTTTAATGCAGTCTTATATGCAATCTTAATACCATTAATGGTTTTCTTTTTTATAAAAGATAAAGAAAAATTATCACCTTTAGTGAATTTTGTTCTACCAAAAGAGAGGAATCTAATAAATAAAATATTTTCTGAGATGAATGATCAATTATTTAATTATGTCACTGGAAAGCTTATTGAGATGTTAATAGTGTGGGGAATAAGTTTTATTTTCTTTAGTTTTCTTGAATTACCCTACTCTTTTCTTTTATCAATGTTGGTTGGATTATCTGTAATCATCCCAATATTTGGTGCTTTACTGGTGACTATCCCAGTACTCTTGGTGGGCTTATCTGAATGGGGAGTTACCGAAAATTTCTATTGGTTATTTATTGGTTATTTAGTTATCCAGGGGCTAGATGGAAATGTTTTGTCTCCTATATTATTTTCTGCTACAAATAATCTACATCCAGTTGTGATTATAGTTTCAGTGCTATTTTTTGGTGGAATATGGGGTTTTTGGGGATTATTTTTTGCTATACCTTTAGCTACTTTTATAAAAGCTATAATAAGTTCCTGGCCTACAAACGATAAGTTAACAGATTTATAAGCTCAAGATGTATTCAAGTACTTCTTGTGCATGACCAGTTACTTTTACTTTTCGCCATTCTTTAATTAGCCTCCCTTTTTCATCAATAATAAATGTACTTCTTTCAATGCCCATATATTTTCTTCCATACATACTTTTCTCTTTAATAACATCAAATTGATTGCATATTCTTTCTTCAGGATCAGAGATTAATTCAAAAACAAATCCTTGCTTCTCTTTAAAGTTATCATGAGATTTTATAGATTCTCTAGATAATCCAAAAATTAGAGTATTTTCTTTCTTAAATTTTTTATGTAAGCTACTGAAATCTTGACCCTCAGTAGTACATCCAGGAGTGCTATCTTTTGGATAGAAATATAAAACTACTCTTTTCCCTTTTAAGTTTGCAGAATCAACAAAACCTTCTTTTCCAGTACAATCCCCTTTAAATCTAGGTGCTTTTAATCCAATTTTTAGTGATGACATATTTGCTCCTTATTTTTATTGATATAATAATTAAAGTAAAAAAAAAGAAAAGTATAGCTTTTAAAATCATTATTCATTGTGTTCAATCTTAAAGGATCAATAGTAGCTTTAGTTACGCCCATGGAGGCAAATGGAGATATTAGCTGGCAAACTTTAAATAAATTAATAGATTGGCATATTGAAAATGGAACAAAAGGAATTGTTATTGTTGGAACCACAGGTGAATCTGCAACTGTCGATGTATCCGAACATGTTCAATTAATTGAAAGATCAGTTCAACATGCTAATGGTAAGGTTGAGATAATTGCAGGAACTGGTGCAAATTCTACAAAGGAAGCGCTATTTTTAACTGACTCAGCTAGAAAAGCAGGAGCTTCAGCAGCTCTTCTGGTTACTCCTTACTACAATAGGCCAACGCAAAAGGGACTTGTTGAGCATTATAAAGTTATAGCTAACGAAGTAGACTTACCTCAGATTCTATATAATGTGCCAACGCGAACAGCCTGTGATATGTTACCTGAGACTGTGAGTGTCCTGTCTAAAGAACAAAATATTATTGGATTGAAAGAAGCAT
>Ga0208261_1000847_pt1 | contig 11465 bp, 10 predicted proteins | sample Knorr_S7_td_DCM__FD_185595 | JGI IMG/M metagenome (GOLD analysis project Ga0208261, IMG submission 185595) | Marine microbial communities from Southern Atlantic Ocean transect - Knorr_S7_td_DCM_ad_131m_LV_B (SPAdes) (version 3) | ecosystem: Environmental > Aquatic > Marine > Oceanic | place...
GAACACCACTGACATCCCGGTCCCTGAACTCGCTTCAGCGATTACTTCAAATCCCTTAATCCTCTCTTCATGACTCAAGTATCTTTGTTCGCTCGAATTCTGCGGCCAAACCACGCCTTGAACACCGCACTGAGCGCAAAAAACAACCTCTTTTGCCAAATCCTCATAGTCGACTTGGTCGTCTGGGGTATACGGAGTGCTCAGAATCATTAAAGCGCCGCGCATTTTGTTTTCGGCTGCAGAAAGAATCCTTGCGTAAGGAAACAATGCAGAGGCGCCCATACTGGCGAGTAAAGTTCTTCGTGTTATTAGACTAGATTTTGTCATTAGGATTCCAAGTTCCGCAAAGCGTTCATGTTTGCGCTTTAAAATACCAGTTGATTGAATTTTCTTAGCTATTGAACACGAGTATACATAGTTTTTTCTTGTTTTGATGTAGAATCAAAATCGTCTTTTTATCGAAATTACAACTTTGTTAACCAGAGTGATAATAAAAATGAAATTAAGCCGTGCCCTTACCAGAACAATTATTCTATGCCCTGTACTTTTTGTACTAGGTTGTGACAATCAAGAGCAGTCATCTCAAGCACCAGCTCAAGCCAACTCGAATCAAGAGGTGACCTCTTCGAGTAGCCCATATCAGCAAGCCGGACAAGGAACCACCCCCGGTGAATGGGATGCTTATGGGGCAGATATAGGAAGCACTAAGTACACGCCTCTCGACCAAATCAACGCCGACAACATAAACCAATTGGAAATCGCGTGGCGAAGACCAGCTCTGGATGAATACTATGTAAACATCAATCCTAGACAGCGATATTCAAATACGTGGAATGCAGCGCCTATTGTGAAGAACGGTGTAGCTTATGTAACCAACGGTGTCGGCTTGGTTGAAGCGTTTGATCCGGGAACTGGAGAGACAATTTGGGTACAAGAGCCGCCGCGTGGCGCTGAAGGGCTTCCTGGAGCACCAACGCGAGGTGTAGCTTATTGGACTGACGGCGAAGATGAGAGGCTAATAGTGCAGAGAGGCACCTATCTTTACGCCCTTAACGCCTCTTCTGGCGAGCTTTACCCTGATTTCGGCACCGACGGACGTGTCGACTTGCAGTTCATGCCGCCAGAATTTGAGCGATATCGCTGGGGTGGTGTTCCTATGGTCGTGCGAGATGTAATAGTTCTTGGACAATCTATGTCTGACACTTTCGACGCAAAGGAAGCCTACAGAGGGGACGTTCACGCCTTTGATGTCAGAACTGGCGAGGCGTTATGGACCTTCAATACGATACCCCAAGAGGGACAATTCGGAACGGAAACTTGGCAAGACCGCTCTTGGTCATACACAGGTCATGCACCAGTTTGGGCGTTATTCAGTGCTGATGCTGAGCTGGGCATGGTATACATGCCAATTTCCTCATCAACAAATGATATGTATGGCGGTCACCGGGTAGGCGATAACCTATTCAGCCAGAGTATAGTTGCAGTGGACGTAGAAACTGGTGAGCGAATTTGGCATTTTCAAACTGTTCATCACGGGCTTTGGGATTACGATCCACCCGCAGCACCAATCCTGATGGACATCACGGTAGACGGTCGAGAAATCAAAGCAGTTACCCAACTAACCAAACAAGCTTTTGCGTTTGTTTTTGATAGAGAGACGGGCGAACCTGTCTGGGAAATCGAAGAAAGACCCGTGCCGCAATCAACAGTGCCAGGTGAAGTCACATCGCCTACGCAACCTTTCCCGACGAAACCAACCGCATTCGACAGACAAGGCGCAACTGAAGATAACCTAATAGATTTCACTCCAGAATTAAGAGCAGAGGCCTTAGAGATCTTTGAAAACTATGTGACAGGGCCAGTTTTTACACCACCCTCCGTCGCGAGCGAGAATGGTACTCAAGGGACTATCCAGCTGCCTGGTTCTCAAGGAGGAGCCGACGTGCAGGGCGCCGCTTTTGATCCAGAAACCGGCTATCTTTATATTCCGTCAATTACTTCTCCATTTGTAGCAGACATCTATCCTGGTGACCCAGACGATACAAACTTAGCCTACACAAAAGGTTCTCGCCGTTGGATTGCCGGTCCGCAGGGATTACCTTTGTTTAAACCTCCTTACGGGAGAATTACTGCCATTGATATGAATACAGGTGAACACGTATGGATGGTTCCAAATGGAAATGGACCGAGGGACAATCCAGCAATTGCTCACTTGGACTTGGGCAAACTTGGTGTTCCGGGAAGGCCTGCGCCTCTGCTAACTGGGTCACTTTTATTCATGGGAGAGGGTCTAACCAATATGCGCCCCGGCGGTAGAATCCCCTTCGACATGCCTGTAGAGATAGCAACTAACGCAGGTGGTCCATGGTTTCGAGCATACGATAAACAAACCGGTAATACCGTTTGGGAAATTGAACTTGACGCCGGCACCACAAGCCCTCCCGTCAGCTACTTGCATGACGGTGAGCAATTTATTCTTGTCTCTATCGGTGATCGAAGCCATAGCCCGGAAATGCTGGCTTTTAAATTGAATGAAAATGAGACAAACCCGCGTTAGTTGATTGATCTGTCCACTCAAAAAAGCCGGTGATTCACCGGCTTTTTTTATGCTATGTCTGTAGAGGAATATTTAATCTGATGGTTGTTTGACGGTGCGCAGATAAGGTTTGATCGTGTTCCAGCCGTCTGGGAACATTTCTTTTGCTTCCTCATCAGAAACAGCGGGAACAATGATCACGTCTTCACCCTGTCGCCAGTTCACAGGCGTCGCAACTTTGTGCTTAGCGGTTAATTGCATAGAATCAAGCGCCCTTAAAATTTCATCGAAGTTCCTTCCTGTTGTCATCGGATAGGTCAGCATCATTTTAATTGTTTTATCAGGACCAATCACAAACACCGACCTTACAGTGGCATTAGTTGCTGCAGTTCTGCCCTCTGAAGTTCCAGGTTCATCGGCAGGAAGCATGTTGTAAAGCTTTGCGACCGCGAGATCACTGTCCCCTATCATTGGATAATTTACGGCATGACCCTGAGTTTCCTCAATATCCTTTGCCCATTCATTATGGTTATCTACAGGATCAATACTTAGACCGATTATCTTACAGTTGCGCTTTGCAAACTCATGTTCCAGACCAGCCATATAACCGAGCTCCGTCGTGCATACTGGGGTGAAATCCTTTGGATGGGAGAAGAGAACCCCCCATTGCCCGCCTAGCCATTCATGGAAATCAATTTCACCAATCGTGGTCTGTGCCTTGAAATTCGGTGCAGTATCATTAATCCTTAGCGACATAAATAGACTCCAAACAGCGTATTTTTTTTTAAATTATTGATAAGAAGATAAGTGTACGCTGACGAGACCCCCTGGGCAATAACAATCAACGTGACTACTTTAAGCAGTCATACACAAATGCTGGCGGCATATTTCGGAGCGTAAACTTTAACTTAATATCGCTGAATATAGGCTTCATATCCCAGTAATTTGCAAGGGAGTACTGGTACTGGAGGAACCGACCACCGTCTTTCAGGTTTGACTGAGCACTGGCTAATATACTGATTAGCAAATCCTCGTTTATAAGTGCCAGCGGTAAACTTGAAACGATGTGATCTAGCTTAGCGACTCCTATCTCGTCTAGTACGCCTTGCATAGAAGAGGCACACGAGTTGTAAACTCGCAATCTAGAATCATCAATGGATCGAAGCTCACTTGCAAAATCCTGATTGACTTCTAAACAAAGGAGAATGCTATCTTTGTTCATGCGATCTAGAATGGCTCGAGTAATGCAGCCATTGCCAGGCCCCAGCTCTGCAATAACGAGTGTCTCAGAAAAATCGATGGAAGCCAGCAATCGCTCAGTAAGCTTTGTGGAACTAGGTGTTATCGTTCCAGTAGTTTTGAAATTTCTAATCAATCTCAAAGAATCACGTAATTTCAATCCGGATTTCATAACCTCAACCATTCGCCAATTTCGATTCCTAGGAAAACATAAGCCGTTACGATTGGCAGTTCTCCTATCAACAGAGGGATTATCAGTTTCTTAAATGGATAGTTAGCTATTCCAGAAACATAACAAATAGCATCGGTCGGAACCGCAGGAAAGAAAGACCATCCTACAATAATCCAAAAGGCATATTTCCCTAATATTTTTTGCTTGAGGTAACCAACTGCTTTTGGGTGTTTTTCCTCAACATATTTATCGTAGTTACCCAAGGACGGGAAACTGTATACTACAAGAGCACCAACGACAACTCCGATGGTTGAAATAATCCAAATAATGCCAGGCATATCAGGAAAAGTTATGGCTCCAGCGATAATAAAAGGTGTAATTGGCAACAGCAAAATTGCTCGAGCTAGAGAAACGACCACGTAGGTTATAAGAGCAAAAACACCAAGACTGTCCAAAAAACCAACTATCGACTCCCTACTAAACCAATCCGGTATCAGAATAACTAAAAGCAAGTTCACAGCAACGATACTCAACCAAATCTTGTTAAAATTCTGAAGTAGGTTGGTCATCATTAATAATAAAGGGCAATGCGTGTTAGTTAATTAGGTTTGCTTTTGTGGGCTAGCTTGTGTGCATTCGCTTCCCAGTTACGACCATCAAAATTCACTATCCGCATCTTTGCGGGAGGCTCTTCCAGGCAATTGACGTTGACATCTATCCCATCTGGATTTGATCGCGGAATATAAAAAGGCTTTATTCCGCAGGTCCTGCAAAAGTAATGCTTGGCGATACCACTGTTAAAAGTATAGGTCTCTAATTCTGATTCTCCGGATAAGAGGGAAAAATCCTTTTCTGGGACTATTAGATGTAAATACCCGGACATAGTACAAATTGAGCAGTTGCACTTTTCTATTTCGGCGTCTTCCTTCGCTTCGACCTCAAAAACAATCGCTTTGCAATGACAGCTGCCTCTGTATTTCGCCATGGTGCCAGTATGTCCTCAACGTTAATGTAGCATTCTTAGTGCCGACGATTCTCACATTAATTTAGTAAGTGACAGGCAACTTGACGATCAGAGTCTTTTAAAGGAATGAGCTTTGGAGTTACGCGTCTGCAGTTCTCTTCCACTTTAGGACATCGATTCGCAAACCTGCATCCCGCCGGCACATTTACGGGCGACGGGATTTCCCCTTTAATAGTAGTAGATGCTCTCTGCCTTTCTAAGTTAGGGTCCGGTTCCGGATTAGATCCTACTAAGATTTCTGTGTAAGGATGTTTAGGGTCAAAATAAACTTCATCAGCTTTACCAACTTCAACTATCGAGCCTAAATACATGACCGCCATTCTGTCACTCACATATCGTACCATCGAAAGGTCATGTGCAATAAATATTAATGTCAATCCTAATTTCTCTTTAAGATCACCCATTAAATTTATTACCTGTGCTTGAACCGAAACATCAAGAGCAGATATCGGCTCATCACACACCACAAATTCCGGCTCAAGTATAAGTGCTCGAGCAATGCCGATCCTCTGACGTTGTCCGCCGGAAAACTCATGAGGATATCGCGACATGTGATCCGTTTGCAGACCAACCTTCAATAACCAGTCTGCTACCTTGTCCTTTATCTGGCTTTTAGTAGTTCCTGATCTGAGCCGGAGTCCTTCTCCCACTATTTCACCAACCGTCATTCTCGGATTTAATGAAGAGTAGGGATCTTGAAAGATCATCTGCATTTTCGCCGACCATTTTTGGAAGTCTCTAGCTTTATACTTTTGGGGAAGTAATTCGCCCCTATACTTTACCCATCCAGAAGTTTTTGGCTCTAAACCTAAAACAACCTTACCCAAAGTTGATTTTCCAGACCCACTCTCACCAACCAAGCCCAGAATCTCCTTCTCGGAGACAGTCAGATTTATGCCGTCTACAGCATGCACGAATTGTTTCCGACCAATATCGAAATACCGTGTCAGGTTTCCCATTTCAAGGATAGGCTCTCCTACTAGTTTACCCATGGGTTTGTTGCTCAAAATATAGTTCGGTCGGCTTCACAGGAGACTGTTGATGGTGCATCCAACATTTACTGTAATGCCCCTCGTTAAGATAAAAACCTTCCGGATTTTTATTCTCACAAACACTCATAGACCAAGGACAGCGGGCGCAGTATCCACATCCTACAGGCGGCGAGAACAAATCTGGCGGACTCCCTGGAATGGGACTCAGCACACTTTGCTTGTCGGGATCGTTTGTAGGCATTGCTTCTCGCAATCCGAGGGTATACGGATGTGCGGAACGATAAAAAATATCTTCTACGGATCCGTGTTCAACAATTTTGCCTGCGTACATTACTGCCACTTCGTTAGCTAATCTTGCTACAACTCCGAGGTCGTGCGTAATGAGCACGATGGCCATTCCTGTTTCTCTCTGTAACTCTTGCAGCAGATCCAAAATTTGTGCCTGAATAGTTACGTCCAGAGCAGTCGTTGGCTCATCAGCGATCAATATTGATGGTTTGCAGGAGATAGCCATGGCAATCATCGCTCGCTGCAACATCCCCCCAGAAAATTCAAACGGGTATTGTTTTGCTCGCTTTGTCGACTCTGGAATTTTTGTTAGCTCAAGAAGCTTGATCGCCTCTGAATAGGCCTTTCGGTAATCGTATCCTTTATGAACTTGCAACGGCTCTGCTATCTGATCACCAATGCTCATAGTGGGATTCAAGGAAGTCATAGGATCCTGGAATATCATTCCGATTTCTGAACCCCTAATATCTCGTCCTTGGATCATTGCAGTACCCAAAATTTCATGGCCTCTTAACAAGGCCGACCCACTTGTGATTCTGCCGGGAGGCATTGGTATTAACCCCATAATACTTTGTACCGTGACTGATTTACCGCATCCAGACTCACCAACAATAGCAAGCGTCTCTCCGCTGTCTACCGAAAAGCTCACGTCCCGAACAGCATGAACGACCCCTCCGTAAGTATCGAATTCAACAGCTAACTTGTTAACATTGAGAAGTTTAGGAGAAGAGTTTGGTTGGTTTATATTTCTACTCATTCCTGATTCCTTAAGCGAGCATCGAAAGCGTCACGGAGCCCATCGCCAAGCAAATTAAACGCCAGGACTGTAATACTGATCAAGATTGCAGGCAGAAGCAGCTCATGCGGTGAAGTAAGCATGTTCTTGATACCCTCGTTAGACATGGCGCCCCAGGACGGTGTTGGCGGTGCGACGCCCATGCCAATGAATGATAGAAATGCTTCGATAAAGATCGCGCTTGGAATCGCAAAAGTGATGGTGACCAAAACCACTCCCAGAGTGTTTGGCAACATATGCCGAAATATTAAATAATTTGTTCGAGCACCCAAGAGTTGAGATGCTCCAATGTATCCCTGCTCTCGTATCTGCAGAATCTGGCCCCTAACCAACCTGGCCGTACCAGGCCACATTAAAACAACCAACGCCACCAGCATCGGGAACACTCCGCTCTCTCCAGGACCAATTCCAAAAGCAATTTTAAAAAGAATCATAAATAAGAGAAAAGGAAGTGCTACGACGAAATCAGCAAAGCGCATTAAAAACTGATCGATTTTGCCTCCCATAAATCCAGCAAAAGAGCCATAAATAATGCCAAAAAGTATAAACAGGCACGGAGCCCCTATCCCAATAAATAAAGAGACTCGTGCCCCCTCCATGAGTCTTGATAACATATCCCGCCCAAGGTAGTCCGTACCCAAGGGGTGTAGGTTGAGATTAATCGAGTCCCCTGTTGTTAGTTCTGAGTTCGGGAGTATGAGGCCTTTGGCTCGAGCCTCGTTCATTGTGGTGACTCTCTGCAGATCTACCGCGATCGACTGGTACTCATCTTGCAGCTCACCATTCTCACCTAGAGAAACTATTGAGTAAAAATAGCGCCTAGGTTTCAGATCCAGGCGATCTTCAAAGAATAGAGTTGAATTATCGAAATACTCAGCTAGCGGAATCCCATAAGCTCGTTCTGTGCCAACTGGAAAAATATTGCGATAAACCCGATGTCCGCTTGCGTTGGGCAAGACATCCCAAACTAGACGCACCGCCATGGTGGTAGCGCTTTCTGCGAGGCGGAGCCCATTCTCGCTTGAGCTTGAAAGCCCTGTCCAAGGCTCGTAGTCGTCGACAATCAGAGCTAGACGGTTGGAGCCAGGGGGTTGACTAATCTGATCAAGATCCTGAAAAGCTGGATCAATGGTCCAGATTAAAGGACCTACTATCGTAAACAACAGCAGAGCCACTATTAAGTATAACGACAGAAGCGCTCTCTTATTTGCTTTAAGACGTATCCACGCATCTGCCCAATAAGATAGGGATGGTCTCGAGATATTTTCCTTCTCGCTGCTATTCGAAATTCTTTCGAAATCTGCCGGAGACAAGGAGCTCATTTTTCAAGCCTCACTCTAGGGTCTACGAGACCGTAAAGTATATCGACGAGAATCACCATAAAAACAAGAAAGGCTCCGTAAAATACTGTCGTTCCCATTATCACTGTGTAGTCCAGTTGCTGCACCGCTTGAACAAAATATCTGCCCAAACCAGGTATAGCAAAAACCAATTCTACGACGAATCCGCCTGTTGTGATCGATGCTATCGAGGGACCCAAAACGGTTACGACAGGCAGAATTGCATTACGAATTTGATGTCGCGTAAATATTCTAGGTGCGGGAATACCTTTTGATTTTGCGGTCCTAATGTAGTCTGAGCCAACCACTTCCAACATGGACGACCGCATCAAGCGCGTAAGATAAGCCATAGTTCCTAGGCCTAAAACAAGAGCTGGAGTGAGCATATGAAAAATAGTTCCCCACCCAGCCACAGGTATTACAGTAACCCCGATGAGGCTGTTGAACGATACAAGCGCCAATTGACTCATGGCAGCAATCACAAAACTTGGAACAGAGATACCCAAAATGACCAAAATCATAATGATAAAATCAGGTAATCTATTGCGGTAAATTGCAGTAAGAGCTCCAAACAAAATTCCGCCGGTAGCTGCAAAAACTACCGCAAGAATCCCCAAGATCGCCGACACCGGAAAATGTTCTCTGATTATGTCGTTAACCTCACGATTTTCCTGAGTAAACGATATACCGAAGTCACCCTGGCTCAAGTTTTTTAAATAAATCAGATATTGGGTGCCCAACGGTTGATCCAGACCATATTTAGATTCCAAATTCGCTCTAATCGCCTCACTCACAGCCCGGTCGTTAAGTAATGGATCTCCAGGAACATTATGCATAGCAAAAAAAGTAGCAGTTGCAATGAACCAAACTGTCAAAAGGCCTTGAAGTAAACGTTTAATGATATAGGAGATCATAAAATTTTAGGTAGTCGCTACTTGGAAAGTCGTGCCGGAAAAATCACTGATCATTGATATAAGCGTAGTTGAAGTCTACTTGCGGACCGACCGATCTCCTTTTGAAACCTTTCAATCTCGAATCTACAACAAAAGAGACTCCCCTCTCATACATTGGGACAATAACTACGTCATCGTGGATCAGCTCCTGGATTTCTCCAAATGCATCCATACGTTTCCTGGGATCAAGTTCGGATTGGGCAATACGAACAAGGTCATCCATTTTATCACTCTGATACCTTCCCCTATTATTTAAGTTCCACGACGCAAACAAATCTCCAAAAGTAAGAGCATCAAAATAGTCTGGCCCCCAACCGGCCATCACAATGTCAAAATCACCTGAGGTCATTTTTGCCAACCGTTGTTTGAATATTTGTGCGTCTATCCGAATTTCTAGCCCCAAATTCTTCTTATATAACTCTTGGTAATACTCAGCGGCTAGTAACGACAATGAAGAGTCTCCAGTTAATAATACTATCGGTGGAAATTCTTCTATACCGAGCTCAGCCTTTGCCAAATCAAGATGTTCTTTCGCCTTTCCTATGTCTAATCGATGTTGCGGCGCTGGATACTCTTTCCGAAATGCACCTTCTAAACCTTGGATCCATACAGGAAACAAGCTTTCGGCTGGCAAGTAACTGGCCTCCTTTAAGACTTTATAGACTAGCTCGTTTGGGTCTTGTGCGAGTAGTAAGGCTTTTCGGAAGTTAAGATTTTCGGTCATCCTATCGGAACGATGGTTAAATTCTAGAAAAAATAATGACCCATCCATAAATCTGTCGATTTGCCATCTTTGCTCCATAGCCGTCGGCAGCATTGGAGCACTTAGGGCAGTCTGAACAATTTGACCGTCTTTAAATAGATTCAAATTTGCATTCACGTCATTAGTTATATACGCGGTGACGATCTCGTCTAAGAAACCTTTCTGGTCATTCCAATAGAATGGATTCTTTTTCCATACCATTGACGCACCGTGGACCCATTCGTCCAAAATGTAAGGGCCATTGTAGAGAAGCATATCAGCATCAGCACCGTATCGACCGTTTGTACTTCCAAAGAAATCTTCCCGAACTGGGAAATAGGTATTAAACGCAGCCAGTTTATCGAAATAAGGTGTCGGACGCTCGAAATCGACTTCTAAAATAGAGTCAGAAATTGCTCGTACACCGAGCATCTCCTTTGGCAAATTTCCTTGGTTGACAGCTTCAGCATTTTTAATCGGATACAGAATGAAAGCGTATTCAGCTGCTGTATCTGGATCCAAAACCCGCTTCCAAGCAAACTCAAAGTCATGCGCGGTGACCGGTTTACCGTCACTCCATTTTGCCTCTTCGCGTATCCAAAAAGTTGCTCCATCATCCTTGATTTCCCATCTTTCAGCGACACCAGGGATCAACTGGTCGTTATCATCGTAAGAGATAAGGCCTTCCATCGTGTGAGCAAGAACGATAAAACTCGACGCGTCGGTTGACCTCGTTGAATCGAGCTGGGGCGGTTCTTCTGACAACGCAATAGTTATACTATTTCTCTCAATATTTATTGCATTTCCGTTAACACTAGACCCGGCAGTCCCAGCGAAGAAGGCTAATGCGTAAATAAATAAAAATAATACAGCTAGTATGCCGAATGCATAAATCGCTAGATGCCTTGATACCTGACCTGCATAACTTTTGTTTGTATCCATTACGTGCACCCAACCGTTGCCTGACTCGATAGCCCCTTGATCCCGAGAGCATAACTCAGTCAAACTACCACAACAAGGAATATACCCGCCAAAAACTCCATGATAAATAATTTCTTAGCACTCAGAAATAGCGCTCCCAGGAGATAATGTTTGTCGAAGTTTGAGCGAGCTAAATACATATTTTAAATTTAACATAGCTTATAATCGTCATCTCACACCTCCCGGTCCTATCAAGGAAAATCATGGTGGATAAGTATGGCAAAAAAACATAAACAAGATTTTAATTTCGAGAAGGCGTTGGAAAATCTTGAACAGCTTGTGTCTTCAATGGAAAGCGGTGAATTAAGTCTGGAAGATTCTCTAAAAGCGTTTGAGACAGGAATAAAGCTGACCCGAGAGTGTCAGACAGCACTAAAAGAAGCAGAACAGAAAATTCAAATC
>Ga0208261_1000848_pt1 | contig 11465 bp, 10 predicted proteins | sample Knorr_S7_td_DCM__FD_185595 | JGI IMG/M metagenome (GOLD analysis project Ga0208261, IMG submission 185595) | Marine microbial communities from Southern Atlantic Ocean transect - Knorr_S7_td_DCM_ad_131m_LV_B (SPAdes) (version 3) | ecosystem: Environmental > Aquatic > Marine > Oceanic | place...
AACTTTTAAAGTTAGCGTTTATGTTACTTTCTTTTGCTTACTTCTTGGTTTTCCTGTTGCTCATCTTTTAGCTAATCTTCCATTAAGATACAGTAATTTATTAATGATATTTGTTTTATTGCCATTTTGGACATCACTTTTAGTTAGGACTACGGCCTGGATTGTTATGTTACAGCAAAAAGGAGTCATTAATGGTGTCCTCGTTTGGTTAGGTATTATCAACGACGATCAAAGAATTCAGATGGTTTATAATATGACAGGAACAATTATTGCAATGACACAAATTCTTTTACCTTTTATGATTCTTCCTCTTTACAGTGTAATGAAAGTTATTCCAAAAAGTCATATGCGTGCAGCACAAAATTTAGGTGCAAAACCAGTAAGAGCTTTTATTCGCGTATATTTACCTCAGACAGTTCCTGGTATGAGTGCTGGAGGACTTTTAGTTTTTGTTTTGGCAATAGGTTACTTTATTACTCCAGAATTAGTTGGTGGAAAAGATGGTCAATTAATAGGACATTGGATTGCTTACCATTTAAAGACAACCTTAAATTGGGGTTTATGTGCAGCAATTGGATCTATTCTACTTGCTATAATGTTAGTTTTATATTGGCTTTACAATAAGATTGTTGGAATTGATAACATTAAGTTAGGATAATTATGGCATTACCATCATACGCTACACCAGTACAACGAACTTATTATTATGCATATCTTTTGATCTGTTCTTTAGTTTTCTTTTTTTTAATTGCGCCTTTAGTTGCTATTATTCCAATATCTTTTAGTCAATCACCTTTTATGGTTTTCACAGAAGGGATGATGTCTTGGCCTCCTGATCCTGAGGCTTGGTCGTTAAGATGGTATCGCTATATGGTTGGAATTTGTACTGATGAAAATTTAACAACTCCATGTAGTAACAAGTGGATGATTGGAACAGTCAATAGTTTTTTTGTTGGTTTCGTCTCAACATTTTTTGCAACTGCATTGGGGACTTTAGCAGCACTTGGTTTAAGCAGACCACATATGCCTTATAAAGCTCTTATTATGTCAATCCTAATTTCACCAATGATTGTTCCATTGATTATTACTGCTGCAGGCATGTTCTTTTTCTATGCTAAAATTAACCTTGTTTACACTTTTACAGGAATTATATTAGCGCATATTGCTTTATCTACACCTTTTGTTGTAATTACAGTTACAGCAACATTAGTTGGATTTGATATGAATATGGTCAAGGCTTCTCAAAGCTTAGGAGCTAGACCAATTAGAACATTTTTTAAAGTAATAATGCCATTAATTTTACCTGGAGTTATTTCTGGAGCTTTATTTGCTTTTATAACTTCATTTGATGAAGTTGTTATTGTAATGTTCATGGCCAGCCTTGATCAATTAACTATACCAAAACAAATGTGGGCAGGTATTCGCCAAGAGATTAGTCCAGTAATATTATGTATGGCAACATGTTTAGTTGCACTATCAATTTTTTTACTAACAACAGTGGAGTTACTTCGTCGCCGATCCGAAAAAATGCGCGGCATTTCTAGACAATAATTTGTGAAAAAAATAGTGGTTGTTGGAGCAGGCATAGTCGGAATATGCACTGCTTATTTCTTACAAAAATCTGGTTTCAAAGTTACAATTATTGATAAAGAAGATCCTGGAACAATGACTAGTTATGGTCATGCTTGCACATTTGCAGATTATGCAAGTATTCCAGTTAACTCTCCATCTTTATTTAGACAAATACCTTCAATGCTATTTAAAAAAGATAGTCCTTTAGCTGTAGATTTTTTCTATGTCATAAAACATCTACCTTGGGCTATAAAATTTCTTAATAATTGCCGTAAAGATAAAGTTGAAGAAATATCAAAGTCTTTAGCAAATTTTCTTAAACATGCTCAATTATCTTATGATGAAATTTTTGAAGAGGTAAAAGTATCAGAATATATAAAAAATGAAGAAAACATTTATCTTTTTGATTCAGAAAAGTCATATAATGATTATAAATATGCGACACTAATGAGAAAAGAAAATAATGTAGAAGTGCTAGAATTAAATAAAAAGCAGATACATGATTTAGAACCAAACCTAGCACCAGTTTATTACTCTGGCCAACTTTTTGTAGGCTCTAGACATACAACAAACCCTTTAGCTATTAGCAAAAAAATATTTAATAATTTTTTATCAATGGGAGGTAAGTATATTAAGGAAAATGTTAAAAATGTTTTACAAAAAGAAAACTGTGTAGAGGTTTTTTTAGAAAATAAACAAATTGAATTTGATGAAATGATTTTATGTGCTGGAGCTTGGTCCAATAATATAGCAAATATGGTTGGTGAAAATTTTCCTTTGGATACCGAAAGAGGTTATCATGTATTATTTGATACAGATCAACAATTGATCAATAGACCAATAGCTTGGTCAGAATCTGGTTTTTATCTAATACAGATAGAAGACGGAATAAGAGCTGCTGGTACAGTAGAAATTGCAGGTTTAATCAAAGCTCCTAATAAAAAAAGAACTCAAATGATAGAAAATCAATCTAGAAAAATTTTACCTCAACTAGGTCCAGTAAAATCAACTTGGATGGGCAGAAGACCTACTCTTCCTGACGCAAAACCTATTATAGGAAGATCTATCAATAATAAAAATATCTTTTATGCATTTGGTCATCAGCATATAGGCTGGACATTAGCAGCAGTAACGGGAAAAGTTATAGATAGTTTAGTAAAGGAATCTAATACCAATATAGATATTAGTTCTTTTCATCCTTCGCGATTTAGCTAATAGTTTTATTATAAATTATTTTATTAAATAGGAGAAAGATATGCCAATTATACGAGTTGAAATGTTTGAAGGAAGAACAATTGATCAAAAAAAAGAATTAGTTAAAGAACTTACTAATTCTTTTGTTAAAACATGTGGTGGAACAACTGAAGGTCTACATATTGTAATTGATGAAATTAACAAAGAAAATTGGGGCGTTAGCGGTGTCTTAACTTCTGAAAATAATTAAAATATATAACTATATAATTTAATGAATAATTAAATAAACACTATGGAAGCAGAAAAATTTTATTCCTCCCAAGAACTTGAAAAACAATATAATGTTAGAGATAGCAGAACTGATTACGAAACTAAAATTATTCCTGATTGGATTGATCGCAGTATTTTAACAAGGAAAAATCTTAAATCTAATATTGGTATACCATATGGAAAATCTGAAAAACAAAAATTAGATTTTTTTTCATCACCTAATACAGATGCTCCTACAGTAATTTTCTTCCATGGAGGGTATTGGCAAAGAGGTGATAAATCAGTTTATAGTTTTCTTGCTAATTCATTTGTAAATAATAATATAAATTTTTTAACGGTAGGATATGATTTGTGTCCAAGTATTTCAATAACTGAGATAGTCTTACAAGCCCAAGAAGCAATAGTATGGATTTGGAAAAATGCAAGCAAACTAGAAATAAATAAAAATAAATTTATTGTTTCAGGACATTCTGCAGGAGGACATATTACTGGAATGATGATGGGAACTGAATGGAATAAAATATCCTCTGATTTACCAAATGATTTAATTTTAGCAGGCATTCCTATATCAGCTTTAAACTTATTAGAACCAATAAGACATACCTCGCTTAATGATGCATTAAAAATGAATAAAGAAGAAGCTAAAAGCCAAAGTCCAATTTATTTAACACCAAAAACAAATGCTTCACAATTAGTTGTTTATGGCGCTAATGAAACAGATGAGTTTCATAGACAATCAAATATTTATTATGAAAAATTTAAATCTAAAGAAAGAAAGATAGAAAGGTTTATTGTTCCAGAAGCTGATCACTTTGATGAAATGAATGATTTATCCAATGAAAATAGTGAATTTTTTAAAAAAATGAAAAAATTTATAGAACTCTTATAATTATAAATTTATTTAACTTAAACTTATTCCCACATTTTTAACTTGAAGATAGGATTTAAGTCCATCAACACCTTTTTCGCGACTATATCCTGATTGTTTATATCCTCCAAAAGGAGTGGCATGACTTCCAGTAAACCATTTATTTACATAAACTTGACCTGCTTGAAGTTTACTAGCAGTCCAAGAAGCTTTGTTTAAATCTTTTGTAAATACACCACCACCCAATCCATATTCAGTGTCGTTTGCTATTGCAATGGCTTCTTCAGTATCTTGATATTCAAGAACAGACAAAACAGGACCAAAAATTTCTTCTCTTGCTACAGACATATCTTGAGTTACATTATTTAAAACAGTTGCTTCCATAAAATAACCATTTCTATCTGCTCTTTTGCCACCATGAACAGCTTCAGCTCCTTGCTGAATTCCGGATCTAGCATATCCCTCAACTTTATCTAACTGATTACTAGAAATTACAGGAGTAAGTTCAGAACCTTCTTCGTAACCAGGACCTACTTTTAGAGATTTACTCAAATCTACTAATTTTTCAATAAGCTCATCTTTAACAGATTTGTGAACGACTAGTCTCGACATAGCTGTACATATTTGACCTGCAACTCCAAAAATAGCATGTTTCGCACTATCTACTACATCATTTAAGTCTGCATCTGGATAAACAATACCAGCAGATTTTCCTCCAAGTTCAACAATAGCTGGAATTGCTTTATCAGCACAAGAATGTAGAATTTTTTTTCCAGTAGCAACAGAGCCCGTAAAAACAACATGATTTACATCTGGGTGAGATACCAAATAAGAACCAGCTTCATTTCCATATCCACAAATTATATTAATTAAACCTGCTGGAACTTCAGCATTTTGTATGGCTTTTGCAAAAATTGTAGCTGAAAGAGGTGTTAGTTCAGCTGTTTTAATTACAGTGGAGTTACCTGTTGCAAAAGAACATGCAAGAGATCTACCAATCATAGATAGAGGGTAATTCCAAGGTACAATATGAGCTGAAACTCCAAAAGGTTCCAATACAGTATAATCAAAAACATTATGAGAAACTGGAATTGTTTTTCCTTCAAGCTTATCTGTTAATCCTGCATAATAATCAAACATATCAGCAACATCATTGAATTCTTTAATAGCAGCTGCAAGATTTTTACCATTTTCATAACATAATAATTTTCCTCCTTCTTCAGCCACTTTTCGAGTTTCATCAGCAATACGATGCATTAATTTTGCTCTTTGAAGTAGAGGCATATCAACTAAAATACGTTTATTAAAAGATTCTTTTGCAGCTGAAACAGCTAGGTCAACTTCAGAATTTTTAGCACACGCTATTTCACCAATAACTTTAGCAGTGGCAGGATCTTCTACTTTAATAATCTCCTTTGCTTCACTATCTATCCACTGGCCGTTAATAAAATTATTATATTTTTCCATGATTAAAATTTAAATTATTTGTTTAATGTATAAAAATTGATAAGAACAGAAAAAACATATCAAAATATGAATAAATATGATTTGTCCAAAACTTTTATACAAAGATACTAAAAAATTGGGAAGTATTAAATATGCTTAAAACTGTTACACCGATAGATAATACTATTTATGTTGAGCGAGAGTTTGCTTCTACAAAAACTATAAACGAAACTTTAGATAAATCTAAGAAAGCTTTAATAGAATGGAAATCTACATCTCTAGAAACTAGAAAAAAAATTCTTACCAGTTTTGTAGAAAATTTTTTAAAAAATAATTTAGAAATTGAAGAAGAGTTATGTAAACAGATGGGCAGACCTATAAGTCAGTGTGGCGGTGAAATGAATGGCTTTGAAGAAAGAGCACGTTATATGATTGAAAATTCTAATATTGCTCTTGAAAATGTAATTTCAAAAAAAAATAATGAATTTAATAATTTTATTACAAAAGAACCTTTAGGAACTATTTTTATTATTGCACCTTGGAATTATCCTTATAATACTTCTGTCAATTCTATCATTCCATCTCTTTTATCTGGAAATACAGTTATATTAAAACACTCTTCTCAAACACCTTTATGTGCAGAACAACTTTTTAAAGCAGCACAAAAATCTAATCTTCCTCAAGGTGTATTTCAATTTATGCACCTAGATCATGAGTCAACAAGCAAGATTATAGCTGATAATAGAATTGATCATGTTCTCTTTACAGGATCTGTAAGTGGAGGCAAACAAGTGAAAAGAGCAATTGGCGAAAGATTTATAAATGCAGGACTTGAATTAGGCGGCAAAGATCCAGCATACGTAAGAAAAGATTGCAATCTTCAACATGCAATAGAAAATTTAGCGGATGGTTCTTTTTATAACTCAGGTCAATCGTGCTGTGGTATTGAAAGAATTTATGTTGATAGTGAAATATACGATGATTTTGTAGATGGTATAAAAAATTTTACAGAAAAATATATTTTAGATGATCCTTTAAAAAAGAATACAAATCTTGGACCAGTAGTTAAACTTTCTGCAGCTAATTTTATACGTAATCAAATTAAACAAGCTATATCAGAAGGTGCCACTGATATTGTTAGTAAAGAAAATTTTAAGATATCAGATAATAATAACTGTTATGTTAGTCCATCTGTACTCACCAATGTTAATCATTCAATGAAATTTATGATGGAAGAAACTTTTGGTCCTTGTGTAGGAATAATGAAAGTTTCAAATGAAAATGATGCAGTGAAATTAATGAATGATAGTCCTTATGGTTTAACTGCTTGTATTTGGACAGAAGATAAAGAATTTGCTTATAATTTTGGAAAAAAAATAAATACCGGAACTTTTTTTATGAATAGGTGTGATTATTTAGATCCAGGATTAGCTTGGACAGGAGTTAAAGATACAGGAACTGGTGTAACTTTATCAGTATTAGGTTTTAATCACCTTACAAGAGCTAAAAGTTATCATCTTAGAACTATTAAAGAGGGTTAATATGGAAAATATGAATTGGAACTATCCTACACCTATATGGTTTGGTTTAGATAGAGTAAAAGAAATTCAAATTGCATGTGATAATTTAAAAATAAATAATCCTTTAATCGTTACTGATCCTGGAATACTTCAAACAGATATCATTGATAAAGTTATAAGTGGATTAAATAAAAAAACAAATATTTACAGTGATGTTAAAGGAAATCCAACTGGAAAAAATGTAATAGATGGAGTCAACTATTTTAAACAAGGGAAACATGATGGCATTATAGCAGTAGGCGGCGGATCAGGAATGGATACTGGCAAAGGTATAGCTTTTATGGCGGGTCAAGAAAGACCTTTGTGGGATTTTGAAGATATATCCGATTATTGGACAAGAGCAAATTCAAAAAATATTTTTCCAATAATTGCAGTACCTACAACAGCTGGAACAGGTTCTGAAACTGGAAGAGCTGGAGTTTTTACAAATGAAGAAACAAAAGAAAAAAAAATTATCTTTCATCCAAAAATGATGCCTTCAATAGTTATATTAGATCCAAATTTAACTATAGCCTTACCACCTAATTTAACAGCTTTTACAGGTATGGATGTTTTGGCACATTGTTTAGAGGCTTATTGTTCGCCTTTTTTTCATCCTTTGTCTCAAGGAATAGCTTTGGAGGGCATTTCAATAGTAAAAAAATATTTAGTGAAAGCCTTTAATAATCCAAATGATTTAGAATCTAGAGCAAATATGCTTGTTGGTTCAGCCATGGGATCAACAGCATTTCAAAAAGGTTTAGGTGCAATTCATTCATTAAGTCATCCTGTAGGTGCTATTTATAATACTCACCACGGTTTAACAAATGCAGTTTTTATGCCATATGTTTTGATTAAGAATAAAAATGATATTGAAGAAAAAGTTATTGCTATCAGTAGATATATTAATTTGAGCCATTATACTTTTGATAGTTTTCTAGAGTGGATATTACAATTGCGCAAAGATTTATTTATTCCTCATACTCTTAAAGAATTAATAGAAGATGGAAGTAAATTCAACGAAATGAGTAAAATGGCTTTAGACGATCCTTCTACTAGTGGTAATCCAACTAAACTATCTCAAAAAGATTTTGAAATTCTTTATCAAAATGCATATGAGGGGAATTTATGATTTAATTTCATTTTTTAAAATGATATGATAATATAAATATATGCAAAATTACAATCACAAAAAACTTGAAGAATTTGTTTCTAAAATTTTTGTTCATTCCGGCTCAAATGAACAAGAATCTAAAATAGTAGGAGATCATTTAGTTGACTCTAATCTTGTAGGTCATGACTCTCATGGTGTTATAAGAGTTTCAAAATATATTGAGTGGTTAAATCAAGGTAATATTAAATTAAATCAGTCTATAAATATTTTAAAAGAAGAAGATCATTTTTTACACATAGATGGGAACTTTGGTTATGGTCAAAGTATAGCTAAATATTCTTTTGATATAGCAATAAAAAAAGCCAAAGAAAAAGGACATTGTATTTTAGCAATGAAAAATCTTGGCCATATTGGTAGATTGGGAGCATGGTCAGAATTAGCTGCAGTAAATGATTGTGTTTCTATAATGTTTGTTAACACATCAGGATTTGGAATTTTAATGGCTCCTCATGGAGGAACAGATAGAAGATTATCAGCCAATCCAATAGCAATTGGAATTCCTATGGAAAATAAAGATTATTTAGTTTTGGATATGGCTACATCTGTTGTTGCTGAGGGTAAAATAATGGTAGCAAGAAATAAGAAAGTTAAATTAGCTGATGGTTTAATTTTAGATGGTCATGGTAACCCCACAAATGATCCAGAAGTTTTTTATTCTAAACCTGTTGGTTCAATTTTACCTTTTGGAGGTCATAAAGGTTTTGGGTTAGCATTTATGATAGATATTTTGTCAGGAACTTTAACAGGTGGTAATAGTAGTCATCCAGATAACCCTAATTCACATACAGTTATAAATAATACTTTTGCTATTATTGTTGATACTAAAAAAACTGTTTCTGATTCTTATTTTCAAAATGATATTAATAGATTAATAAATTGGGTTAAAGCTTCACCTAAAGCTAAAGATGTAGAAGAGATTTTGTTACCTGGAGAAGTAGAAAAAAATATTAAAAAAGAAAGAATATCTAAAGGTATTCCTCTTGATGATCTAACAATTAAAGGACTTATAGAAACAGCTAATTTAGTTGGAATGCAAGATATAAATGAAGACTATATTAAAGAATTATTAGCTTAAATAATTTTTTTAATGCATTTTTTTTGTTTTATATAAAATATTAATTAATTTATTAGTGGAGAACTTTTTAGAATTACATAATTCTAAAATAGGTTTTTCAAAACTCAATACGTCATTAATTTTAAATAAAATTTCAGATAGATATTTCTTATTAATTATAACTGCGCCATGACAATCAGCATGAACAATATCATCATGAGAAAAGTTCTGACCTAATACATTTATTTTTTTTCCCAAAGATATATGTTTTATAAATGCATGACTAGGAAGCACACATCCTGCTAGCATTTGAAAATTGGAAGCCATTGCATCTAAATCTCTTATTGCTCCATTGGTTACAACTCCTTCAAATCCCATACTTTTGTGAATATTTGACATTACTTCTCCCCAATAACATCCTACAGGTTTCTTATTAATATCTTCAATGATACATATTTTTGGCAAATCTCCTTTATCCATATATTCAAAATATTTTGTGAACTGGTCTTTAGTAATTTTAGATTTTTTAACTGAAGAAACGATAGTTGCTGTTCTTGCATAACCCATAATAGGGGATAGTGATTTATTTAGAGTGACGTGAGGTAATTTTGTAAAGCCTTTGCCTTGTAGTTTTGGGTCTATTAGTTCAAGGGCATTACATATAGTTGGAGTATCAAACTTTTTTAGTTTTCTGAATATACTAATAATTTGTTTTTTATTTTCTTTCATATTTTTTTATTTAGTTATAACATACAAGATTACTATATTGTTTTTTTTATATACAATATTTTTATATATATAAATTTATATGAACTATTTAGATAAAAGAAAATTAATAAAATCTGGTTATAATCTTCCTATCTTAGGTTTTGGTGCAGCACCTTTTATGCTCTCTAATAATAATGTAAATAATGATTCTTCGGCAAAGACTATAAATTCAGCTTTAAATATGGGAATAAATTATTTTGATACAGCGCCATGGTATGGCTTGGGAAGAAGTGAACTTAGAATTGGAAATATTTTAAGAGAAATGGATAGAGATAAATTTATTCTTTCAACTAAGGTTGGAAGGATATTAAAAAAAACAAAACCACTTGAAAAATCTAATGTTGATTATGCTTTATGGGAAAATGAAATAAGTACTTACGATAAAAGTTTAAAATTTTATGTCCATTTTGATTATAGCTATGATGGTATTTTAAGGTCATATGAAGATAGTATGCAAAGATTAGGTTTTTCAAAAATTGATATGTTAGTAATTCATGATTTGGATTTTTATTATCATAAAACTGAAGAAAAATTAAACTTCTATTTAAATCAACTTGATAAAGGTGGAGGGTGGAAAGCATTAGAAGAACTTAGAAGTTCTGGAGAAATATCTGCAATAGGAGTTGGTGTAAATGGTGATGGTTTAATACCCTATTTTATACCTCGTTTCGATATAGATTTTTTTCTAGTAGCTATGCGTTATACTTTACTAAAACAAAATGTTTTATCTAACGATTTTCCTTTATGTAAAAAACACAATGTTAATGTAGTTATTGGCTCACCTTATCAATCAGGAATACTTGCTACAGGCTTAAAGGGTAATGATCAATTTGAGTTTGGAGAAGGGCCCACATATAATTATAAAAAACCAAGACAAGAAATTATAGAAAAAATAAAAGTTATTCAGAATATTTGTGATGATTTTAAAGTTAATATAGGAGCAGTTTCTTTACAATTTCCTTTATTACACCCTTCAGTTGTCTCAGTTATTCCAGGTGTTATAAATGATGAACAAATTAAATCAAATATTGAAAATTTGTCTGTTCCTATTCCAAAAGATTTATGGAAACAGCTAGTTAAGCATTCAATAATTAGAGAAGATTCTCCTACAGAATATTTTTAAATATATTTTTGTATTTTTTGGAAACTAATATATGATCTAGTGATGAAATTTATAGATGCACATCATCATACATGGGATCTTTCTGTTTTTCCATATTCGTGGATGGATGACCCTCATCCAATTGGAGATATTTCTGCTTTAAAAAATAACTATGTAATAAAAGATTTGTTAGAAGATTCTGAAAATTTAGAATTGTTTAAATCTGTACATGTTCAATGTGGAGGAGGCAAAGATAGTGCTGTTGAAGAAACCGAGTGGCTTCAATCGCTTGCAGATAAAAATGAATTTCCTCATGCTTTTGTAGTTTATTCAGATTTGTTAAATGAAAATATTGAAACTGAAATTGAACAACATTGTTCTTTTAAGAATACGAGAGGTTTAAGATATTTATTAAATTATGACTCGAAAGATCCTACTCATTGTTTTGCACCTAGTGA
>Ga0208261_1000850_pt1 | contig 11442 bp, 11 predicted proteins | sample Knorr_S7_td_DCM__FD_185595 | JGI IMG/M metagenome (GOLD analysis project Ga0208261, IMG submission 185595) | Marine microbial communities from Southern Atlantic Ocean transect - Knorr_S7_td_DCM_ad_131m_LV_B (SPAdes) (version 3) | ecosystem: Environmental > Aquatic > Marine > Oceanic | place...
AAATCCTCCTTATGTTCTTTAAGATTATTTCTTTTTATAATTAAATTGTAAGCGAAATAAAAATTCAGTATCGATAAAAGAAAAGCAAAACAAAGTATAACCATTTGAAAATTGTTTCTAATTATATCATTAAGTGAATCAGTTGGTAAAAAACCCCCAGATGAAATAATTGTCATCGATAAACTTAAGCTATCAAAAAGTCGGATACCAGAAATGGTGAATGCAGTAAAAATTAAAATTGTTAAAAATGTGTATATAAAAAATATTCTTGTTGTAACACTTTTGAGATTTGGAGAGAAATTTATCTTTTTTTCGAGATTAAAGGAAAAGTCAACAAATTTATAATTAATTTGTTTATTAGAGAATATTAAAATAAGAAAAATTAAAAAATAAAATCCTCCAATCCATTGAGAGGAAGATCTCCAAAGCAATAATGGTGGATCAAGATTTTTAACCTGATCAAAAATAGTAAATCCAGTTCCAGTCAGTCCGGATATCGACTCAAAATATGAGTCAATAAATGAAATATTATATCCGCTATAATAAATTGGAATTTGAATTAAAAACGAAATAAAAAAATAAATTAAAAATATGAGAAATATTTGTTCATAAATATTAATAGAATCGTAACTTTTTTTTCCTAAAAGAAGAAGGATAAAGCCAATTAATAAAGACGAGATTAATACTGTGACATATGACTGAATACTAATTAAATAATCAAAATAAAAAGAATAAAAAATATTTGCTAAAGCCATTGCGCTTATAGGAAAACAGCTAAGGCCTAAAAAATATAAACAAGGCTTAATTTTCATTTTCTTTAAGATGAGATTCTAAAAAGATTTTCAACTTCTTTAAGCTGATCTCTTTTGGAAAGAAGAACAACAATATCATTTTTTTCGAATATTGAGGTCGACTTAGGCATCATAACTTTATTCTTTCTTACTATAGCCCCTACCCTTACTTCATCGGGTAAATTTGAGTCTTTTATAGATTTATTAACTAAATCTGAAGTTTCCAATATTTTTGCTTCAAGAAATTCATATTCTCCATCTAATAATGAATAAACTGTGTCTATAGTTCCCATATGAACATGTTTCATAATTGTTGAAACAGTAGTCATTCGTGGATCAACCAAATCGTCTATCTTTAAAGATTCCTGAAGTAAATTATAGTTGTGTTTGTTTATAATAGCGATTGTCCTTTTTGAAGGAGTGTATTTTTCTGCCATTACACATGCCATAATATTATCTTCATCATCATTTGTTAAAGCAAAAACCGTTTCTATTTCTTCAATATTAGCCTCTTTGAGTATTTTTTCATCTAATGCATCTCCACAAATAACTATAGCAGATGAAAGTTCACTCGCTATCTGTTCGGCTTTTGTTTTATTTTTTTCAATTAATTTAATTCTCAAACCATCAACACCTTCTAAAAGTTTAGCTAAATGAAGACCAATATTTCCTCCTCCAATTATAAGAATTTTATTAGCAGATTTTTCTTCATGTCCAAAAACTGCAAGTAACTTTGTTATTTGATCAGTACTTACGACAAGATAAATTTTATCTCCTTCTTTCATAACATCATTTTTTTTTAAAAAAATAAAAGAGTCTTTTCGTACGGTTCCAAAAATATAAGCTTTGAATTCAGGAAATTTTTTTGTTAAATCTTTAAGTGGTACATTTACAATTGGACATCCTTTTTCAATATAAATTTCTAATAATTTAACTTTATCTTTTACAAATGGGACGTTATCTAAAGCACCTGGCGCTTCCAACTTTCTATATAGAGACTTCGCTACTTCACGTTCTGGTGAAATGATTACATCTATTGGTATATTTGATTTACTATAAAGTTTACTCCATTTAGCATCCAAAAAATCTTGAGATCTTATTCGAGCAATTTTTTTAGATATATTGAATAATGAACTTGCTAACTGACAAACGATCATATTAATTTCGTCAATTTTAGTAACAGCTATGATCATGTCACAATCATTTGCACCCGCATTTTCTAAAACAGATGGCAATGTTGCTCTTCCAACTATACCTTTTACATCTTGGGTATCATTAATTTTTTTAATATCTTCGGAAGATTGATCAATAACAGTGACAGAGTGCCCTTGAGAAGAAAGTTGTTTACTAATTGAAAAACCGACCATGCCGGCACCGCAAATTATGATATTCATGATTAATTAATGCCTTTTATGCCTAAAGATTTAAGCTTTCTGTGAAGAGCAGATCTTTCCATACCGATAAATTCAGCTGTTTTAGAAATATTGCCCTTGTTTTTTCTTAATTGATTCAAAAGGTAATTCTTTTCAAAATTTTCTCGAGCCTGTTTTAAAGGATAAGACATAGAAATAGTGGAATCACTTGTGTTTTGAGTAGAATTTTTATTTAATATTTCGTGCAATAATCTTGTAATATTAGACTTGTTTTCATTTTGTGAGAGTATTGAAATTCTTTCAACTAGATTTCTTAATTCTCTTACATTACCAGGCCAATCATAACTATAGAGTAACTCTTCATCGACATTAAGATTTACTTCAGGGATACCATTAATTTCAGATAGTTTTTTTTGGAAATATTTAATTAATAACGGTATGTCGTCTGGTCTTGCGTTAAGCTTTGGAATATCAATAGGAACTACATTAAGTCTATGGAATAAATCTTCTCTAAAGTTTCCTATTGCCACTTCACTTTTTAAATCTTTGGATGTAGAAGATATAATACGTATATTAACATGAATGTCTTTGCTTCCATTAATTCTTTTAAATTTTTGATCAATCAATACTCTTAAAATTTTTGCTTGTGTTTCAAGAGGTATTTCTGAAACCTCGTCTATTAACAAAGTACCATTAGCTGCTTTTTCTAAAAAACCGTAAGTGATACTTCCATTTTTATTGTCTGAACCAAATAACTCTAATTCATAATTTTCAGGTTGCAAGGAGGCTCCGTTCAATACAATAAAAGGATTTTTAGAACGATCTGAATTTTTATGTATTTTTCTTGCTACAAGTTCTTTTCCAGAGCCAGTTGGTCCTGTAACTAACACTCTACTGTCTGTTGCTGATAATTTATTTATGAGTTTTTTTATTTTGGTGATTTGGTTACTTTCTCCTATAAGATCAAACGAATGAAACAGTTTGTTCTCAAGTTGAAGATTTTCTTTTTTTAATTTTATATTTTCAAGTGCCCTACTTACAAAATTAAGTAACTGTTCTGTTGCGAATGGTTTTGTGATAAATTCATAAGCACCTAATTTCAATGACTCAACTGCCATTTCAACATTTGCATGACCTGAAATCATAATAACTGGGACTAAATCTGATATTTGTTTTATTTTTTTAAGTAAATCAATTCCATCCTTGTCACCCTTGTCGAGTTTAACATCAATAACTGCTAAATCTGGTAATTGTTTGTCAATTTCAAAAGCTGCTTGATCATAATTTGCAGCTTCTCTGACATTATAATTTTTGTCTTTTAAAATATTAGAGATTAAATTTCTAATATCAAAATTATCATCTATGACTAATATTTCATTTTTCATTATATTGCAGGTAAAGAAATTTCTATCTCGGCGCCCTTAGGATTTTTTAGAAATAAAATTTCTCCCTTGTGTTCATTGATTATCTTGCTGACTATTGGCAATCCTAAACCGGTACCGTCTTTTTTGGTTGTAAAATAGGGTTTGGTGATATTTTGTAAATCATTAAAACCAGAACCGTTATCCAGCATTTTGATCACTATATATTCATTATTTTTGACTATTTCTACACTAATTTTTCCTTGTAAATTGTGATCTTTTTGTTTTCTATCTTGAATTGCCTCAATAGAATTTTTTATAAGGTTCAAAAAAACTCTATACAGTTGTTCGCTATCTCCTTTAATTAAAAAACTATCATTTGGAGCTGTTGTATAAGATAATTTTAAATCTTGATGAGCCATTTTATAAAAATCAATTGCTCTCTTAATTACAGAATCAATTTTAATTTTTTTTAATATCGGCGAAGGCATCCTTGCAAAATCAGAAAATTCGTTAACAAGTTTTTCTATATCTTTAATTTGTCTATTTATTGTCTGTAAATAATTGTCAAAATTATTGTTTTGATCTTTTAGTTTTTGTGAATATTTTTCTCTCAAACTATCTATTGATAGCTGTATAGGGGTTAAGGGATTTTTTATTTCATGAGCAAGTTTTCTGGCTACTGTTTCCCAGGCCGAATATCTTTCTGAGACTAAAAGTTTTTCTTGCTGCTTTTTTAATCTTTCAATCATATTGTTAAAATTTCTATTAAGTATTTTTATTTCTTCATCAGCATCAACTTCAGGGACACGGCTATCTAGTTTTCCTTTACTAATTTTTTGCGATGCTGATATGAGGTTGATAATTGGTTTAGTTAATCTTCTTGCAAAAGTAATTGCTAGAACAATTGTTAAAAATAATAATAAAGAAACAACAATAATATAAATAATAGCAAAAGTTATTTTAATTCCAGCTCTATTATTTTGAACTATGTAATAGAAATTAACTGCCTCTTCTGTTTCATCTAAATATTGCAAAAGTTGGGGTTGAATATTTTTTGAAATATAAAGATATGTATCAATATAATTATTTAATTTAATAATAAACGCTGTTTTATTTTCTTTAGATCGATCAACAGAAATAGGTTTTCCCTCGAGACTTTTGTCAAAAATCTCTTCTGATGGAATAATAAATTTATCTTCAGGATTACTTGTGTCAGAAAGCAAAATTGCACCAGTGCTATCAATTAAATAAAGTTCATCAACTTTTCTTAGATTCTTTTGAGCTCTTACAATTTGTGAAAATCTTTTTGGATTTGAAAAAAAAATTTCTGAATATCTATTTAGATCTAGGCTAATTAGATAAATATCAGTTTCTACTGATTTCTTAGATTCTTCAATGTAATTTTTTGCAACCTGGTAAGAGTTATTAACAGCTGAAGTAATTTTTTGATCAAAATATTTTTGAAGTCCAACATTAAATAAAAGCAATGAAAATACCGCCACTATCAAGGAAGGTAAAAATGCAAATAATGAAAATTGTAATACGTAATTAATACTTGTTTTGGATCCAGTTCTTTTTTTTGAATATTGTGAGTATAACCTTGAGGTTTCCTTAATTAATAAAATAAAAAAAATAATTAATAAAGTTACATCCAACATTAATAAATATTGAAGATTATTTTCGTTTAAGAAAAAAAAATCTTGGTTTATGAAAGTTAAAAATGTAAATATTCCCAATAAAACACTTAAAAAGGAAATACTAAAAAACCACTTAAAATTTTTAATGGTATTAATCATTTTAATTCTTAACATTTTACATAAATATAGGGTAAATTAATATAATGAGTTTTTGCCTAATTTTATTAGCAGCTGGAGAGAGTAAAAGGTTTAATTCAAAAATACCTAAACCTTACATTAAAATGGGTGAAAAAACCCTTCTAGATCATTCTTTAATCAAGTTTAATAAAATTCATCAAATTAAGAATATTATAATCGTAGTTAACAAAAAACATGGAAAATACTTAAAAAGATTAAAGTTAAAAAATGTTTTTAAAATTAATGGAGGAAAGACAAGGCAAGAATCAACTTATAAAGCATTAAATTATATATCACATAAAAAAATCAATTGTAAAAATGTTCTTATTCATGATGCGGCGAGACCAAATTTTTCAATTAAATTAATTAAGAAAATTTTAAAATTATCAAGAAAGAATTCAGTAATTCCAAAAATGCCTATTCAAGACGCTTTGAAAGAGACATTAAATAAAACAATTTTACTAAATCATTCGAGGGATGACTTCTTTTACACTCAAACCCCACAGTCATTTAATTTCAAAGAAATTTTAAATCTGCATAAAAGAAGAAAATATCTTTACAAAGATGATGATTTATCCCTTTTGCAGTCTTTAAAAAAAGTCAAATTTGTTGATGGTGAAAAAAGTAACTTTAAAATTACAAATAATGAAGATCTATTAATGCTAAAAAATTTTATGAACACTAAAACAAAAACCGGAATTGGTTTTGATATTCATAGACTTGTTCAAAAAAGAAAGCTTTATTTAGGAGGGCTGAGAATTAAATCTAAATTAGGAACTTTAGGCCACTCTGATGGTGATCCGGTACTGCATGCTATTATCGATTCAATTCTTGGCGCCTGTGCAATGGGTGATATTGGAAATATGTTTTCAGATAAGAAAAAAGCTTTTAAAAATATTAGATCAACTATTTTATTAAAAAGAGTATTAAATAAAATTAAATTAAAAGGTTATATTATTAAAAATATAGATATAAATATTATTACACAAACTCCTAAAATTAATAAATATAGAAGAAAAATTATTGAGAATATTTCTAAACTTTGTGAAATTTCAAACGAGCAAATAAATGTTAAAGGTAAAACTACAGAAAAATTAGGTTTAATTGGAAGAGAGAAAGCAATAGCGACTGAAGTAATAACGTCCGTAATTAAATATGATTAATAAAATAAATTATTATTTTATAACACTTGTTATTTTTGGGAATCTGGTTAAAAAACATAGAGGTACATGGGCGTCACTATTAACAACGCTTATTTTATTTTTTCTAATTTATATTTTAAAAGTTCCAACTACTTTTTTAGCAATACTATTAATTTTTGTTTTAATATATTCATATGTGGCAATAAAATCTTGTCTTGTAAATTTTAGTGGAGATGACCCACAAGAAATTGTAATTGATGAATTCATAGGTCAATCTATACCTATAATTTTGTATGAACTTTTTCACCACGGAAAAAACAATTCAAATTATGAGGCTCTCCAAATATATTTTTGGTTTTTTTTACTATTTAGAGTTTTTGATGGTCTTAAGCCTTTTCCTATAGACTACATTGATAAAAAATATAAAAATACATTTGGGATTTTATTTGATGATATTTTGGCAGGCATTTATGTAGTATTATGTCTTGTTCTATTTATGGTCGGCAAAACTTACTTTTTTTAATGAAAAAAATTAATACCAAGATAGTTAATCTACTCATAAAAAAGAAAATAAAATTAGCTATTGCTGAATCTTGTACCGGTGGAAAGATTTCAAGCGCTATAACATCGGTTAAAGGTTCTTCTAAAGTATTTACAATGGGTTTAGTTACTTACTCCAATAAATCAAAAAATCATTTACTTAAAGTATCTAAAAAAATTATTCATAAATATGGGGCTGTAAGTATTCAGTGTTGTTTCTCCATGGTTACTAATTTGAGCAAAATAAGTAAAAGCAACATTGCTCTTTCTGTAACTGGAATTGCGGGCCCTAGTGGAGGGACTAAACAAAAACCGGTAGGTTTAGTTTATATTGGCATAAAAAAGGGTAATAAAGTTAATATTAAAAGATACTTGTTTAAGAAAATGAGTCGAACAAAAATTCAAAATGCTGCCGTAAAGAAATCTTTAGACTTAATTTTAAGTTTGATTAAATAATTTGATTGCTCTTTGTTCGAAAGCATTAGCTATATTTCTTAAGCCTTTGTCAAAAGATTTTGTCATAATCATATTGTAAACAATATTTTTAATCTCAAAATCAATTTTAAAATTGATTTCGCTTTGGTTGTTAATTTCTTTAATCAACCATTCATTTGAAAGATGTTTTAAAGGGCCGCCAATATTATTTACAATTATTTTATCTTTTTCTTTATAATAAGTTACATGACTTGTATAAGTTTGGTTTAAAAATTTTTTACCTACTGTTAAATCAGCTTCTATCTCTATAATATCATTTTTTTCATCTTTTTTATGAATTTTTCCATTTAGACACCAGGGTACAAATTCAGGATACTTTTCGATATCAAGTATCATTTCGATTAAATCTTTTTTTTTACAGGGAATGATTTTTTTTATTGAAGCTGCTGGCATTTTAATTGTTCATCTCTATTTGATTTTAATTTTTTAAAATCTTCGTCAGCATGGTAGGAAGATCTTGTTAACGGAGATGAGGCAACTAATAAAAACCCTTTTGATGATGCTATATCTTTTAATTCCTTAAACTCATTTGGATGATAATATCTTTGAAGAGGATAGTGCTTAGGAGAAGGCTGCAAGTATTGTCCAATTGTTAAAAAATCTACTCTTGCCGCTCTTAAATCATCCATAACTTGAATGATTTCATTTTTATTTTCACCTAAACCAACCATGATGCCCGACTTTGTAAATATGTTTGGTTTATTTTTTTTTACAGAATCTAAGAGTTTAATTGATGCGAAGTAACGTGATCCTGGTCTAACTTTAACATACAGGCTTGGAACAGTTTCAATATTATGATTAAAAACATCGGGGTTTGATTCTAAAACTCTTTTGAAAGAATCTCCCTTTCTTAAAAAATCTGGAGTTAAAACTTCAATTGTAGTTTTGGGATTATTTTTTTTGGTTTCAAGGACGACATTTTTAAAATGATTAGCGCCACCATCTTTAAGATCATCTCTATCAACCGAAGTAATCACAACATGATTAAGATTTAATTCTTTAACTGCTTTAGCAATTTTAAAAGGTTCAAATGGATCTAATTGGCCAGGTTTACCAGTTTTAACATCACAAAAAGCACATCCTCTTGTGCAGGTATCACCCATAATCATAAAGGTAGCATGTTTTTTACTCCAACATTCTGTAATATTTGGGCAATTTGCTTCTTGGCAAACTGTATGAAGATTATTTTTGTTGACGACAGCCTTAGTTTTAAAAAAGGTTTGTGTATCTAAAATTTTAGATCTAATCCAATCAGGTTTTTTTTTGATAGGGTTGTAAGGTTTGTTTACTTTTTCTGGATGTCTTGGTTTAGTCATTTATGTTTATAAGTATATCTTCTTTATTTCCAAATTTAAAACTTTGTCTTATCAAAGTATCAACGAAGTCAAAATCTAACTTTTCTGATAATAAATTATTTTTTCTTTCAATATCTGTAATATTTTTTGTTAAAAGAGTTTTTTCTTCATTAAAATCGTTGAGTAAACTCTTTTTTTCATAATAAGATATCAGTCCTCTTTCTCCCATAAAAAGATTAATTGAAATATATAGGAGTAAAAAAACATTAATAAAAAGTATTTTCCTTTTTTTTAAAACTTTAAAAAATCCCATTGCTACATTTTAGCTATTTTTGCTGAATTTCCAAGTTCCTCTTCGATCCTTAGTAAGCGATTATACTTAGCAACTCTCTCAGATCTTGCTAAAGAACCAGCTTTTATTTGGGATGAACTTGTCGCAACCGCTAAATCTGAAATAAAAGTATCTTCTGAGTCGCCTGATCTGTGTGAAATTATACTTTTAAAGCCATTCTTGTGTGCTTCTTTTATTACATTTAGTGTTTCACTAACTGTTCCAATTTGATTTAGCTTAACTAAAACTGCATTAGCTGAACCATCTTTGATACCTCTCTTCAGCCTTTTAATATTTGTTGCAAATAAATCATCACCAACAATTTGTATGTTGGTATTTGATGTCAATTGCTTCCATAAGTCCCATTCATCCTCCGAAAAAGGATCCTCGATTGACTTAATTGGGTATTTTTTGACTAAATCTTTATAATATTCAAATGTTTTTTCTTTGGACAATTCATTTGCTGCTACATCTAAACAGATAGACACATCTCCACCTGCTTTAAAACCAGATTTTTCAATTGCTTTAATTATAATATTTATAGCTTCCTCATTGTTTTTAAGATTTGGTGCAAATCCACCCTCGTCACCAACATTAGTGTTATCTAGCATTAATTTTAAATTTTGAATTACTAAAAAGCTTTTTTGCAAAGCTTCAGCAAAAGAATTTGATTTTTCGGGTCTAATCATGAATTCCTGAATATCTAAATTATTATTAGCATGCACCCCGCCATTAATAATATTTAAAAGTGGTATTGGAAGCTGAAAACTGTTGGAATTATTAATTTGTTTATAGACAGGAATCTTTTTTTCTTGTGCTGCTAGTTTACAAGACGCTATTGAAACTGCTAATATTGCATTGGCTCCAAGTTTTTTCTTTTGATCTGTACCGTCTAATTCAATTAAGGTTTTGTCTATTTTATCTTGTTTTGATACATCAATATTCAATATAGCCTTAGAAATTGGGCCATTAATATTTTCAACAGCTTTGAAAACACTTTTTCCTAAATAATCTTTTTTATCTTTATCTCTAAGTTCATAAGCTTCATGAGTTCCGGTAGATGCGCCTGAGGGAACTATCGCTAATGCAGATCCATTTTCTGAAAAAACTTCTGCTTCAACAGTTGGATTACCTCTGCTATCAAAAACTTGTCGGCCTTTGACCTTTTTAATTTTTACCATTCTTTATTAAATTATCTATTGCAACCAATTGTTTTAAAAGGCCTGACATTTTCGATAGGGGAACCATATTTGGTCCATCAGATGGTGCGTTGTCTGGATCTGGATGTGTCTCAATAAAAATAGCTGCAACACCAACAGCAATTGCGGCTCGAGATAAATATTCTACAAATTCCCTCTGCCCTCCACTTTTGTCTCCCATCCCACCAGGTTGTTGGACAGAGTGTGTTGCATCAAAAACAACTGGATAACCATTCTTAGCCATAATGGGTAATGATCTCATGTCTGAAACAAGAGTATTGTAACCAAAACTTGCTCCTCTTTCTGTAACTAAAATATTTTTATTACCAGAGTCTTCAATTTTTTTTGTAACGTTAACCATATCCCAAGGAGCTAAGAATTGACCCTTCTTAATATTTATAATTTTTCCTGTTTTAGCAGCAGCAATTAACAAGTCCGTTTGTCTACACAGAAACGCAGGTATCTGTAAAACATCTACATGCTTTGCAACAATTTCACATTGTTCTACGTTATGAATATCTGTTAGCACTGGAACTTCAACCTGTTTTCGAATTTTATCAAAAATAGGTAAAGATTTTTCAAGTCCAGCTCCTCTCTTACCGTTTAGACTGGTTCTATTTGCTTTATCAAAGGATGTTTTGTAAATAAAACCAATTCCAAGTTTATCAGTAATTTTTTTTAATTCAGTAGCAACATCTAATGAATGTTTTTCATTTTCCAATTGGCAAGGGCCTGCAATTAAGGTGAAAGGACCTGTGTTTGAAATATTTAATTTTCCACATTTAACAGATTTATTAGCCATTAGTTTTTCCTTCCATTTGTGCCAGCTGCTTTAACAAACGAAGAAAATAATGGATGCGGTGTAAAGGGTCTTGATTTAAATTCAGGATGAAATTGAACACCAACAAACCATGGATGATTTCGCAATTCAATAATCTCTGGTAAAGAACCATCGGGTGATAAAGCAGAAAAAATTAAACCTTTCTTTTCAAAATCATTTTTATACTTAATATTTACCTCGTATCTATGTCTGTGTCTTTCTTTAATTTTCTTTTTTGAATAAATTTTGGAAATGAATGAATTATTTTTTAATACAGC
>Ga0208261_1000852_pt1 | contig 11424 bp, 15 predicted proteins | sample Knorr_S7_td_DCM__FD_185595 | JGI IMG/M metagenome (GOLD analysis project Ga0208261, IMG submission 185595) | Marine microbial communities from Southern Atlantic Ocean transect - Knorr_S7_td_DCM_ad_131m_LV_B (SPAdes) (version 3) | ecosystem: Environmental > Aquatic > Marine > Oceanic | place...
TACATTAGCAGTTCCATTTACAAATACAGAAGTAGGTTTTGGTTCACAATTCTTAGGAACGATTTCAGTAGTAGTTTTCGTTTTCGTAGTGTCATACATTGTATGGTCAATTATGAAAGCAACTATTGGAATTAGAATTAGTAAAGAAGCTGAAAAGCTTGGTACTGATAAATCCGAAGTTGGTGTAATCGCTTACGGAATAAGAGATTAAATTACTCTCCCTCCCTTGTTTAGGAGATAAATTAAGGCCCGGTTTTTAGTCCGGGCCTTATTTCTAAGAAGATTACCTTCCCTAGAGTTTAGGTAATATAGGCCCGAGAAATCGGGCCTTTTCATTTTGATGATTTAATAAAATTAAGAACTTCTTTTGCGTGATCTTTAACTCTAACATTAGACCATAATTTAATAATTCTGCCATTATTGATAACAATAGTTGATCTAATTGTTCCCATAAACTTTTTACCCATAAAAGATTTAGGTCCCCATACACCATATCTTTTTTGTACCAGAACTTTTTCGTCAGAAAGTAGTTGAAAAGGGACTTTAAATTTTTTTTTGAATTTTAAATGACTTTCCATATTATCTTTAGATATACCAACAACCTCGTACTTAAGTGCTTTAAACTTCTTATAAAGTGTAGAAAAATCTTTGGTTTCTAAGGTACATCCCGGGGTGTTGTCTTTCGGATAAAAATATACAACTAACCCCTTTTTTATATCTGATAAATTAAAAACCTTGCCTGATGTAGACTGTAACTTAAAATTTATTGCTTTTTTATTAATTTGAATTTTCATCCCACAACCTCTTCCAATCTACATTTGGAGACAAACCATATATTGAGTTTACGTTTGTGAAATGTAACGCTAATGAAGGAATTGGCGATATGCATAATTCTTTTTTATAAATATTATGTAATGGTTTTTCAAAAGGGTAGTGCTCAAATTTACACATGCTTGTAATTTGATCCCAATATCTCTCGATAATCTCTTTAGAAGTTAAAAACGTACATAATGTTTGATCTACTTGACGCCAGTGCTTTTTATCACCTAAAAAAATTCTAGTACCTTCGCTTTGACTATAAAGAAATGGATAATCCGTAGGGCAAATAATTAATTCTTTTTTAGTGAGTGAGGCAATCTTTTCATATGTGAAAAGCATTTCTGTTAGACTATTTTTTTCATGAATGTAGTCGTCTTCTACAAAATAAGTAAGATCTTCACATATCTCCTTAGAAAGAACTAAAGATTGGTGAATGTTTGACATATTTGATTTTTGATTATTAGTTACCTCCTTTTTCTCTTCATTGGTATTTTCGATAAGATTTGAAAATTCTTCAAACTTTAAATTTAAAATTTCAAAACTTAAATTTGATCTTTCTAAAATTGTTTTAATATCATTAATTTGTTTTTTTGAAGAGTTATGATCAATCACGTGTATTTTAAATTTAACTTCTTTAAAAATATCTTTTGCGCAATCAACACTTTTAATTAATGAAATAAGTGTTCTTTTCGTATATTGCTCTTTATCCTTTTCAAAAATTCGATTTTTTGATTGAGTAAGCATATTAACAGACATACAGGTTCGTAAAATAATATTTAGTGATTTTACTGGTCTAGTGATATCAACTTTACCCATCGGTAGGGTTATTGAGTTTTTTCCGGGCATACTCAAAGTTTCATTAATAGACTTATTAGAAGTTGGAATAGAAAAATTACTCTGGTCTATTAATTCTACTCCAAAAATTCTACAAATTTTTATAAAAATTTTTTTGAAAGGATTATTTTTTTTAGATTTAATTTCTCTCATTATCTTTTAATTTCATCAATAGCATAAATCAATCGATCCTGACCAAAAAAGATTTTTCGATTTACGTAATATGTTGGAGCACCAAATATTCCTTTTTTTAAAGCATCGTTTGTTAACTTTTTTAATTTATCTTTAATCTTTATATCTGAAACTTTTCCAAAAAAAATATTAGGATTCAAATCTAAATTTTTTAATACTTTGTTAATTATAATATTATCATTCATATTTAGTCCATCCCTCCAAATAGCATCAAAAATCTTTTCAATATAAATTTTTTCAGAATTATCATTTTTTGCGATTATAGCACCTCTCATAAAGTTTACTGTTTTTATTGGAAAATAAGAATTGAAACTAAATTTGATATTTTTTTTGGTCGCAACTAGCTTTGTGTCTTGAATCATATATTTAGATTTCATCTTGTTAAATGCCGCAGGGGTTATGCCAGCAGAATTATGAAGACCTCCTAAAAATATTGGCATATATTTAATTTGAAACGGATATTTCTTTTCGTATTTTTTAATTTCTTTAAAACCAAGATACGCATACGGACTACTAAAGTCGAAATAAAACTCAATAGATTTAGTCATAATAATTAATTTTTTTTGAATAAAAAATTCGTATTAACCAATATAATACAAGACCCAGAGGACCAGTAAAATAAGTTGTAATTAAGGAAATTATTACAAAAGGTTTTGATACAGAAAAGGTTTGAGCGTCGTTTGCAATCCAGTTTCCTGCAAAAAGGTTTATTGTTAAAAAATGAAGCCAAAAGATTAATAAAAATCCTTCATTGGAGTACAAAGAATATAGTTCGTCTAAACCACGATAAAGATTAAAAATTTCAAAAATATTTTCCGTCATATAAATTTGATAGGCAATAAAAATATAAGCTGTGGATAATAAAGCTGGAATTATTACTGATTTAACCAAAATTTTTGTAAATATTGCTCTAGGTAAAAAAATTAATAAAAGCCAACAGGGAATTACGCCTATATTTGCAATAAGATAAATATTTTCGTAATTTAAAAATTGTAGAAGATCATTAATCATAGAATCTTGTATAATATAAAAGCTATGGATCCAATATCAAACAAAAAAGATTTTGAAGATTTAACTATCAAACTAAGGGATTTAGCTTATTCATATATCGAAAAATATAACCCGTCTAGACAACAGACAAAAACTTTTCTTTTGAAGAAATATTTAACTAAATTTCAAGGATCAAAAACTAGAAAAGAGGTTTCTGAAATAATAGATAAAATTGTATTTAGTTTAGAAAAAAACAATTATCTAAATGATGCTTTATATTCAGACTCTAAGGCTAGAAATCTTTATAGAAGAGGTTATTCACTAAATAAAATTACATATTCATTAAAAAGCAAGGGACTGGAAGAAAAATTTATAAAAAATAGTATAGAAAAAATAAAAAATGAAAAAACTGATCCTGATTTTGTTTCGGCAATTAAAATTTGTAAAAAAAAAAGAATTGGTCCGATGAGACCTGGGGCTAATAGAGAGCTTTTTTATAAAAAAGATATGGGTGTTCTAGCAAGATCAGGGTTTAGTTATGACATATCAAAAAAATTACTCTCTATGGAAGAAAGTGAATTTAAAAAATTACTAAAACTTATTTAGTTTTTTTCTTTTTTTCATTTAATTTTAAATAATATTCAATTCTTTTTTTCATTGTGTTTTTTACAAAAACAAAAAGAACTAAACCAAATATTGAAACAGAAACTACTATTATGGCAATAGTTTTAATCATCTAATTTCTCACTTCTTTTAATCATTAAACTTAAATTTTTATAATCATCTTTACCATATTTAAAAGGATTATTTTCTAGTGTTGTAATTATAGCCCCAGCATTTTCAGCAACAGCATGCCCAGCAGCGTAATCCCACTCGTAAGCTCTTTCTTTGGCTACATAAAAATCAAACTCTCCTGTAGCGATAACACAAAATTTATAAGAACTATGCATTGGCGTATAAGAAGCCACTTTAAATTTATTATGTATGTCTAAAATCATAGAAGAAGGTTTATCACTTGCAGATACAGCAAAAACTTTTCCTTTTTCTGTTTTTTTCTTACAATCTAATTTTAAAGTTTTACCTTTCTCAATTAAAAATGAATTTCCTTTTCCATATGTAAAAAATAATCTATTTTTTTTCGGAGCACCTACCAGCCCAATAGTGGGTATATAATTTACTACAAGCGCAGCATTGATTGTGTATTCATCTTCTCCCTTAATATACTCTTTTGTCCCATCAATAGGATCAACAAGCCAGAAAGTATTCAAAATATTTTTTTTTTGTAAATCAACAGTCTCTTCAGATATTATTGGTATATTAGGAGTTAATTCTTTAATCTTATCAGTAATAATTTTGTTAACCTCAAGATCACCATTTGTAACTGGAGAGTTATCAGGTTTAATTATCTTTTTTAAACCCTTTTCATAAAGTTCTATAGATTTTTTTCCAGCTATATCTGTTGTTTCAATTAAATTTTCTGCAACACTCTTTAATTCATTACTGTTCATTTTTAGCTTTTTCTAAACCTATATTGTCTAAGTTGATTACTTTTTTTCCACAATTTTCAAAGTTTACAGTGGCTTTATTCTTTATTATTGATTGTACTTGTCCCATTCCCCAACCTTTTTCTGATGGGTTTATCACAAAATCACCTGGTTCTAAATCATATTGCATAATGGATAATTGTTTATTTTTATAATATATAACAGTTTATGATTAACTCACTAGGTATAAAAAAGTCGCCTAAAAATACCAAGGTAGTAGTAGCAATGTCTGGAGGTGTAGATTCATCTGTTGTTGCAGGGCTTCTAAAAGAACAAGGTTATAACGTTACTGGAATAACATTAAAATTATACGACGACTCTAAAATACCAACAAATGGAAGACAATGCTGCGCTGGTAGAGATATTATAGATGCTAAAAGAGTTTCAGAAACTCTAAATATTGAGCATAAAATTTTGTACTACCAAAAGAAATTTAAAGCAGAGGTTATAGATTCTTTTATTGATAGTTACGTTGCAGGTGAAACGCCTATACCATGTGTACAATGTAATCAAACTGTTAAATTTAGAGACTTATTTAAATTTTCAAAAGAATTAAAAGCTGATGCCCTGGTTACAGGACATTATGTTTTAAGACGTGAAAATAATGGTTCAGGTGCTATGTACAGAGCAGAAGACAAGGAACGTGACCAAAGTTATTTCTTATTTAGCACAACCCAACAGCAGCTTGATTATTTAAGATTTCCATTAGGTTCTATAAAAAAATCTGAAACGAGAAATGTAGCGAATAAGTTAAAACTTAATGTAGCCACAAAGCCAGATAGCCAAGACATATGTTTTGTTCCAAACGGAAATTACGCTTCTGTGATAGAAAAATACAGACCTCAATCTTTCAAAAAGGGCGATATTTTAGATATAAATGGCAATAAATTAGGTACACATAACGGAATTATAAATTACACTATCGGTCAAAGAAAAGGCATTAAAATTTCTAGCACAGATCCTCTTTATGTTGTTGATATTAGAGCAATAGACAATACCATCATTGTAGGTAAACAAGATTTTTTAAATATAAAAAAACTTTATTTAAGAAATGTTAACCTTTTATCTGATGCTAAGTGTTTCGAAAAAGAAGTTTTTATAAAAGTAAGATCCACAGGTAAATTACTAAAATCACAAATAACAATTAACAAAGACAAAACAGTTGTGAAAATACTGCAAGATGAAAAAGGGATTTCGCCAGGCCAAGCATGTGTCTTTTATTCTAAAGATAAACTTGGAGAAAGAGTTTTGGGTGGTGGATGGATAGACAAGGCTATCAATAAAAATTTATCCACATAATTAACAAACCATTAAATAAAACAACCATAAAGTGATGTTTAATTTTCTCGAGGTATGATTTAATAAAAATCGAATTGAGAGGCAACTCTCAACTGGCCAGTTAGGGAAAAACCGAGAGGTTCAAGCTTAACGGGCAGAAAGTTCCGCAGAGTAGCGCTAAAATTGTGGAACGGGAGGCTTGGCGGTAGCGCATTAACGACGAGCCAAAACTAAAGTCTACGCACCGAAAGGTGTGTGGACGGCAGTTTTTTCTTTATCACTCTACTCTTTTCCAAAATAAAAAAGTTAAAAGATAAAAAAGAATTACCCCAACAAAATAGTTCCATTCAAGCCCATGTTTAAAATGTACATTTCCACTCGTTACCACAATTGGCAAACTCACAATTGCAACAATAACCAAAATACTAACCAGTATAATCTTAAGTATCAAAACATAATTATTTATATATGTTTTAATGAAAGATTTTAGCTTGAAGAAACGGTAAACAAGAAGAGATTGCGCTACAATTTCAAAAATAATAAATGACAACAAAACAAATCTTCTAAAAAACTTATATATATCGTAGTCAAATTTAACTCCTAAAAATATAGAATGAACAATAAGAAATATGGCTGATAATATACCAAAAGTTTTAAAAGTATTATTTCTGTTTTTTTTGTCTTCAAAAGAATTTATTAATTTATTAGTTTTAATCCAATATAGTATTAATAATATTGATGCAAAAATCATTGAGGGTTTAAAGACTAGGTAGGCAGGATATGTTCTTGCTGTTCTACTTATTGAAACTCCACCATCAAAATATGGAAAAGTCGGATTTGTCCTTCCTATCTGATCAACAGAAAGAAATGTATTATCAAAAATTTGATAATTTACAGAAATAAAAAGACAAAGATTGATAGCTACGAAAGGTATTATAAATATCCATAAACTCAATTTTTTAATTTGAGCTATTGATTGCATAATTTGCTCAGACTATCTTTTCTTGTTTCTTCTTCTGGCTCTTCTTTTTTTTGAACCAATCTTACGTCTTCCTCTATGTTTTTTTGGATATCCCATAATTTATTTTAATATCACTTTAAATATTAATTTTCAATTTAAATAATTGAATTAATAAAATCTTTCTTTTGTTAACCAATTAGTATCAAAATTTGATGTTATAAATTTTTCGTGTGATAATATTTTTTTATGTAAGTCTATTGTGGTTGTAATACCATCAATAACGAATTCATTTAGTGATCTTAACGTTCTTTGTATAGCCTCAGTCCTATTTCTTCCTTTACATATTAATTTACATATCAAACTGTCATAATATGGTGTTATTTTGCATCCTTGAAATATTGATCCATCTACCCGAGTTCTAAAGCCAGAAGGTTGATGGCATACTGAGATTATTCCTGGACTTGGCTGAAAATTTTTGGCTGGATCTTCTGCATTTATTCTACATTCAATAGTATGTCCTCTAGCACTAATGTCGCTTTGTTTTAAAGCAGTTTCACCAGAATGTGCAATCCATATTTGTTCTTTTACAATATCTATTCCAGTTTGTACTTCTGTCACTGGGTGTTCTACTTGAACTCTAGTATTCATTTCTAGGAAATAAAATTTTCCATTTTCATATATGAATTCAACTGTTCCAGCACCTTCATATCCCAAAGATTCAACCATCTTTACAGTTTTATTTAACAAATCAGTTCTGGTCTTATCATCTAAAACTGGGCTTGGTGTTTCCTCAATAAGCTTTTGGTGTTTTCTTTGAACAGAACAATCTCTCTCATTTAAATGAACAGTTTTATTTTTACCTGATAAAATTTGAACTTCAATGTGTCTAGGATTTTTAAAATATTTTTCTATATAAACTTCATCATTACCAAAATATTTTTTTGCCTCTAAACGAGCAAGTGAATAAAGCCCTGGTAAATCTTTCTCATTATCAACCACTTTCATTCCTTTACCACCGCCACCAGCAGAAGCTTTAATTAAAATTGGATAACCTATTTTTTTACATATAGACTTAGCTTCACTTATATCTTTTATACCTCCTTCAGAACCTTCAATTACAGGAAGTCCATTATTTTTTGCAATTTTTTTTGCTTCAATCTTATCTCCCATTTTTTTTATGATATTAGACTTAGGCCCAATAAATTTAATATTATGTTTTTCAACTATTTCAGCAAATTTATGATTTTCAGATAAAAAACCATACCCAGGATGAATTGCTTCAGCCCCAGTAAGATCTACCGCAGACATTATGGCTGAAATATTTAAATAACTATTTTGAGGCTGATGTGATCCTATGCATACACTTTCATCTGCTAAACGAACATGCATAGAGTCAGAGTCAACATCAGAATGTATTGCAACAGTTCCTATGCCCCATTCTTTACATGCTCTTATAACTCTTACTGCAATTTCGCCTCTATTAGCAATTAAAACTTTTTTAAACATTAATTATTTAAGAAGAATTAAAACTTGACCAAATTCTACAGCTTCACCATCCTGTACTAAAACTTTTTTTACTATACCGTCGGCAGTAGAAGGAACGTGATTCATTGTTTTCATGGCCTCAACAATCATAACAGTCTGACCTTTTTTAATTTGACTTCCTACCTCAACAAATTTCTTTGCTCCTGGTTCTGGAGCTAAATAGGCAGTTCCAATTATTGGAGAGCTTATTTTTGTCCCGCTTTCATCTTTACCTTTTGATACACTAGGCTTATTAACTGTTACAGTAGGCGATGAAACCACATTTCTTGCTACTTTTACTTTTTTATTTCCATCTTGATATTCAATCTCTGATAAATCAAACTCATCTAAATAGTCTTTAAGTTCTTTAATTAATTTTTTATCAATTTTCATTTTTTATAATTTTTTTAATTCCATCAAGAGCCATAATATAACCGTCTTCACCTAAACCACAAATAATTCCATCAGCAGCCTTACTTATCAATGATTTATGCCTGAAATCCTCTCTTTTGTAAATATTAGTTATGTGTAGCTCTATTGTTGGTTTCTTAACAGCAAGCAATGCATCTAATATAGCAACTGAAGTGTGAGTATATCCGCCAGCGTTAATAATAATTCCACTATTTTTTTTACTACTTTCTTGAATAAAATTCACTATTTCTCCTTCAATATTAGACTGTTTAAAATCTAACTCGAGACCTATTTTTTTAGAATGAGCTTCACATTTTTTTTTAATATCATCTAGAGAAGATTTTCCGTATTTTTCCTTTTCTCTTGTCCCAAGGAGGTTTAGATTTGGACCATTTATAACAAGGATTTTTTGTATCATTTTGATATAATAAATAGTTAAAATATCTCAATTATGGCAAAAATACAATTAAATGGAAAACAACTAAAAATTCGTATGAATTTGAGCATTAAAGATCTTCTAAAAAAACACAGATTAAATCAAGAAAAAATAGCAATTGAGCTTAATGGAACTATTTTACCAAAACAAAAATATAAAAAAACGAAAATTAAAAATAATGACAAAATTGAAATTGTCCAATTTATTGGAGGGGGCTAATGAAAAAAGATAATTTCAAAATAGGAAAAGTAATACTTAAATCACGTTTAATCGTTGGTACTGGTAAATATAAAAACTTTAAAGAAACAGCAGATGCCGTCAAAGCTTCTGGTGCAGATATGGTTACTGTAGCGGTAAGGAGAGTAAATATTTTGGATAAAAAAAAACCTGTATTAATGGATTATTTAGATCCAAAAAAAATTATTTATTTACCAAACACTGCGGGATGTTTTACTTCACAAGAAGCTCTTCGAACACTAAGATTAGCAAGAGAAATGGGAGGATGGAAACTAGTCAAATTAGAAGTTCTTGGAGATAAGAAAACTTTGTATCCTAATATGATTGAAACTTTAAAATCAACTGAAGTTCTTGTAAAAGAAGGTTTCAAAGTCATGGTATATTGTTCAGATGATCCTATTATAGCAAAAAAATTAGAAGATCTCGGAGCATCTGCAATTATGCCTTTAGCATCGCCCATTGGTTCTGGTAGAGGAATTAAAAATAAACTTAATCTTTCTATTATAATTAATAATTCAAAAGTTCCTGTAATTGTAGATGCTGGTATCGGGACAGCTTCAGATGCTTCGATAGCAATGGAGCTAGGATGTGACGGGGTTTTAATCAATACAGCAATTGCCAAAGCCAAAAATCCAATTTTGATGGCATTGTCAATGAAGCATGCAGTTATTGCTGGAAGACAATCTTATTTAGCTGGCAGAATTAATTTACAAAATTATGGATCGGCAAGTAGCCCAAATGAGGGATTAATTTAATTTATTCTTTCTTTTTCTTCTAACCCACAATATTTTACCGACAGTTTTTTTTATTTTTGTATTTTTAAATTCTACTTTTTTATTATTTGTTTCTATTTTTTTATTCTCGAAACCTTTTACAATATTTTTTGCTTTTTCTATTTTATCAATAATTTTTTTATTTTTATTTAATAAATGAATCTTATATTCTGGTATAATTAAGTTGCTATCAGGTTGAATTGAAATTTTAAATTTATATTTTTTTTCAAAAAAAGATAACTCCTTTTTAAGATGTAAATTTAAATAAACAGAAACTTTTTCTGGGACATATGCCATTATAATTTTTGTTTTATTAGAAAAAGCCAATGTCTCAATTTTTTTTACAATTTTTAAACCAAAAGACTCAAGAGATAAATTTGTTTCCCATTTTATTGAACTTTCCCTTAGCCTTTGTCTAGTCATCTCCATAAGGCCAAAGTTACTTATCCTACCTGTTTGTATTCTTGCCCTATCTAATTTCATTTTTTCCCTTATCTTTCTTTCAACTATTCTTCTATTGTGAAAATTAATCATATCAATAAAATCTATTACAATTAAACCAGATAAATCTCTCATCTTAATTTGTCTGGCTATTTCCTCTGCTGCTTCAACATTTGTATTTAAGGCAGTTTTTTCAATATTTATTTGTTTTGTTGATTGTCCAGAGTTTACATCTATTGCTACTAAAGCTTCGGTCGGGTTGATAACCAGGTAACCTCCAGATTTTAATCTAACAACAGGTTCAAAAATCTTATTTAAATCTTTCTCTATGTTTTCATTGTGAAACATAGGTATTTTACCTTTGTATTTTTTAACAAGCTTTGAATTCCGTGGCATAAACTGTTTCATGAATAGTTTAGCTTTTTGATATCCATCGTTACCTTCAACATGTACATATTTGGTGTCATTATCATATATATCTCTTAGGGCTCTTTTAATTATATCTCCCTCTTCATGAATAAGGATTGGAGCTGCGGACTCCATGGCTTTTTCTTTAATTTCTTCCCATATAGCAATTGTATTTTCTAAATCATTTTGAATTTCTTTTTTTGTTTTTCTAGAACCAGCAGTTCTTACGATTAGACCCATACTTTTAGGAATTTCGATTTCTTTTAGCATTGTTCTAATTTTATTTCTTTCTTCATGATTAAGTATCTTTCTGGAAATTCCCCCACCTTTAGCGGTGTTTGGCATCAAAACAATATATTTACCTGCCAAAGAAATAAAAGTAGTAAGAGCAGCACCTTTTTGTCCTCTTTCTTCTTTTGTTATTTGTATAAGAATAACTTGTCCTGGTCTTATTACTTCTTGAATTCTATATCTTCTTACTCCATATCTATTTTTTAGCTTTTCCCTAATTTGTTCTGGTTGATGTGGTTTGATATTTTTATTTTCAACATTGTTATTTTCAGAATTATTAAGATT
>Ga0208261_1000854_pt1 | contig 11413 bp, 4 predicted proteins | sample Knorr_S7_td_DCM__FD_185595 | JGI IMG/M metagenome (GOLD analysis project Ga0208261, IMG submission 185595) | Marine microbial communities from Southern Atlantic Ocean transect - Knorr_S7_td_DCM_ad_131m_LV_B (SPAdes) (version 3) | ecosystem: Environmental > Aquatic > Marine > Oceanic | place...
CATTTTGAGGATATGGGTGTTCTATTTATTGATGTAGATGAAGATGGAGATCTTGATTTATTTGTAGCTAGTGGTGGGGTCGAGTGTGTGCCGGGAAGTTCCCTACTGCTTGATAGGATTTACCTTAATGATGGTCTTGGTAATTTTACGAAAGGCCACTCATCCCTGATGCCAGATATTAGAACCAGTAGCAGTGTGGTTGCGGCTGCGGATATTGACCTTGATGGTACTCAGGAAATTTTTATTGGTGGCAGAGTAGTTCCCGGGAAATACCCATTAAGCCCGAATTCATTTATAATAAAAAAGATAGATTCTAATTATTCTGATGCAACCACTAAGTTGGCTCCTGAAATAAAAAATGCAGGGATGGTAACGAGCGCTATATTTTCTGATGTTGATATTGATGGTTGGCCTGATCTTTTGGTCACTTATGAATGGGGCCCTGTTCGATTTTTTCATAACGATTCTGGATTTCTTTACGATCGTACGGCTGATGTTGATATGGCTGAGAGATTAGGCTGGTTCAATAGTATTAGCGGAGGTGATATTGATAATGACGGAGATATTGATTTTGTTTTGGGCAATACCGGCTACAACACAAAATATAAAGCGACGTCAGATAACCCTGAGATCTTGTTCTATGGAGATTTTGAGGGTAATGGCGATAGACATATTGTTGAGGCCAAGTACGAAAAAGATGTTTGTTTTCCTAGAAGGGGTCTAAGCTGTTCCAGCGGGGCTATGCCTACTATTAAAGAGAAATTCCCTACCTATCATGACTTTGCTATATCTTCAGTTCAAGATATCTACACAGATGATCTGTTAAGCTCCGCAGAAAAATTCGAGGCGAACGAATTGGCATCTGGTATATTGATCAATAAAACAGATAACGAAGGTAGTATTAGTTTTGATTTTGTTCCACTCCCTCGTATTGTCCAAGCCAGCCCTGTATTTGGCAGTGCAATTTGTGATGTTGACGGTGATGGAAATCTCGATATATATGTGGTCCAAAATTTCTCAGGTCCTCAGCGAGAAACGGGTTATATGCACGGTGGTGTAAGCCACTTGCTAATGGGAGATGGTAAATCAAATTTTACTCCTATTGATCCAAGTGTGAGTGGTCTTCTAGTATCCGGAGACGCTAAAAGTTTAACGACCCATGATCTCAATCAAGATGGAAGAGTAGATCTATTTATCGGAGTGAATAACGGAAACCTGCAGTCCTTCATCAATGACACTTATTCAAAATCAATTGCACTAAATATTACTAAATATAACGAAGGTAGAGCATACAATGGTGCAAAGGTAAGGGTTTACTATGAGGATAATAGTATTCAGATGCATGAGATAGTAGCAGGAGGGGGTTATCTTTCACAGTCAGCACCCTTGGTATTTATTGGAAACAAAAATAACATAAAACACATTAGCATAACCTGGCCAGACGGAACGGAAGACCAGGTTAGTGATTACAAAAGCCTGAACGGTTTAAGCTCCTTGTAGTATATTTTAAAGTCTAGTAAATGTTTTCTATAAACGATTAAATCTGGTTATATAAATTGAAGAAACTATTATCAATATATGCATTCATATTGGTCTTCCTTGGATGCGGGGAGAATAATGACGATTACATTGTTTTTTCAGGAAACATAAAAAATAATAATGAAAAAACTGTAAAGGTCACTAACTATAATAGTACGGTGAATGTAGAGATACCTATAGATTCAACCGGGGATTTTTCTGGTTCGGTTCTTGTTGAAAAGGATGGATATTATTTTTTTCAAATTGGAAGATCATACACCTCAGTAAGATTCAAAAAAGGGAAAAATGTTTTTGTTAATATAGATGCAAAGGATTTCTTTAAATCGCTTTCCTATAGCGGTGAGTTACAAATAGAAAATAATTATAATGTCGCAAAAGCAAAGCTAAGGTCAGATCAAGTAGGTGACCCCAAGGATTATTTTGTTGTACCTCTGGAGGATTTTTTGCCAAAAATAGAAAAAACAAGAGATACACTTTATAGTCTATTAAGAAACTCCAACCTATCTGATTCGGATAAAGAGATTGAGAAGGATGTTATCTATTATGAGTATCTACAGGCATATAATAACTATCAAAAGTTTTATAGCTATCATAAAAATGTCAACGCTGAGCTTCCTGAAAATTATTATGAACCAATAATTAATATGGATATGGATAATGATATCATGTTTAGATTTTCCAGAGCTTACAGAAATCTAGTCATAGAAAATTTCCGACTTTTATCAAAAAAAGAATTAGTTATTAACCCTGGTACAAGCATCATTGAATTTGTAACTAACCAGATCAAGGATATCAAAAGCGAAGACATTCGAGAGCAGTACGCTAGTATGTTAATAAGGCAAATGAAAGAGGAAAATACTAATATTGATAGAGATTATAATCTCATTATGGAACTTCTATCCACTCAGAGGATGAAAGACAAGCTTACACAACGATTTCAATCTGCTAAATCAACAAAGCCGGGCCATGCTTCTGTTGAATTTAATTACGAAAATTTTGATGGTGGAATGACCTCCCTTAAAGATTTAAAGGGCAAGGTGCTGTATATAGACGTTTGGGCTACTTGGTGTGGGCCATGTATTAAGGAGTTTCCCTATCTAAAAAAACTGATCGAAGATTATAAAGATAAAGATATTGAGTTTGTGAGTATCTCTATAGACTCTAAAAATCAATATGATAAATGGAGAAAAATGGTAGCCGATAAAAATATTGGTGGTCTTCAGCTTTATGACTCTGAGGGCCTTAGCTCAAGCTTTATGAGAGCCTTTAGCGTTGGTCTGATTCCTAGGTTTATGATGCTGGATGCTGAAGGAAAGATCATTACTGCAAGAGCACCTAGGCCTTCATCTGAGGAAGTTCGAAAATTTATTGATGGTCATTTAGAAAAACCCAAGGTAATGAAATTTACAAGTAGCTAAGGAGTAATGATTATGAAATTCAAAATCTTTTCTAAGAATGTATTTGTCTTTATGAACATTTTATTAATGCCGTTTATTTTTTTATCTGCTGATTCAGAGGAGGGTTCTCCATCGAGAGATATATTAGATACCTTAAGTTTAGACCTTAATGACACGGTTGGGATTAGTATGTATCCCGGCGATATAATCATGGAAGTATTTCAGGCGCCTACAGATCTTACATTGAATCAGGTTGGAATTAATATCGGTAATTGGAATACTGATGGGCAGACATCAAAGCTCAGGGTCGAAATATTCAAGCAAGATACTAGCAGCTATCCATATCGTTCTGATGGGAATAATTATCCATTTGAGCAAGCAGGTCAAAACAGTTGGCTTGGCTATGCTCATAGCGAATCAGACGAGTCAATGCCCTACCCAGGCCTTAATGGTTCAGATGGACAGAATTTAGTTTGGAATAATTTCACCTCTGGTACTGGACCGTGTAATACACTAGCAGAACAGAGCTATGGGCAGCCAATGTTTGGTAATAAAGTGCTACCATCAGGAGATGATAGCGCTTTGATAGAGACACCTAATGATCTTTCATCGGGGATGTATTTTGTTAATTATACTGATCAAGGCGGTGCCAATTTTTTAAAAGGGGAATACATTGCCGTCGCTATTACTTATGTTGAAAGTAGTGGTGGTGATACAGGGGAGGGTTCAACTGTTTTAATCAATGGGGGTCGCTCTAGTTACTGGCATTATGGACAGTACATTCATCCTGCGCCTGGATTGAAATATTTTAGTGGTAGTTGTAGTGGACCAAGTGGTGAGCATGGTTGGTATGTTGATGAAAATACAGCAAACCTCAAATATGTTGTAAATATGACTGGAGCGGTACCACCCAAAATTGAGATTCTACAAGTTGGCTTAAATACCCTGGACCCACTACCACAATATATACCTCCTTATTCAGAGGTTCTTGTCGTTGCAAGAGTCAATGATGCGATAGAGTCTCTTCTGGACGGGGTTCAGGTTGTTCTCCATTGGCAGGTAAATTCCCTTGGCGCAACTGAAAACATCAGGCTGATGTCGACACTTTTTAATCTAGTTGAGCAGGAATACCACTTTGGTAAGCGAATTGATGCATACGGCAGTGGTACCAGAGTTTATTGGTGGATTTCTGCTACGGATGGCGATGGTAATCAAGCCACTACAGTAAAAAGATCGTATGGACTAGGGACACTCGATATTGAACAAGAATCGGCGCCACATACATTTAAACTTTTGGGTAACTATCCAAATCCGTTCAATCCTAGCACAAGTATTAAGTTATCAATGGATAAAGAGTCTGCTTTAAATCTAAAAATATATTCGCTTAACGGCGGATTAGTGCGTGAGATGTTTTTAGGTAGATTTCAGGCTGGAGTTTATGATATAGATTGGGATGGAAAAGACCAGTTATCTAATAGGGTTCCATCGGGAATATATATTTATAGGTTTGAGGCAGGTTTACATTCCCGGATAGGCAAGATGACCTTGTTGAAGTAAGTTATCTTGGACAGAATTTTGAGAAATAACTTTCTTATTTTTTTTATATTTGGTTTAATGACTTTCCTGAATGCAGTTACTATTTCAGGAACTGTAAAAAGTAATAAAGGGAAGAATCTTGTTGGGGCGAATGTATACATAGAAGGCACTGCTTTGGGTGCTGCGACAGATGCCGCTGGCTTTTTTGAAATTAAAAAAATTCCAACTGGCCGTAGCTATGACATTTCAGCGATGTATATCGGTCACAGAAAAGTAACCAAAGAGGTTTTGACAAAAGAGGGAGAGGATATCACAATCGATTTCGAGCTTGTTATGTCCTTGGTAGATTTAGACGAGGTAGTAGTAGCTGCTAGTTTTAGCGAACGAAAAAAAAGAGCGCAAGCCTCTCCTGTTACAATCATATCGCAGGATGAGCTCAGAAAGCTGCCTGTACGGAGTATAGATGAGGTATTAACTGGTAAGGTCCCCGGCGGTTATGCTAATCTGCCTTCTAGGCCAGGACAGAACAACTCTGCATTTACACTTCGAGGTGGTACTAGTGGGTCTGGACGTCCGCTGGGTGATGTAAAGATATATATTGATGGTATCGAACTTTTGGGTTTTGATATGCAGTCTTACCCTGGGATTGCTGATTTTATTGATCCATCTGACATCGAGAAGATCGAAGTACTAAGAGGTCCAATGGGTTCTACATTGCATGGTTCAAATGCACAGAGCGGTATCATTCAGATATTTACAAAAAAAGGTTCTCGTTCAAGAAAAACAAATTTAAGATTAAAACTTGCTAGAAAAATTACAGAGGCACCTATTATTAATGATGATGCCCTTGGACAAGAATTATCATTCAGTGTAAATGGGTCTAGTGATTCTAACGTTAGCTATAACCTCGGTATGAATAACACAACAGATGAAGAGGTGATGCCAGGCAATGGCAGAAAGATCGAACAGTTAAAGGTCCATGGTTCGGTTAATGCAAGAATTGGTACAGCTGTCATTGATTTAAAGACGTATCAGAGTTGGGGAAAACAAGGTTTTATAAGTAACCTCTATCACTTACTTCAGTATAAAGAGGATAGAGGCTGGACGAGTGCTCCAGACCACTGGGATGATTCTACTTCGGATGGTGGTACGGAGTACTACAAGCCTGGTTTTAGCATGAATATTACACAGAATTTTACGCCTGATTGGTATCACAGCTTGATTGTTGGAAATGATTCTAAGGCATTTCTTTATAAAAAATATAACCAAAATTCAGGGCAGGGATATCTGACAGAGGATTGGAATCGGTATACCTTTAATTATTTTTGGCACTATAAAAAAAGACTGTCAAATGATATAGTCATTGATTTTACATCCGGAACCCAGATGACGATGAGTAACCATGTGAGACTCTCGGGCACACTGGATGAGGTTAAAGATCAGTATTACTACGAAGATTTTGATGATGCATCTATTGTAGACCAAAGCAATCGAAACTCCGGTTATTACGCGGAGTTTGTAATAGATTATAGAGACAGGTTTTTTTTAACACTTGGTGAGAGGGTTGAGCAAAACGAATATTTTGGAAAGGACTATGGAACTCACTATAGCCCAAGGGTTGGCTTATCCTACATATGGAATATTGGAGATGCTATAATTAAATCCAGAGCTGCTTGGGGCAGTGGTGGGCTAAACCCGCCAAAAGCGAACCAGGCCTTGAGAAGTGAATCCCAGTATAGCATTAATATTGGAAACCCCGATCTAAGGCCAGAGCGGCAATCTGGATATGAGGTAGGCGGAGATTTTTATTTTGGTGATAATTTTTTTATGGAGGTTACCTATTTCGATCAACTATTTTTAGATGGTATCGCAAATGATCCCAGCATTGATGATCTACAAACTCTTAAGCAAGAATATTGGTATATTAATCTAGGACAAATAATTAATAGAGGATGGGAATTTGCAGCTAAAACAAGGTTGGGCCCTGTAGATATTAGTGCAAATTATTCCATTCTAGACAGTAGGTGGGGAGAAGATAGCCTCCGGCAGAATGACCCAATATATGAGGGTTTTTACGATAAAGGAAAACGCAGAAATGATGTGCCGCAGTCAACCGGCAACTTGTCCCTCACTTATAATATCCCTAGCTTAAGTAAACATTCAAAAAAGGGTGGGTCTTTTGTTATAGATATGAGTCACATTGGGAAGAAAGTTGGTCGAGACTGGCTAATTTATTATGATGGACTATATAATCCTGATGTTGAACCCTATACCTATTATAGTGCAGACCTTTTAATGGATTATGATGCACATACTATGCTCAGAGTCCGATTTAATTATTGGATCACAAACAAGGCCTCTGTTTTTATTGATATAAGAAATTTAACCGATTACACAGATATATCTAGATCGATCACTGAGCCTGCGCTTGGTAAACAAGTTATCATGGGTTTCGACTTGGAGATCTAGATCTCTTAGTTTTTTATTGCTATTTGTATTCTTAGGATCTTAAAACTTTAAAGCTTTTCAAAATATTCTTTAGATACTTAAAGCTAGTAGCGGAAATACATAAATATTCTAATTTCAGTAAAATTTATTGGACATTTTTAAAATTTTTGATTTATATCTAGGAATTTTGTTATCATAAAAATTATATTATTAGTGTCTATGGATAATCTATCTTAGACAGATGTATGGTTAAAAAAGTAAAACTAATCATAGATCAGTAGGCGATAAAAAAACAAACAAGGAGATTAAATATGAGAAAAATGCTAATGCTTTTTGCTTCTTTATTGATTGTTTCTTCTGTATTTGCAGAGGATTATAATCCTGGAGCTGATTTTCATGTTGATGCAGCATGGAATTTCAACGGCGACGCTAATTTTTCAGACTTCACCGTTATTGGTGGTCACAGCGTATTGGCTGGAATGGATTTTGACAGCGATAGTCTTTTCGAGGTTTTATTTGTTATCGATGAGACTCTAGCGCCAGGTGGACCAGACCCAGGAAAGTTAGGTGTTTATCTTTATGAATCTGATGGTAATGGTGGATATACTCATGTATGGCACTGGGTAACTCCTGATCCAGGTAATAGTCTTCCTGGAATGAACTATGGCGATATAGATGGTGATGGAAATCACGAGATATATTTTGGTGTTCCTCCTTCTGTTGGTAACAATACCAATAGCTGGGGTACCTATATTTTTGAACAAGGAGCTGATGGTGCCTTCCCAACTACTCCAACGATGCTCTGGCAGCATGCAAATGGCGCAACTGGATTAACTGAAACAGATAATTTTCGTCCTTCTAGTTACCAGATAGCAGATGTTGATGGTGATGGCAAGAATGAGCTTATCACAACTGACCGTGGTATGGTTCACCTTACCATTGATGCCTTGGTAGGAGATGATCTTGATGATCTTGCTACAATGGCAAATGAGTATTTCACTGGTGGAGATGGCGCCGAGCTAGATGGTGGCGGTATCTATGATGTTGATGTCGTTGACTTTGATGGTGATGGCCTTCATGAGGTCTGGGTAAATACTTGGGATAATTTCAGTATGGCAATTTACGAGGCTACTGGCGCAGATGCTTATCGTCTCGCAAATGACCTTAACGAGATGTTTATTGATAATGACCCAGGAAGTTTCAATAGAGTTGGATTTGCTTTTCATGATATTGATGGTGACGGTGCTATGGAAGCATGGTTTCCTATGACAAATGGTAAACTTTATTACCTTGAGACAGTTGCTGATAGTACTGACTCTGCGCATTTTGCGGTAGGTGGTGTAGATAGTATCAAAGCCTCTCACTTTCATGAAATCTTAACTTTTGGTCCAAATTCATCAAGAGGTGGTGACGTTGGTGATATAGATGGAAATGGTAAGCCAGACATTATAGTTGGTACTGGTACCGCTGAGACAGTGGTACGTATTGAGTACCAAGGTAGTGATCCTACGGATCCATTCAGCTATATGGTAAGCACTATACTCGAGAGTCAGGGCGGTGACCCTGATCGTTGGTACTCACTTGATATTTCAGATAATGATCTAGATGGTGATGGTAACCTGGAGGTAGTTGTTCCAAATATAAAAGGTGTCCTTGAAGGGCAAGCGCAGATCCTAATACTAGATCACTATTCTTTTGACTGGGATTGGACTGGTGCTGAAAATGGTATGACTCATCTAGATCCAAACTGGTCTCTGATGGCAGTATCTGAAAAAGCAATCCATGACTCGCTATTTCAAACAGATCCAACTGGTAACAGTAGGACCGTTATCGGCGGTATGGATATGGACCAAGATGGTAAGCATGAGGTTATCATCACAGACTATGCTGGTGGAAGGGTTATTGTCTATGAGTATGATGTGGCAAACAACGCATTTGACGTTGTATGGATGTCTCCAGTTGTAGAATCAAGAAACCACTCATCTAACCCGAGAACTGTGAATGTTGGTGACCTTGATGGTGATGGTAAGCATGAGATTGTTTTCCCATCCAGTCATGTCGATGCCGAAGGTTTTCATATTTATGAATGGGACGGCGTTGCAGGAAGTGATAACTATGGTACTCAGCCTTCTTCTATCTGTAAGACAGAGGTTGAGATATGCTGTGGCGATGATGGGTCTGGTTTTAGAGGCGATCATGAACGTATCGATATTTTTGATATTGATGGTGATGGTCAACAGGAGCTCATCACAGGTATACGTCGTGGAAGCCCAAGGGGGACATTAGTTTCTTCTTTAGGCGCGACCGATGATATTGAGCATAATTCAGGCGGAGGTCTTGAGACTTGGAGCATGGAATTTCTTACTAATAATGACCTTCATGGTGGTGGTAGTCCTTATCAAGGGCTCCCAGCTGATCTTAATGGTGATGGCAGGTATGAGATATTGAATCACCATTGGAACAATTTCTTGTTCTACCCGATCACAGCTACAGGCCCTGACTCATATGTAGCTCCAGACACTAGTGCTGGAGCCGTTGATGCTTTCTACAAAGCTACTAGTAATGATCAGGTATCACTGTTTGGTGGTAACGCATATGACGTTGATGGTGATGGAAACCACGAGGCTTATTTCCATAGCTACGGCTCATGGGGAGTAGGTTCTGGTGATGTTTGGGTAGTTGACTATGATGCTGCTGATACAAATGCATATGAAGTAACTGGAACAGACACAACCTGGCACGCACTTCCGATCAATGCAAATCATGTAAGCAGAGTTGGAAATACCGGTACTTTCAGTGGTGATATTGGAACTGGATATAATGGCACAACGAATCCATATATCTTTGCCGGTAGAGGTAGACCAAATGTAACTGCGCTAGAGTACATTGGTGGAGATCCTTCACATGGTCAGAACTATATGAAGAGAGTAATCTACTGGGGTGAGATGGATGTTACACAGGGTACTACTTTAAATGATTCTCTTGGTAATTATTCAGTAACTCATAGCTCGGCTTGGGGTTTCCCATCTAAGGTTCAGACGAACTGGGGTGGTACCATGCTCGATTTTGATGGTGATGGTAAGAATGAGTTATTGCTGTCCATGCAAAACGTGAGAGACTCTCTGACTAACACTGTTTACAATTGGAATGGTACTGGAATGGATACTTCTACTTATACATATGCAAATCCAAAAGCTTGGACGGTCATATTACTAGAGAATAGCGAGAATACTCTTTCTAACGAGGAAGAGCCAATAACCTTTATTGCTCCAGAGCAGTACAAGTTATCTCAAAACTATCCAAATCCATTTAATCCTAACACAACCATCGAGTATACGATTCCAATAAATCGTAAGGTCTCTGTGAAGATATACAATGTTAGTGGTCAGCTAGTAAATACCCTAGTTGATAACCAGTATGTCGATGCAGGTACTCACAAGATAATGTGGGATGGAAGAAATAGTAATGGTACTTCAGTCGCAACTGGAATGTATTTCTACAGTCTAGAGTGGGCTGGAATGAAAAAAGTGAAGAGCATGACTCTTCTTAAATAAATATAGATCAATAGAACTATATTATACTAATCTGGGGGGAGTTTAATTAGCTCCCCCCAATAGTTTTGTCTAGACAATGAAAAAATTCCTCGCAATAATTTGTTTGACAGTTTCTCTATTCGGCTCGAATGGGAAAATATCTGGTTTTGTGATTCAAAAAGCCAATGGTGACCCAGCCATTGGTGTTAACATCATTCTTGTAGACAGCTATCTTGGTGCTGCTACGGATGAGAACGGTCGATTTACCATTCTAAATGTGCCTCCCGGTACCTACACACTTCGCGCAGACGCAATTGGGTTTGCACCTGTTGTTATGCAAAATGTCCGCGTAACAACCTCCCAAACAACAGATCTAACCATCAAGCTTGAGGAGGCTGTTGTCGAAGGCCAGGAGGTAAATGTCATCGCTGAAAGACCGTTAGTTCAGAAAGACCTCACAGCCTCGCAGAGGGTCACAACCGCAAAAGAAATCGAGGACATGCCAGTGGAATCTTTCCTTGGAGTACTCACAACGCACGCGGGTGTAAATCAGAGTGCTGGCGGAGCTCTTCATGTAAGAGGAGGTCGAAGCAATGAAGTCGGGTATTTTATTGATGGTGTTTCTGTCTCAAACCCATTTTTCACCAACTCTTTAGCTGTTAGCGTCAGTAATAAAGCGCTTGAGGAGATGAAATTAGTTAGTGGCGCGTTCAATGCGGAATATGGTAACGCAATGAGTGGGGTGGTCAATGTTAAAATTAAAGATGGTGGGAAAGACTATGATGGTAGTATATCGTATTATACAGGAGACTATAGCTCTGGTAACGATCAACTATTTCCTAATATATCTGACCAGAGTTTAACGGCAAATCGTACGTTTGATGCCTTTGTTTCTGGTCCGATACTCCCAGCTTTAGGTGATAAACTAACTTTCAATATTTCTCTTCGTCAGAGCAACAG
>Ga0208261_1000856_pt1 | contig 11388 bp, 11 predicted proteins | sample Knorr_S7_td_DCM__FD_185595 | JGI IMG/M metagenome (GOLD analysis project Ga0208261, IMG submission 185595) | Marine microbial communities from Southern Atlantic Ocean transect - Knorr_S7_td_DCM_ad_131m_LV_B (SPAdes) (version 3) | ecosystem: Environmental > Aquatic > Marine > Oceanic | place...
GCCAAAGCTGGCTTAAAAGATCTAAGAAAATATAAGCCAGCTCCGCATACAGCAAGAACTATGCCAACAATGCTGGCCCAATTTAGACTGGCATTGACCAAATTTACCCTCTTAAATAAAGATGTTCAGGCTGAAAACAACCTTAATTCTGCCAGTCTATGACATATCTAGGTGATTGCTAGGGCTATCTACCCAAAGCATCTTTTTGACTAACCCAAATCAAAGCAGCAGCAGCAGGTGCAACTACCAATGCTCCAGCCCCTAGAAAACTACCAATCATGCCAACCGCAGAGCTAGTAGCAGCTTCACTAGAAACTCCAGCACTAAGGAACAAATTTAATAAATGAAAAGCCATTTCAGCTAATTCTTATGCGACATCAAGCTAATCTTACGAAATGAGAGATGATTTATACCATCAATTCAATAATGCTTTGAGCTTTGTGATGCCTCTGTTACTTAAAAGCCTGCCAACCCTTCATTTTTTAATGAGTTTTTTAATCGGTGCGCTCACACTTGCCTTCCTTCTTAGAATTATTTTGACTTGGTATCCAAAAATAGATTTAAGAACTGGATTATGGCCACTGATCTTTTTACCAACTGAACCAATCCTGGTGGCCACACGAAAACTTGTTGCACCAATAGGTGGGGTCGATGTAACTCCTATTATTTGGGTAGGTCTATTAAGTCTGTTTCGTGAATTGTTTCTTGGCCAACAAGGTTTACTTACACAAATTATTTTTTGATCTTAGAACTAATTATTTACAACATTTCTTGTTCAACAAACTTTGTGTGCACATCACCGTTTATAAATTCTTTTCTCTTAAGTAATTTCAAATGAAAATCAATAGTAGTTGTAATCCCAGTTACAGCACATTCGTTTAAAGCTCTTTCCATTCGTTTAAGTGCGGCTTCTCTATCTCGGCCCCAAACAATTAATTTGCCTATTAAAGAATCATAAAAAGGAGGGATGTCGTAACCAGTGTAAACATGGCTATCTACTCTTACACCAGGTCCACCAGGAGGCAACCAACCGGTAATTTTTCCTGGAGAAGGTCGAAAATTGTGACTAGGATCTTCTGCATTAATTCTACATTCAATTGCATGTCCCTCGATCTTGATCTCTTCCTGACTAAATTTTAATTGTTCTCCTCCAGCAATACGTAATTGTTCTGATATTAGATCCATTCCTGTTACAAGTTCAGTAACTGGATGTTCAACTTGTATTCGAGTATTCATTTCCATAAAATAAAAATTTCCTTGTCGGTCTAGGAGGAATTCCACTGTCCCAGCGCCCTCGTAATTGATACTTTTTGCAGCTGCTACTGCTGCTTCTCCCATTTTTAGTCGTAAATGATGATCTAAAGCGGGACTAGGTGATTCCTCTAATAATTTCTGATGACGTCTTTGAATAGAGCAATCTCTCTCCCCTAGGTGAATAACATTTCCAAATCGATCAGCAAGAATCTGAACCTCTACATGCCTAGGGCGATCAATAAATTTTTCCATATATAGACCTGGATTGCCAAATGCAGCTTCTGCTTCTCCTTGTGCAGCTTTAAAAAGATTATCCAACTCATCTTCATGTCCCACTAAACGCATACCTCTTCCACCTCCACCTGCAGTTGCTTTAATCATCACTGGATAACCCATTTCAGAGGCAAGCTCAGATGCAGCTGAAACACTCTCTAGCAAACCTTCGCTGCCTGGGACGGTAGGGACTCCAACCATTTGCATGGTTGATTTAGCTGTCGACTTATCACCCATAGAACGTATTGCATGTGGAGACGGACCTACAAAAACAAGACCGTGATCTCCGCACATCTCTGCAAATCGATCATTCTCAGCTAAGAAACCATAACCAGGGTGAATGGCATCAACACCTCGAGAAGTTGCCGCAGCTAAAATGTTTGGAATATTTAGATAACTTTTACTGCTTTGGGAATCACCAACGCAAACAGCCTCATCAGCCAATTGAACATGTAGAGCATTTTTATCAACAGTGCTGTAAACAGCAACTGTAGCAATCCCCATCTCACGGCAGCTACGGAGAATTCTTAAAGCTATTTCGCCACGATTAGCTATAAGCAATTTGCCTATTGGCATTCAGAATTATTAAGTCCTCAGCCGGATCGTATCAGTATTAGTGCCCAAGAATGAAACCAATTTACTAGAAGCTTAATAGGTTAGCATTATGATCATGTTTACTTGGTGCCTAACTGAGTAAAGTTGCGGATGTGGCGGAATTGGTATACGCGCATGTCTAAGGAACATGTGGCTTCGGCCTTGCGAGTTCAAGTCTCGCCATCCGCATTTTATAAAACTAATGCTCATCTATAAATGAGTAATGATCAATTAGCAATTATATTTGTCTCAAATGGACCAGGTGAATTAGCGACATGGGTTAAACCACTTGCTGAAGAACTTCATAAACAAATTGCTTTAAGGCCAAGAGACAATACATCTTCAATAACCTTAAATTTGGTATTAGTTCCATGCCCAAATGCAACTGGACATGAAAAGCTCTCTGCCAAAAAATGGTTGCAATTTGAAAAAATTATAAAAGCAAAAAACTTCTGGAAACTTCTTTTCAAACCTAATGAATTTGGTTCATGGCCATCCAAAGGATTAGTAATATTTTTAGGAGGAGATCAGTTTTGGAGCGTCCTACTTTCAGCAAGATTGGGGTATTTAAATATGACATACGCTGAATGGGTAGCTAGATGGCCTTTTTGGAATGATCGTATTGTCACGATGTCAGAAAAGATTGTTCATAAACTACCGAAAAGTATTCAACATCGTTGTTCAGTAATAGGCGACCTTACCGCTGACTTAGCTGAAACTGAAAAAATTGATGATCCACTTCCAGAAGGGAAGTGGATCGCTCTCATGCCAGGCTCAAAAAGCGCCAAACTAAAAGTTGGTATTCCTTTCTTTCTTGAAGTAGCAGATCAAATATCAATATTAATGCCTAATTGTAAGTTTCTAATACCACTTGCTCCTACTACCAATATAGATGAAATTAAATATTTTGGGAGCAATAAAAATCCAATAACAAAACAATACAAATCTAGAATTAAATCAATTATTAAAGCCAATAAAGAAGAAACAAGAGGAATATTAACAACTAAAAATTCTACAATAATATTAATACAAGAAAAGCATCCAGCTTATAGTGATCTCAGTCAATGTGAATTAGCATTAACAACAGTAGGTGCAAATACAGCCGAACTAGGTTCATTAAATATTCCTATGATTGTTATTGTACCTACACAGCATATTTTCGTTATGGAAGCATGGGATGGATTTATAGGTTTAATTGCTAGATTACCAATTTTAAAATATATCTTAGGAATATTAATTAGCTTTTTAAAAATGAGAAGAAGAGGTTTTATGGCTTGGCCAAATATATCTGCAAAACGAATGATTGTCCCTGAAAGAGTTGGGCACATAACTCCTCAACAAATTGCACAAGAAGCTATTGATTGGCTAAATTCTCCATCAAGACTAATTGGTCAAAAGAAAGATCTTCAATCACTTAGAGGAGGTAAAGGAGCAAAAATGAAGTTCTGTCAGCAAATTATTAATCTTTTAGAAGAAAAAAACCTTTTATCCTAGTCACCATGGATCTTCAATATCTAAAAGTTCTTTATCATTAGTTTTTAACTCTTTTAGATTATTTATAGATGATTTTTCCAAAGGCTCTACATCCATAGGTTCTTCATTCCTTGAGGTTTTTGATCTATTTTTATTATTTTGTGAAGATATTTTAGTTTGATAAATTGAAGGTCTATTTATAAATTCTGATTCTTTAGCAGTTAAACCTTCTTCTTCAATGTCTGAATACATTGGAGACTGGCTAGGTTCATCAAGATATCTTAATTCTTGATTGTATTGTGCTTGTTCTGATTCTTCTAATTCAACGTATTCCATCTCTTCTTCTTCAAATATTTCCTCTTGAGATTGTTCTAAAAGTCTTTGATCATCATCTTGACTCTCTCCAGAAGTTAATTGATTTTCAACAGGTACAAGGTTGACTCGATATCTTTCCCTTTCACTTTCCTCCCATCCAGAATTTCCTACACCAAGCTTTTCCAGGAAACCACTATTTAATTGTTTTAATTTCTCTTCAGCTCCTTCATAAACAATGATTCGATCTGGACCACTACTGACAATTTCATCAACTGGCATCTCCCAAGTACTTAAAACGCCTTCCCCTAATAAAGGAACACCTAGCGCTCCCATAACCAAAGTAAGCAATTCTCCAGTTTCAATATCAAAAGAAAAACCAAGTACTCTGCCTAGCTGATCTCCTGATTCAGTAATGACTTGGCAATTTATAACCTTATTATATCTTTCAGGAACAAAGTTTTCGCTTAAAGAATCTAATTTGTCAACCAAAATCACATCACCTACCTGACGAATCTGATCAAGAGGAAGCCATCTTGGTAATCCAGGTAAAAAACGTGTTAGTGGATTATCTCGTAATCCCAAAGCAACAACTTCTCTTCGATCTATATCAACAACAACCTCTCCCACAAGGCCTAATCTACGTCCAGTATCACGAGTAATAACCTGAGTACCCATTAATTCAGAACGAAGCCACAACCTGTCACTTGGGACCGCAGATGTTGATTCTTGTGGGGCTTGAGTGTTGGTCAACTCAAATATGCAGTAATGAGATTGTTAGAACCATATTGAATCATCTTACTCAATTCAATCAAGCTGCGATAGGCAACCCAACAACTTGGGTATGATTTCCTCTTGCTTGCGTCACGCCAATCGTCCTCATTGATGCACCAATCATAGGTCTTCTATGACTTACAACTAAAAATTGTGCATGTTCAGCTTGTCTAGCAATTAAGGAAGCAAGCCTTTCAACATTTACCCCATCCAAAAAACTATCCACTTCATCTAGGGCATAAAAAGGGGATGGTCTAAAACGTTGTAATGCAAAAAGAAAACTCAACGCAGTTAAAGATTTTTCTCCACCTGACATTGCTGCGAGCCTTCTAACAGTTTTACCTTTAGGGTGAGCAACCAAAGTCAAACCACCCTCTAAAGGTTGATCAGAATTTTCAAGTTGCAAATGTCCATCTCCTTCAGAAAGACTCGCAAAAATTTCGCGAAAATGTTCATCAACTGCTTGGAAAGCTTCCATAAAAGCTTCCTGACGCAAAGTTGAAACAGTCTCAATACGAAGCAATAACTCAGATCTTTCATCAGTAAGCACTTCCAGTCTACTTTCAAGTTCATTAAGCCTCTCTTCCAACTTGGCCAATTCTTCTAATGCAAGCATATTTACAGGTTCCAATTCTTCCATTCTTTTTTGCAAAGCTTCCAACTCAAAAAGCAAAGCCTGCAGACCATTTTCTCTTATTTCATCTGAGATCAAAGGTATAGGATTCGGAAGCTTCTTCTCCAATTCATTACAACGAATTTTTTCCATACGAATTTCTTCCTTAATATTTTTTTGATCTTCCCGTAACCGTTGAAGACTCCATTGAAGTTCTTGCAAATTTAAACGTTTTTTAGCTACATCAGCCTCTAAAGAATCTCTTTCACGTCGTTGTTCACCAAAGAGAGTTTCTAATTGTTTTTGCTCATTAATCAAATCTTGCCGACTTGTATTAAGTTCTTTAGTTTGCTCTCGCCAATTCATATGAGCACTTGCAAGAGTCTCAATGGAATCTTTTAAGCGTTTTTCTTCAATTATTAAAGACTTCTCTTGATCATTTAAACGATCGATAGCAAGCTTGTTTTGCGATTGCTTATTTGAAATCTCGTCTCTCTTATTTCTAAAATAAAGAAGATTCTTATCAGCATCTTCTAATTCCTTTTGTAATTTAGACCAAACCAATGAATCACTGGATTTATCTATAGTTTTTTCTTCCTGCTGAATCTTTAACAAATCAACTTCTAAGGGTTTGATAGTCAAATTGATAGATTCTAATTGAGAAAGTTTTTCTTCTTTAGAGTTACAAAGATCTTCAATTCTTTTTTTACGAAGACTTTGTCTATCTAATAAAGGTGAATTTGATCTTTTAGACGTGACTCTTTCAGCATCAAGAGCTGCTTTTTTCTGCTCTTGTATATTGAGCTCATATCTCAACTTATCTAGCTTATTAATTAGCTCCTTTTCTTTTTTTTGACAATTAACTAGAGTCTCACCAACTTCTAATAATCTATTTTTCAATGGATCCAAATCATCATTCTCTTTTGCTCTTCCAAAACTAAAACCTAAGGATCTGTTATTTAAACTTCCCCCAGTCATTGCTCCACTTTTCTCTAACAATTCACCTTCTAAAGTAACAGCTCTTTTAATGCCTAGTTGATCACGCGCTGATGACAAATCACCAAATACAACTGTATCACCAAACACATGTACAAATACATTTTTATATATTGGATCAAACTGAATTAAATCAATAGCCTTACCAATTAATCCAGTATTTTTATTTAGATTAGTGTGAAAAGATCTCTGAAATACTTCAGATTTATTTTGAGAGTATTTTAAGATCTTATTTAAAGGTAAAAAAGTTAATCTTCCTGCTCGTTTACTTTTTAGAAGATTAATTGATTGTGCAGCAATTTGATCATTTTCAACAACGATTTGGCCAAGTCTAGCTCCAGCAGCGACCTCAAGTGCAACCCTATAACGATCTTCAACCTCGCCTAAATTAGCAACTGGTCCATGTATACCCTCTAAGCCAGATTCTAATAACAAAGTTAATGCACTTGTCCCTCGGCTTTCATATATAATCTCCTTCCTACTCTCTATACGAGCAATATCATTCTGAAGCTTTGCTTGTTCTTTCTCTAATCTGGTTCTAGTTCGCTCTTGTATACCTTTTTTTGAAACTACTTGTTGAAATTCTTCTTTTTTTGTTGAGATTAATCCTATAATTTTTTCCCATTCTTTATTTAAATTATTGATTTCTAAATGTACTTTATTATTAGAATATTCATCAACTTTTTGACCACTCTCTAATTCTTTTAAAATAACATTTAATTGCAATAAAGCTTCTTCGAGATTTTGTTTTTGTAGTTTTTTAGGATCTAATTTTGATTGGATTTTATGAATATCATTTCTAACCTGCTGATGTTTTTCTATCCAAACCCCAGATTGGCCAGCTACATCTGAAAGCTTCCTTCTAGAAGATTCAACCCATGCCTCAGCTTCTTTACACTTCAACTCAGCTTCATCAAAATCTTTAGGATTAATTTGATTAATTTTATCTTGTAATTCATTCTGATAATTAGTCTTTCTCTGTAGAATATCATTTCTATATTCCTGTAACTTTTTACCTTCATTTTGATGATTAATACCCTGTCTTTCTAGCTCTCTATTCTGAGATTCAATTCCTGCAATTTTACCTTGAACTGCCAGTAACTGGTCTTCACCAAGTTCTTTAACCTTTTTCTGTAGAATATCTAATTTATCTATTGAATTCTTTAAATCCTTTTCATGAAGAAGTAAATTTTCTAAATCTATTTTTTCTTTTTTAATCAATTCTAGTTGATCTATCTCTAGTTTTTCTATATCTCTTTTTGCCTCTTCATAAGATAAAACTAATTCTTGCTGTCTTCCAATCAATAATTTATTTTTTAAGTCTTTATATAAAGTTGCTTTCTCACAATCTTTTTGCAACCGCTGTTTTGCAAGATTCAATTCTTGTTCAACAATTCGGCAACGTTCCTGCCTTTCATAGACATCATCTAACTTTGAACGAGTTTGATCAATACGAGTATCAAACAATGCAACACCAGCAAGTTCATCTATCAAGCCTCTACGATCCTTATTACTCATCGAAACAATTCGAGTAACATCACCCTGCATAACAACATTGCTCCCTTCGGGATCAATTCTGAGACGCCTTAATTGAGTTTGTAATTGTTGCAAATTACACGTCTCACCGTCTGCGCTGTAAGTGGAGGCATATGACCCACCCGGCATAACCTTTAATCGTCTCGATACTGTCCATTCTTTTTGTCCAGGCTTAATCCAAGGTCCTTCTTCCGAAGGCTCTATTCCATTTTCAGCTTCATCAGGCTGCCAATCAGTCAGATCAAATTTTACAGTTACTTTGGTTTCAGAAGATTTTCCAGCTTTTAATACACCACTATTCACTAAGTCAGGCAATCTATCTGCTCTCATGCCGCGACTATTTGCAAGGCCTAAACAAAACAAAACACCATCAAGAATATTGCTTTTACCTGAACCATTGGGACCTGTTACGACAGTAAAACCCTCTTCCAATGGAATCGACATCGATCCACCAAAGGACTTAAAATGAGACAAATCTACGTGGTTGATATGGACCAACAGAATGCATCCACGATATGAATGACGTTAGCGAAATATCAGAGAAACTCAAGTGCTTCTAAGTCACAAGCAATAATTCCTATTTTTTGCTAACAATTCTGCAACCATTTTCATTTATTACCAAATCAACTTCAACATTTTCCCATATTAGACATAAATTTATAGAACTTTTTTCAATACTTGGAAGCGATTTAAAAAAAATTCCTTCTTTTATTCTAGTTGCAACTCCTCTATTACCAGAAAGAACCTTTTCTTTAATATCAAGCCAGTCAAGGTTATGAGGTGAAAGATAAAAGGAATCAACATAAGGTCCATCCAACAATGGAACATCACATAAGCGCCAAGTTCTACAATATTCCCTATCCTCTAAAAGCAAATCAAAATGAATACCCCTTAAATCGTCAAGTGCTCCTATATGCCGTAATAAAACCCACCTATAAATTTTTTTGGGGTAATTAATATTCAATTAAAAAAAGAAATTCCCATGAGAATCCCAAAGGAGACTATTCCCACAAACAAAGATTACTAAGTAGCAAAAATTTTAGCTTTTAGCCTCAGGTACAAACCTTAAGGCTATTAATAGAAGGCTTCCAGCACCTGCAATTGAAGCTAATACCAAGCCAAAATCAGTAGGGATTGTATTAGAAGCAAAAACCATTGATGAAATTCCGACGCCCATGTTTTGTTAAGGAGATACCAATGACCTTTAGCACTATAAGTATTCGAATAGCAATATTTGTAAGCAAAGACGACGAAAAATTCTGCTGAAATTTTGGAGTTCAAACATTTAAAACTCCAAAATAAGCTTTCTAATGAGATAACTTGATAAAAATTGAATTCCATTATGGGGTTTCGATTCGGACAATATCTATCTATTCTTTAAGAAACCTGTTGGTTTATGGAATCAGTGAATTCCTCATCCTCTCAATCCTCAAATTCAGTTGAAACTGAAGAAGTTATTGCTGAAAAGTCATCAGAGCAATGGTTCGCTGAACAATTTGACAATTTATTACCAAAGATCCAAGAGCGTTGGCCAGATTTAGCCAGGCAGACATTGGAAGCCACAAAAGGAAGTCTTGACGAGTTAATCAATGTCATATCTATACATTCAGGTAAAAACAGTTTTGGAGTGAAACAACAATTAGAAGAAATTTTTCATTCCGCAACTGACACAACTCGAGGATTAGCAGAATCTTTGGAGCCACTAGAAAAACAGCTGGAAGACCTTCTTGACGAATTAAACAGTACTTTAAGACCAAAAATTGAAACACCAGTTAGGAAAAGGCCACTTTTAGCTATAGGAATTGCAGCTGGAATTGGTGTTTTATTTGGCATACTGCTTGGTGGAGGAAGAAGAAATTAATGTCTAACTCAGAACGCAAAAAAGGTTTAGGGGCTGCAGCAAGAGTTACTGCACTAGCCAGTTCAGTGATGGATCTCCATGTGCGCATTGCACTGCAAGAAATGGACAGAGAAAAACGCCGCCTAATTAGTGGGGGAATTTTCTTAGCTACTGGAGGGGTATTAATGTTATTTGCCTTACTTGGGTCTGAATTAATTCTTGGATTTTGGATTAGAGATTTATTTGAACTAGAAATTAAATCTACAATTTTTATTCTAGTTGTTATAAATCTTGTCTTTGCAGGCATGAGTCTAAGAATTGGAGGACATCTTGCAAAAGGCCCTTATCTCCCAGAGACCTTAGAAGGAATTGCAAAGACTACAAAAGCTGTTCTAGGAAAAAATTAAATTATTTAATTTTATAATTCAACCATCGACAATCAATAGAACCATTATTTACTTGAAAGCGACGATTTGCTTTCATACCAATATATTTGCTTAATTTTGGATTCCCGTTAAGCAACCAAAGATCCCAACCAGAAGCTTTGTTCTTGCAATATTCACCTAATTGTTTATAAAGATTAGTTAGTTGATTTTCTTCTCCTATTCTTTTTCCATATGGAGGATTACAAATCAAAAGACCTAATCCAGATGGTAATTTCAATTCTTGGAAAGAGCAGTTAATTATTTGTATATAATTTTCTAATCCTGCTTTTTTAACATTACTTCTAGCAGAATCAGCAGTTATTTCGTCCAATTCACAACCAATTATTTTTGGTAATTTCTTATTAAAAGTTTTTACCTTACTTGCGATATTTAATTCTCTATCCCAAATCGAAAGATCAAAATCAGGCCAATTTTTAAAAAGAAATTGTTTATTCATGCCAGATGCAATACCAAGCAAAGAACTAACTGCTTCAATTAAGAATGTTCCAGAACCACATAATGGATCTACCAGATTATTAGTTCCATCCCATCCTGTCATGCGCATTAAACCTGCAGCTAATGTTTCTTTAATCGGCGCAATTCCAACAGCTGGCCTATATCCTCTTTTATGAAGACTTGAGTTAGTTCCATCAACACTGAAAACAGCTTGATTATTAGCCAAATGCAAATGAAAACAAATATCAGGATTGTTCAACTCAATGCTTGAGCGCATTCCCCATCGCTCTCTTTGCAAATCTATAATTGAATTTTTTACTTGCAAAGCTGTGTAATGAGTATGTGATAAACCATCTCCAAATCCCGTGACATCTACTCGAAAACTTTTATTGGGCTGAAGCCAATTTTCCCAATCAATTGCGCTTTGAACACCTCTATAAAGTTCAATAGGACCGTAACAAGGAAATCTAGCAATCTCTCTTAAAAATCTAAACGACAAACGAGACCTTAAATGTAATCTATATAAACAAGCCATATCAGCTTCAAATAATATGTGCCTCCTTGAAGCTTTAACTGCTTGAGCTCCAAGTTCTATCAACTCTTGAGCACCTTCTTTTTCGAGACCTTGTGAAATAGATGCTACAAGTTTCATTATTTTTCAGTTTTTAAAACGATCAAAAGCTTCTTTAAACATTAATCTATTAATCAACAAAGATCTGTCAGAATAGATTTGTCTATTTTCGAATGGACTAGGTGATTCACACCAGTATCTCGGACAGCGGTTCGATTCCGCTCAGCTCCATAAATGGGGCTGCAATGGCTTCGACGGGGTATCAGGCGAG
>Ga0208261_1000857_pt1 | contig 11367 bp, 15 predicted proteins | sample Knorr_S7_td_DCM__FD_185595 | JGI IMG/M metagenome (GOLD analysis project Ga0208261, IMG submission 185595) | Marine microbial communities from Southern Atlantic Ocean transect - Knorr_S7_td_DCM_ad_131m_LV_B (SPAdes) (version 3) | ecosystem: Environmental > Aquatic > Marine > Oceanic | place...
GTCAGAAATCCCGAATGATAGGTTCCCCGAAGAGTCGAAGTTGTACGAGGGAAGGGTGTGCTCCCTTACCCAGAATGCGTCCTTTAGGAATGACTGGACCTTCTCCGATTCTCGGATGGTCACCTTGCACCCTATGGGGGCTCCCTTCCTGGTTCCCAGGTCTCTGTTGGTCTTGGTGGAAAGCGTCCTTGAGGGGGTCATGCCTGTCAGCACCTCCAGCACCCTCTCGGCCAGCTGGAGTCTCCTTCCCCCTTCTCCTACGCCAATGTTGACGGTGACCTTGGTTATCGCTGGCGATAGCATTGGGTTTGCTGACTCGCTCATGATTCAGCCTCCTTGGGTATGTCTGACTCCTTTCCGATCACGAATACGTAGTCGGTGATTGTCCCGAAGTCCTCGAATGATGTCTCGTTTGGCTTTGAGGATCTCTTGACCTCCTGATCCTTGATCTTGGCGATCTCGCCGATGTGGCTTCCACCGGTCAGGTATGCGGTTGCTCCCTTCTTCATCTCCATGTGGGATGAGACCTTCTGGTCGGGCAGGGAAATTACCAGGGAGTCTCCGGTCTTGTAGTCTGGAGACTCGTCTAGGAGTATGTTCCTGCCGTCGTGCAGGTGTACCTGGGTCTTTCCTCCCTTCACTGTAGTCTTGCCCATGACACGGCATATCTTGCTGCCAGCCGCCTTCTTGGAGATGGGCCTGTATCGGAGTTTCCCGTTTTTGTCGAGGACGCACCGGTAGTTCTCGTCCCCTACGGTCAGTACGTCCATGATTCCGACCCCTCTGTCCCTGTCATTCTCTATCCTGCCGTCTACCATCACGATCCGGGAGTGCAGGATCCTCTTCGCCTCCCTCATGTTGTGCGCGATTCCTAGAACGTCTCGGAGTACGATGCCGAGTGGCATGCACATCTCGATTGGGTGCCCGCTCGGGTTGGGCTTCTGTACCCAGATGTTTGTCTTCCTGGTGAGTGGCCATGTTCTTGGCATACCTAGCCTCTTGTGGTGGCTTCTGCTCATTCTGTGGCACCTCCTGTTGATCTGTCTACGATTCTCTTGATCCTCTCTGGGTCGCCCTCGAACAGATTGGTGACGATGACGTTTGAGGGGTTGACTGGGACTGCTTCCTCCTTTCCGTCGGCAGTCGACTGGGTTAGCCCGTCGACGAAGATGAAACCGCTCTTTGTGTCGACAGATGCGACCTTCGCCTTCACTCCTGCCCTGCCCCTCGGCTGGCCAAGTCTCTTTCCTCGGGAGTCGGCTTTCACGCTGTTGGGGTGGCTGAAGTCGCCTCTCGTGACTTCTACTTCGTCCCCCACCCTGACTGTGACCGAGCGAACATGTCTCAGGTCCGGGTCGTCCGATATCAGGCGAGCTCGCATTCTCTTCCTCTTCACGTGGATGGGCGCGTCTCTCTGGGACGTTCTCTGCTTTCCTGCCTTCTTACTAACCATCTATTTCACCTACACAATCTGTTTGGCCGTAGCCGCTATCCTTGGCCATCTCTCGGCCGCTTCTCTGCTGACAGGTCCCTTGATGTCTGAACCCTGGACGTCGCCCCTCTCGTTAGTGATGACGCATGCGTTGTCCTCGAATTGGACCCATGTCCCGTCAACCCTTCTGAAGGGCCTTGATTGCCTGACTATCACTGCGGTGTATATCTGGCGCCTTGTCTCAGGGGTCCCTCTTCTAACGGTGACCCTGATCATGTCGCCTACTCCGGCGGATGGGTATCTCCTGGCTACTCCGCCCTTCTTGAGGACGGTGATCAGTTGGACGACCTTGGCGCCGGTGTTGTCTACGCACTCCAGGCGGGCCTGCGTTGGTAGTCCGGAGGTCACCCTCCCTGGTATTCCCTTCATTGCCCTGCCCCCTTCTCAATGACGCAGAACTTCACTGTCTTGGACAGTGGCCTGCATTCCATGATTCGGACGTTGTCGCCCGGGTTGAGTTCGCCTATGCAGCTGGGGAGGTGGGCGGAATAGCGCCTGGTCCTCTTCTCGTATCTCTCGAACTTCTTCATGTACCTGGTAGTCTGCCTCTCGACTACTACTGTGTCCTGCATTCCTTCTGAGGACACCACGCCCGTGATTATCTGTCCGCGTAGCCTCAGAGTTCCGTAGAACGGGCAGTTCTTGCTTCCGTCCCACTCCCCCTCGGGCTTGTTTACGTCTACGCCTATGTCTCTCATAATCAGGACCTCCTGTATCTCTTGCCGATTCTTTCCTCTGGCCTCTGGCCAACCGTGGAGCCGTTGATTTCCTCTTCTCCAATAGTGAAGCGGATCGTGTCCTTGGCCATTGTGATCTCGTTGTTGCTGGTTTGGATGATGATGGTTCTCTTGGTCTCGTCCATTACTACTCCGGATATTCCGATCAGGGTCGGGTCTGTTGAGTCGATGACCTCCAGTTTCCTGGATAGCCAAGGTAGGTTGATCATCTGGGTCATCTAGCGCACCTCCACCTGGTAGCCGTTCTGCTCGAGTACCTTCGCAGCCTTCTTCTTGTGGTCCCCCTGTAGTTCGATTGTCCTGCCCTTGACGGTTCCTCCGCTTGCGCAGGCCCCCTTGAGTATCTTGGCTAGCTGGCCGATGTCGATCGCAGTATCCTCTATGCCCTCCACCATTGTGACCATCTTTCCGTATCTCCTCCTGACCACTGAAATCACCGCCTTCTGCTGTTCTTTGGCTATCTCCTGACAAATACATAGGTCATATGGAAGCGCACACATGTTGCAAATTCCCGCCAAATCACTCCTCCTTTTCCTGGTTCATCTTGGTTAGGAGCCTTGCTATGCTCCTCCTAGTCTGTTTGTAAGAGCCTGAGTTCGATGCTGACCCTCCAAGGGCCTGCTGGGATCTGAGTTGGAGCATCTCGTCGCGGAGATCCTCCAGGGTAGTTTCGCGCTGCTCCTGGTTCATCTCGTCGATCTCCTTGGCGCTTACGTGAGTCATGTCATTCCTCCTCCCTTGCCGCCCTTTCCAGGGCCTCCTCTAGTTCGAGAGGGACGAATCCTGAAGCCTCGACTAGGTCGGGTAGGCCTGATTCGCTTCTCTCCTGGATTGTTATCTCGTGAGGCAGTTTGGCTCCTGGTCTCATGATCCTGACGGTGCACCCAATGGTGCCGAGCTTCTTCACTGCCGTGGAGAATCCTACTTCCATGAGCTGCAGGGCTGTCTCGCCGCAGTACTTGATGTGCCCCTTCTGGAACTTCTCGACTCGGTGTCTGGCGCCGGTTATCTTTCCGCTTAGGGTTACGATGCATCCCCTTGCACCCGCGTCCATGATGTTCTGGACTGTGCTGTGGCCGGCCCTTCTGAAGAACCAGCCCCTCTCGAGAGAGCTGGCTAGTCTGCTTGCCATCACCTGTGCGTTGGTTCTGGATTCCTCTATCTCCTCGACTTCGAGTTGTGGGTTGTCTAGGTCGAAGTCCTCCTGGAGTCTGCGCTGCAGGTCGTGGATTACCTTTCCTCTCCTGCCGATGACCCTTCCGACCTGTTCTGCCCGTAGGGTAACCTTGGTTCCCTCTGGGGTTCTGTTGAAGGTTAGGCCTCCGAATCCTGCCCTCTCCGTCTCCTTGAGCAGGAACTCGCGTACGAGTTGCCTGTCCACGTTTCTTTTGATCATCTTGTGAATGTTATTCTCCTTCATGCGATCACCTCAGAACTCGTCCTCTCCCATCTCATCGTCCTCATCACCGAAGTACTCCAGGAAGATTTCCAGGTTTACTTGGTAGTGGTTGCTTGGAGTTGCTCTCCCCCTCGCCCTTGGCCTCATGTTCGTGGCTACTTGGCCGCGATGGGCAGCGACGTGGGTGATGACCATGTCCTCGGCGTCTATGTCGTCGAATCTCTGTCTGGCGTTGTCCATGGCGCTGCTGATCAGCTTGATGAATTCCTTCGATGCCTTGTTTGGGTACTTTCCTGGGCCCATCTTGCCCTTTCTGTGCCCTGCCATGGTGTTGCCCCCTCTTCCCTTGCGGGATCTGCGCTGGTACGGGATTGCCCTCTTCTTGGCGACCACGTCTTCCAGGTAGTCCCTGGCTATCTCGGCGTTCATCCCTCTGATTGCCTTAGCGATGTGATAGCAGTGCTTGTGATGGCAGTCCAGGTTGACAGCCCGTGCAGAGACAAGGTTCGACCCCTCCAGTAGCTGGGTGTATCCGCTCTGTGATCTACCTTGTCTCCTGCTCATATTCTCATCTCACTTTAGCGCCACGTGCTGGGAAGACCTGGTTGCCCCCACACCTGGTCCGGTGTGCGTTACCGACTTCCTAGTCTTGGCAAATTCTCCCAGAGAGTGGCCGATCATTGGCGGAATTATCTCCAGGATGACGAATTTCTGTCCATCGTGGACCCCGATAGTGGAACCTACCATCTCAGGGAGTACGTACATCCCCCTGCAGTGGGTCTTCACGGTCTTGCCGTTACTGTTCCTCACCTTCTCTACAAGCTTCTGGCACTCTTCTGTCAGTCCTCTTCCGAGGGATCTCTTCACTCTGGACGGCATCAGAGTCGCGATTGATAGTTCATCGGGGTCGTAGTCCTCGTTCTCTGGCTCGAAGGTGTTGCCCCAGGGGTAGAGCGGGATCTCCTTGAGCTCGTCGATTGTGTATCCCCTCCATAGGAACTCCTTCTTCCTTCGCTCGGAGATCTTCGACCGCCTCTTCCTTGCCTGGCGCCTGGCCATCTTGGCCGACCTGAACACCTTCCTCTTCCTTGCCATGATATCTACTCCTTCTTCGACCGGCCTCTACCGGTTCTTCTCGGTGCTATGTTCCCGACCTTCTGTCCTGGTGGTGCGTTCCTAGCAACTGAGTTTGGCCCGTGAACAGCTTGGTGGTTTCCGCCTCCGTGGGGGTGATCTACTGGGTTCATTGCGACTCCGCTGACTGTGGGGTATTGCTTTCCTCTTGCCCTTGCCCTGTGGTGCGCGGCACCTGCCTTGAGAAGGGGCTTCTCGGTTCTGCCGTGGCCTCCGAGGACGCCGATTGTGGCCCTGCAGTTGGCAGGCAGGTCCTTCGTGCGGCCGCTGGGTAGCAGGACTCTGACGTAGTCGCCCATCCTGGTGTCAATCATTGCTGAGTTGCCTCCGGATCTGGCGATTTTTCCTCCGTCTCCTGGTCTCAACTCAACGTTGCAAATCTGAGTCCCCTCTGGGATCTGTGCTAGTTTGGTTACGTTTCCTGGCCTTAGGGAGACCTTGTCTCCGAAGGCTACCGTCTGCCCTACTGATACTCCCTCTGGGGCTGCCAAGTGGGCGATTTGCCCGTCCTCGAACTTGACCTTGGCCAGTGGTGCGGTGTGTGCGGGGCTGTGGACTAGGTCCACGACCTCTGCGATCTCTCCGTTGACCCTTGGAAGCCTGTTGGCTGCAGGGAACCTGTGGCTCGAAACGCGGTTTTTGGGGCTCGACCCCTTTCTCTGTGAACGTGTCCTCTTGCCCATATTTTCACACCCTAGAACGCTCCTAGCTTGAGCGCAGCCTCCTCTGCATCGTATCCGTCGGCCAGGCGAATGCTTGCATGCTTCCCTGTCCTGTTGATTCTGACGTTGACCTTGGCCACCTTGACTTCGAGTAGGGTCTCGATTGCCTCCTTGATGTCCTTCTTGGTGGCCTCCCTCCTAACGATGAACTCGATCCTGTTGTTGTTCTCCATGTATCCTCCCTCAGGATCGGCTATTCTCCTTGCGTCCAGAGTCTTCTCTGTGATCCATGGCATGATAATTACGTCATATGGGTCCATCTTGAATCACTCCAGTGCCTCTACTGCCGACTTTGTCCAGACTGTCAGCCTTCCTATGTCCCCTCCCGGGGCGAGATCCTCGGCGCACAGGTCCTTGGCCGTAACGACGTCGACTCCGGGTAGGTTTCGAGCGCCTTTGTCCAGCCCTCCTTTCTGTGCGACTACCAGTAGGATGCTCTTCGGAGTGCGATATTTTCGTCCTCGCATTGTGCCCTTACCTGCCCTGATTGTCCTTCCGCTCTTCGAGCGTTCTAGGTCCGAGGAGAGCCCGAGTCCCTCCATCATGGCGACGAACTTTCTGGTCGAGTACTGGTTAGGGATTGACTCGATGTCGTACTTCTCATCCGACTTCCCCCTGGATTCGACGTAATCGTCGATGATGATGGGGAATCTGATCCCCTCTTCGAACCTGTGCCCTCTGGACGAGACAGTGTCGGGGTCGCATGATGCGGCAATTGCGGAGTCGCGGGCTATCCTCTTCTCTCTGGAGTTGATCTTCTGTGACCACTCCTTCTCCACCTTTGGCCCGTGAGCCCTCCTTCCACCTCGTGTGTGAGGGTTCTGGGCACCGGTCTTCTGCCCTGCCTTCCTCATGATTCTGGATACTCCTCGTCCCTTGCCCCACCATTCCACTGAGTGCTTCATACCGGGCTGTGGTGAACGCTTCCCGCTGTGCTCTCTGTGACCGTAGGACTGCCTTCTGTTTGCTCTGGATGCCAGAACGGCTGATCGGACCAGGTCTTCTCGAATTTGTGATGTGAATGCATCTGGGAGTTGGACTGCCTTGCCATCCTTGGCCTCTACAGAATAAGTCTCGGCTAGAAGCCCGGCATCCATTTCCTCTTGGTCTACCGAATTAACTAGATTGTATGCCTTTGTCTTCAAAATATCACACTCCCTGCTTGCTGGATGTACTGACGTAGGTTACGTCGACCTCGCCTGGGATCTTCCTTGGGCGAGTTGGGTCTCTGAATCTGATTAGTCTCTTGGCTGGCCCTGGAAGGCTCCCTTGGATGATCATGTAAGGATTGGTGACCTCGCCGTAGTTTAGGAAGCCGCCTGCAGGGGTTATCTCGGACTCCTCTGGATTAGATATTCTCAGGATCTTCTTGTTCAGTTCGGTCCTCTTGTGGTATCCAACCTGCCCTGCCTGCCTGATTGTCTTCCTGACGTACCCAGTTCCGAAGTCTCCCATGTTTCCTCCCTGGCGCCTCCTCTTGCTGTTCTTGTGGCTGAGGAGCTTCAGACCGAACCTCTTGATCGAGCCCTGCCAACCCTTGCCCTTTGTCACGCCCACTACGTCGACCTCCTGGCCGACATCGTACACGTCTTCGATTCCTATCTCTCCGCCGAGGCGCTCCAGAGCCCATTCCAACTTGGCTTCGATATCCCCTCCGGTTAGTCCCATCTCCATTATCTCGGGAGTCTTCGAGGGGACGCTTCGAACAGATTCTGGCTGAGTGCAAACGATTAGCCGGACCTCCGATAGGTCCTGTTCCCTCAGAGAGTTCGCCGCTTCCTCTGTTGGCTTGGAAGGTCTCTTGGGGATTCTTCCGCCGCGCTTTGCGGGCTTCCTACCTTGCTCCTCGTCTCTCTCGCCTCGTGTTTGGTTAGCTAGGCGAGGGAAAAGATTGGTTGGAGATTCTTCTGAGACATCAGTCCAAACCTCTCCGGCTGTCTGCTTTCCGTAAGGAGTCATCCTGTAACCTCTGACGGCTAGTACGGTCATGGGAGGGGCCTCTACGACAGTTACGGCCTTCCTGACTTCCTGTCCTGCGGAGGTCGACTTCGGGTTTGTATCCCTCATCAGGATGTGAGTCATTCCTGCCTTCCAGCCCGCGAAGCCCTGAACTCTGACCTCTGAAGCGTCAGTTTCTGGCCATGAAGTGATTCGGGGGTATTGCCTGACGGTCCTCTTTCTAGGGCCATAGCCCATGCTACCTCGGCGGGGTTTGGATCGGTCTGCCATTGCATTTCCTCCTAAATTACCGATTTTGGCCGCAAGCGGCCAATCCCGGGCCTACCACGTACTGGAGGCACCGTGACACCGGACCGAATCCGCGATTGCAGAGACGGTTTGTGGGTTGTTATTCAGAGCCCTTTGGTGTCTGGTACCTCACGTAGTGAGCGGCCTTGCGACTAACATACCCTATTTGAACGAATCGGGGCACTAATCGGCCACCATTGCGGGGTGTGGGCCGGGAAAACCTGGAATGGAACTATTTTGAACCCTGACTGCAGAGGTCGGGGTCCATGCAATCTCATGTCGGCCATCCGGGGTTGGTTTCTGACAAGGTAGAGGCCCGTGCATACCAGCTGAAAGCAGTGGATGACGCAATGGCTGGCTCTACCCTACTAATCCTGCCTACTGCAGCTGGAAAGACAGCAGTGGCATGGATGTCGATCGTAGAGAGGATGGAGCGGGCCGGGGGTTGGGCATTGGTTATCGCCCCGACCGTGGCGCTATCTAATCAGCATCTGGAAAACGCACTCCCAGTCTTGTCCAAGTCAGAGGAGTGGAGTCCCATAGTACTGAGCGGTCAACAGACCGCCTCGAAGAGGCCTGAGCTGTGGGGTGGTTCGAAGTTGGTCTTCGCGACGCCACAGGTAGTCAGGAACGATGTCGAAAACGGGGTTCTTTCTCTTCAGGACTGCTGCCTTCTGGTTGTCGACGAAGCGCATCACTGCACGGGGGAGCACGCCATGGCAGAGGTTGCGGAGATGTACCTCTCCCAGTCTAAGAATCCGCTAATACTAGCAACCACTGCGAGTCCTGGCTCAAGGAAAGAGCAGGTACACGAGATTTGCAGCAGGCTCGAGATACAGAAGATTCACCTTAGGACCAGGGAGGACCCGATGCTGGCTGAATTCCTGGCTGAGCTAGAGGTGGAAGAGATGGGGGTTGCAGTGCCAACCGAAATCAGGGACCTTGTAGAGCCATTCAGAATCTGGCAGGAGGGGATAGTGGACAGGGAGAGGAGGTCAGGTAGGTACGTGATGCCCGGAGCAATCAACCAAGCAGGACTCACCAATGCAATGGATAGAGCCCAGGCTGCGATACAAAGGGGAGACCCTAGTGGTTACAGGTCGTCTTCACAGATTGCTACTGCCATGAGGCTGCACCACCTGATCAATCACCTACTATGTCAGGGAGTAGCCGCATCGCGGTACTTCCTATCCAGGATGGAGGCTGAGGACTCGAAGAGCAAATCCGCGAAGGACTTCCTGAGGGACCCACGAGTGAGGTCACTTTCTGATAGGCTGCTGGAAATGGATGAGATCCACTCCAAGGTCGGAGCAGTGAGGCGCATGGTCAGGGAGAGGATCAAACGCGATCCAGAGTCCAGGATCATTGTATTCGCGAACTACAGGGACACCGTGGAGGCTCTGGAGAAGGCGCTAGATGGGCTGGAAGGGATCAACGCAATCCAGTTCATTGGGCAGTCGAGTAGGTCTGGATCGGGAGGCCTCACCCCCAAGCAGCAGATTTCCAGGCTCGAGGAGTTCAGGTCAGGCGGTGCCAACGTCTTGGTCGCCACGTCAGTGGGAGAGGAGGGCTTGGACATCCCGAGCGCGGATCTGGTAGTTTTCTACGAGCCCGTTTCAAGTGAGATCAGGACCATCCAGAGGAGGGGTAGGACGGGGAGAAGGCGTGGTGGCGAGGTAGTCGTCCTGATAGCAGAGGGAACGAGGGACGAGAGCGCCAAGGACTCTGCGAGAAGGAAGGAGGAGTTCATGCACAAGGCTGCCAGGAGGGTCTCCAGGGGGCTTAGCGGGAACCCTCACAGGGACCTGTCGAACCTCTCCAGGTTCTCGGTGTCCAATGGAGATGTATCTGGGTCTGCTGCCGATTTCGTGCTCGAGGCCAGAGAGAGGCACAGAGGGGAGCTCTCCGAGAAGGACGAGACTCCCTCGGAGGTTGGGAGGAAGGCCAAGGAGGAGTTGCCCCCGGAGAGTTTCCGACCCAGGGGTCAGACCGGTCTTGACCAGTTCTAGTCGCCGATAACAGCGATTCTGGTCCTTAGTTGTGCGAGCCTTTCGTTGTAGTGGCCAAAGGCGAATGCTAGGAGTTCTGTAAGGTGTATCACGGGTATGTTGGTCGAGAGCCCTGTCGACCTGCTAGCCTTCCCCTGGTAGACGTCCAAGGCGGTGTGGGACAGGGTGCAGGCGCTGACGATGATCGACGCTCCCTCTGACTTTGCATCGTCGATTGTAGAGGCGATTTGCCTGAGGACCGTGGCCTCCTCTGCGAACAGTCCGGGCACGCCCACGCTCTGGGTCCTGCTCTCCCACTGGACCGGTTTCCCTCCGAGCGCCTCGATGAGCTGCTCAAGGTACTGCGGATCGTACACGTCATCGCCTCCGCAGGCACCCTCCTGCTGCATGTTGGGACCGTAGAATCCGGCAATCCGGAAGTTGATTGGGTTCCTGACCTTCTGGCTGACCTTGTCCAGTCCGATCTCGTCCACCAGTACGTGAAGTAGGTGATTTACCTTGATACCCCCGTGGAATTTCATTCCCGTAGTCCGCAGGAGCACTTCCTGGGTCTTCCTCATCAGGAGGGGCTCTTCCCTCAGTCGGGAAAGGTCCTCGTGCAGGTTGCCGGCAGTAGCGGCACATGGGGTGATAATGTCGGCCCCGAGGGACTCGGCAATGGCGAAGTTCCTCGCGTTCAGGGTTATCTGGAGAATGTCGTTAGCCTGTCTGATTATCCCTGCTCCGCAACTAGTCGCCCCCTCCATGGGGAGTAGTTCGATACCAAGCGAGCGAGCGAGCGGGACCATTGTCTGGTTGACCTCTGTAGCACTGCTGTGTGCGATATTCCCCGGGTGGTATGAATACTTCAGCGGCATCAGAATCTTCCGTCCATCTCGTTGAAGATCGCCACGACCTCGTGGTGTTTGTCCACTGAGGAGTTGAACTGCTTGGGCATCTTCCCTATCCCCGCAGGAGGAGCGACCATACCCAGCATGCCGTTGAACATGTTTCCACCGGTTCTTGTGAAGCCCAGGACCATCCTAGCCGTTACTCCCGAGAACAGGTTTCCGAGTAGGGCGAAGGGACCTAGTGCCTGTCTGTAGATCACCGTGTCGTTTACCAGGCCGCTGCTCTTTACGGACCAGGTGTACCACCAAACGTGCTTGCCGTGCTTGCCGTTGAAGCCCTCGTCGGTCATGACCGAGTTCTTCGCCTCCAGGAGGGCGTCCGAGACCTGCCTGGGAACGGATGACTGGCGCCTGATAGGGGCGAAGTCGGTCTCGGCCTTGATTCCGTTGTGGGAGGAGAGCATGTCGTCGATGGCCTTCCTCTTGGTTGGGGAAGTCCGGGGGTCATTCCTGCGAGACCAGGATGATGCGATGACTGCTGGGCCCAGGTAGCCGTTGGCGTGGGGGATCGCATCGGAGCTTGAGTGGATGATGTTCTGGCTGGCGAAGTTCCTGATGGAGTGAATCTTCGCTGCAGCACCGGGTTCCATGGTGCCAATGGCTCCCTGCGGGGTTTGCGCACCCTCCCTTGTCGCTGCTACCATCCATGGCTCGCTCGATTCGCGCTTCCTCTCCAGAGACCAGGGGTCTATCGCCAAATCGCGAATGACATCGAATCCCGGAAGTGGTTCGATCCT
>Ga0208261_1000859_pt1 | contig 11362 bp, 11 predicted proteins | sample Knorr_S7_td_DCM__FD_185595 | JGI IMG/M metagenome (GOLD analysis project Ga0208261, IMG submission 185595) | Marine microbial communities from Southern Atlantic Ocean transect - Knorr_S7_td_DCM_ad_131m_LV_B (SPAdes) (version 3) | ecosystem: Environmental > Aquatic > Marine > Oceanic | place...
TTGCATCGAATTAAACCACATGTTCCACCGCTTGTGCGGGTCCCCGTCAATTCCTTTGAGTTTCAGCCTTGCGGCCGTAGTCCCCAGGCGGAGTACTTAACGCGTTAGCTCCGATAGTGAAAGGGTCGAATCTTCCACCATCAAGTACTCATCGTTTACGGCGTGGACTACCAGGGTATCTAATCCTGTTCGCTCCCCACGCTTTCGTTCCTCAGCGTCAATATTGTGCCAGAATGCTGCCTTCGCCATTGGTGTTCCTCCTGATATCTACGCATGTCACCGCTACACCAGGAATTCCACATTCCTCTCACATATTCTATTCTACCAGTTTTGATTGCAGGTCACCGGTTAAGCCGGTGGATTTAACAATCAACTTGGTAAAACGCCTACGAACCCTTTACGCCCAGTTATTCCGGACAACGCTAGCACCCCTCGTATTACCGCGGCTGCTGGCACGAAGTTAGCCGGTGCTTTCTTGAAAGGTACCGTCAAATCTGAACATTATTTACATCCAGGTTTTTCTTCCCTTACGACAGATCTTTACACTCCTAGAAGCTTCATCGATCACGCGGCGTTGCTGCGTCAGACTTTCGTCCATTGCGCAAAATTCCTTACTGCTGCCTTCCGTAGAAGTCTGGGCCGTATCTCAATCCCAGTGTGGCTGATCATCCTCTCAGACCAGCTACCGATCATGGCCTTGGTAAGCCATTACCTTACCAACAAGCTAATCGGGCGCAGGCCCATCCAAAAGTGCGAGCCGAAGCCCGCTTTAACAACAATATCCCGAAGGATCCGCTGCATTATTCGGTATTAGCTCCGGTTTCCCGGAGTTATCCCAATCTCTAGGGTAGGTTGCCTACGTGTTACTCACCCGTTCGCCAGTTTAATAATTTCCCGAAGGAAATGTTCTCCTTGACTTGCATGTATCAAGCACGCCGCCAGCGTTCGTCCTGAGCCAGGATCAAACTCTCCATTGTTGTTTGATTCTGTTTTGTCTTTGTTACTTAAAGTAACGCTCAAATCCATTTACTGGACCACGCATACCAATTATCAAAAAACTTTGTTTTGCTGTCGAAAACAGCCTGCTAAACTAACTCAACTTATAGAGGGTTAGCAAATAGTATTTTGATTAATTTAAAATAAATTAATAGTAGGTTAAATTAATAGTTTTGCTGTAGAGTATTTATTTGATTAGGAATTCTGGTTTTGGATAATCCATAAAGCGAGTAATTGTTAATTTAGATGTTACCCTTCCAGTGAAGCGAAGAACTAATTTTTTGTTTGCTTCATCGATATCCTTAACTGATTTCCAGCCGCTAGCAAACTGCAAACCTAATGCAACAAGAATTGGAGTTGCGATAAGAATTGAATTTTTTTGTGCGGTGCTCATGCTCTTTGGTATAAAATAATTACTAGAAGTTGATGGTTTGTTATCTAACAAATTAAATCCTTTATCCAAAGGAATATTTTTTTGTTTATTATTTGCAAATAAAATCTCTCCATTTTTCTCATTTGAACTTGAAGATAAAACAGCAGAGTAAAGCAAGATAGTTGACGTTATTAATCCTATTGCATTTTCTTTTTGATCTAAATAAACAAATCCTCCCCCTGGAAAAAGTGATGATAGCAATGCTGGAGTTTTCGTTTTAAGTGGCGCATTCTCAGCGGTCTTGATTGCCCTGTACCAAGGTTTGATTAGTTTTGTGTAGTGGTTATGATCAAAAATTGATTCAGCAGCCTGAAATGATCGTCTGGATTGTTCCCATTCAAGTTTTTCAAAATGTGCGTACGCTCTAAAAATCATTTCATAAGGATCTTTAGATTTATTGGTTTTTTTAATTATTAAATCATAATTCTTATTCAATAAATCAATAAAGAAAATTTGATATTTAGCTGCATTTGAATCCTCACCATCAAGTTCGCTTTTTTCTATGATTCTATTATAGTAATTCTTAGCTAAATCCCAGTTTTCCATATTCTCATAACTTTTAGCAATTTGGAAATAAGTTGCTATTTCAAGCTTATCTTTAGGGTATTTATATAAAAATTGGAAATAACCTAAAAGCGCGCGCTCATAAAAACCTTCATTGTAAAGAAAATTTGTATAGTTTACTAATTCTTGGCGCTGAAATGATGTAAAATCCTTCCATTCTTCTTTTATATCTTCAACATCTAAATATTGCTGTTGACCGAAAAGGCCTTGCAATAAAACAAGGGCAAGGATTAAAACAATAAAATTTCTAAATCTTACCATAAGTCAATTAGGCGGTACGTCTATGCCGGCGAAAGAGTGGGGCTTTGCCACTTTTAATAAAATCTTTGGTAATTGTAATTTTTGCAACCCGATCTTCAGAGTACTCAGGAAGGTTAAACATTAAATCAAGCATAGTTGATTCCATAACAGATCTAAGTGCTCTTGCTCCTGATTTATAATCTGAAGCTAGCTTAATAATTTCAACCAAGGCTTCTTTGCGAAACTCTAATTTAATATTCTCCATCCTAAAAAGTTTTTGATATTGCTTTACAAGAGAGTTTTTAGGTTCCATCAATACTTTTAGCATACTACTCTGATCAAGACTATCAAGGGTCGACACAACAGGTAATCGACCAATTAATTCTGGGATAAAACCATATTGAATTAGATCTATTGGTAGAACCTTTTTCAAAAATTCATCATCTTCAAATTCACCTTTTAATGACTTTCCAAAACCAATTTCAGATGAATTAATTCTTTTACCAATTATTTCAGATAGACCATCAAAAGAACCTCCACAAATAAATAAAATATTTTTTGTATCTATTGAAATAAGGTTTTGTTCAGGGTGTTTTCTTCCTCCTTTAGGGGGAATTTGCGCAATAGTACCTTCCAAAATTTTTAGCAATGCCTGCTGCACGCCTTCACCTGAAACATCTCGCGTTATCGAAGGGCTAGTTGTTTTACGGCCTACCTTATCGATCTCATCAATATAGATAATTCCTGATTGCGCCTTATAGATATCATAGTTTGCTATCTGAAGCAATCTAACAAGAATATTTTCAACATCTTCACCAACATATCCAGCTTCCGTAAGCGTTGTTGCATCAGCAATAGCAAAAGGTACTTCCAATAATTTTGCTAATGTTTCAGCAATCAATGTTTTGCCTGTTCCAGTAGGTCCGATAATAAGGATATTGCTTTTATCGAGCTCCACATTGTCTTTCGATGAATCGGATAAAATTCTTTTATAATGATTGTAGACAGCCACAGAAAGTGACCGCTTGGCTCTATCCTGCCCGATTACATATTGATCAAGATATTTTTTAATTTCACTTGGCCTAATAAAAGAAGATTTATCTTCTTTTTTCGTTGTTTTTTTAGAGCCAATTGGAGATGGGATTTGAGATGATCGCATTATTTCCTTTTATCAAGAATGGTATCAATGATTCCATAACCTTTTGCTTCATGAGCGCTCATGAAGAAATTTCTGTCCGTATCTTTTTCAATCTTTTTTAGAGTCTGTTTCGTATTTTTAGAAAGAATAGAGTTTAGATTTTTCCTTAATCTTAAAATTTCATCTGATAAAATTTTAATATCAGAAGCCTGACCCTCAGCACCGCCAAGCGGTTGATGAATCATAATTCTTGAATTTGGCAAAGCGGATCTTTTTCCTGGAGTGCCTCCTGACAAGAGAAATGCCGCCATACTAGCTGCTTGCCCCATACAGATTGTTGCTACATCAGGTTTAATATAATTCATCGTATCGTATATACCCATCCCAGAAGTAATGATACCGCCCGGTGAGTTTATATAAAGATATATATCCTTTTCACTATCATCAGCTTCAAGAAAGAGTAATTGTGCAATAGTTAATGATGCGACATTGTCATCAATGGGCGTACCAAGGAAAACTATTCTTTCCTTGAGTAATCTAGAATAAATATCATAGGCGCGCTCAAACCTCCCTGTCTGTTCGACAACCATAGGAATTAATTGATTTATTGAATCTTTGCTCATAGTCTAATTATTTACCTCGGATTGTTTACGTATATCTTTAGTTTCTACTTTGACCTGTTTAATTTTCGCAAATTCTTTTAAATAAGCCAAGATTTTCTTTTCAATAATATTATCCTCAACTCTTTGACGATTGCTTGGTTTTTTGTAGAACTTATCTATTTCTTTTTCTTGTTGTGGATTTTCATTCTTTTTATCATTAATAAATTCTGCTATTTCTTCTTTGGTGGATTCGATAGATTGGTCTTTAATAATTGCTTTTCTAATTAGATACCACTTTAAACTTTGTTCAGCAATCGGCTTATATGTTTCAATGACTTTTTCTTTTTCAAGCTGACCTTGATTTTTACTCATCACTTCTTCAACCATATGATGGAGATAGGAATCAGCCATTGATTGTGGAAAGTCAGGATTAACTTTTTCTATCATCGCATCACATAATTGTTGATTAAATGACTCCTCTGCCTTGTCAGAGTAAGCATTGCCTAGTTGCTGCTCTACTCTGCTTTTATATTCTTCTAAATTATTTGACTCTGGATCAACTTTTTTTACAAAATCATCATTTAGCTCAGGCAAAACTTGCCGTTCAACGTTTTTTACTAATAACTCATATGTTTTGAGATTATTTTTTTCATTATCAGGAATATCTACCTTTACTCTTTGATCTGGTTTTGCATTAATTAGTTTTTCTGAATTAGAGCCATCGAATGGAGGTTGACCTATTCTTATGTAACGTGTTTCTAATTTTTCTCCAATAATTGGAACACCCGATGCATCAATTTCTTGCAGGTCGCAAATAATGAAATCATCAACCTTTGCACCATCCTCAATCGTTTTTATATCTGCATTCCTGAATCTTACTTCTTCAATCGCCATATCAATATCTTGATCATCCATTATGTATTCTGTATGTTTAATCTTGAATGCATTTCTCTTAAGCTTCGGCAGTGAAACCAAAGGCTCTATCTCAAAAGAAACTTTAAATTTAAAATGTTTTCCAAAGTCAAATTGAATATCGCTAACGCTGCCTTTATTAATTGGTGTAATCTGTTTTTCTTCAAGGGCTTTTGTGTAATAATGATTAACTGAGTTTTCAACGAATTCAGCCTCTATTGCGGATTGAAACCGATCAAATAAAACTTTTTTAGGGATTTTCCCTGGTCTAAATCCTGGCATTTTTACTTTCTTTGAAAAACGTGCAGCGGATTTATCAAAATCTTTTTCAATTTCAGACCATTCTAGGCTGATAGAAAGCTCACGGTTAAATGTATTTACTTCTTTGAGTATAATGTTCATATCGTTTACAAAATTGGGAGTCAAATATAGTGTTTATAATTCATTTTTTTTGAGAATTTTATTTATTTTTACTGTTTTCTTGCACCGCAATAAATACAATGATTGCCAGCCTGTACAAGAAAACTGCAACTGGGGCATTCCCATTCATCGGTATTTATATCTGAAAAAGTATCTTTTTCATGGGATGATTTTGCAATTACGGCTGAAAAAAATATAATTAGCATAATTATAATTATTAATAAATATAGACTGGCGCTCATCTAATAAATCTCGGTATTTGTAGCGAAAATACAATAATGTTTATAATATGGATAGAAATACAAATATTGCATTTAACTTTTAATTTAATTAGTCCGTATATCAAGTAAGCGCCAGTTGCAATTGAAAGGATGCTCATTATAAATGGAAAAAAATAATGAATTAAATTTACTGAAGATGCTACAAGCAGAATTGTGTGAAAAAAAAGGAAGAAAGTCCCAATAATGGCATTTGAATATCCTAATAATCTGCCATATTTGGTATCAATAATCGATGTGCAATCTGTATTTGATAATCTGCAAAAACTTGGAACTAATTTTTGTTCAGGACTAAATAGATTTGAATAGACACCATAAAAATAAAATGAAAGTGCTCCACCAAAAAATGTAAGTAGAGCACCAAATAAATAAAAATCAAAGAACAATTTTTACTGCTTTAGTCTATATACACAGCCTTCAATAGCTCCAAGAAATTTGTCAACCTGAGAATACGTATGAAATAGATATTCCATTTCTTCGTACCCATCCACAGGATAGGATTCATGATCATAGTCTCTCAAGAAGTTTGCCTCCATTTTTACAACTAAATCCCTCATAACCTGCTTTGGTAATTCTTTTTCTCTCAAAAAATTTATTTGAAGATTCATTTGGCCATCAGATGTCATATGAAATAATGGCAAAACCCCTACATCAGAATCAGAACGAAATGTGAATGTGCCATGACCATCGCCCCTTCCCCACGTTACCTCGCTGGCATGGGTATCGGAAAACTCAATGATCTTTTCTCCAATTTTGGCTATTTCACGAGAACATTTATTGCGCATGTCCTCCACAAATTGTTCCTTTGTCCACTTAGACATATATAACTATCCTATTGATTTTTGGGGTTACCTCGAAGGGGTAATTTAACAATTTTACAGGTTTTAGTAAAGAGGCGTTTTTAAAAGGTAAAATAAATAATTATTATTTAAAGTCGTCCCTAATTAGCTCAGCCCAAATAATCATTCTTTCTTCAGTCTCATCTTCTTGATTATCATTGTCTAATCCCAATCCTAAAAATTCATCACCATCCAAGGCTTCTGATTCATCAAATTCATAGCCATCTGTAGACCATCTACCAATTAAATTTCCACCTTTTTCCATAAAAGGCTTTGCTAAAAACCCAATCGCATCAAGAAAATTGTCACTATAACCTACTTGATCACCGCAACCGAAAAATGCCGCAGTTATACCATTGAAGTCTAATTTTTTATACGCTTCGTATACTTTTTCCCAATCTTCTTGTAGCTCACCTACATTCCAAGTAGGGCAACCAATAATAAGTTGTTTATATTCTAACATTTTGGAAGGGTCAGTTGATTTGATATCATAAGAATCAATTTCAAAACCCTCTGATACCATATAGTCGGTTAAAAACTTAGCTGCCTCTTCCTGATTGCCTGTGGTGCTCCCCCAGAACATTCCAATTTTTTCCACAAATAGCTCCTTAGAATTAAATTATAATAATTAATTAATATTAAAATTAATGATATTAAGTCTCAATTACATAATATTTAATTACTTAATATAATAAAAATTAAAAGCGATCATTGTTCATAACCTTCGTCCATGCATCTATAAAGTCATTGACGAATTTTTCACTAGAATCATCTTGGGAATATACCTCAGCCAATGCGCGTAATTGGGAATTTGAACCAAAAACTAAGTCAGCACGCGTTGCTGATCTAATAACTTCTCCTGTTGATCTGTCGTTTCCATTGTAACTGTTTCTTCCAGTTGGTTCCCATTTGACGTTCATATCAAGGAGGTTATTGAAAAAATCATTGGTTAAAGAATTTTGATCATCTGTGAAATTTCCATTTTCATTAAAGTCTATACCTAATGATCTCATTCCGCCAACGAGCACGGTCATCTCTGGAGCATTTAGACCTAATAAATGTGCTTTATCTAATAACATATTTTCAGCGTTTATTGAAAAATCTTTATTATGATAATTTCTAAAACCATCAGAAAACGGCTCAAGAACTGCAAACGATTCAACATCGGTTTGGTCTTGAGAAGCATCTCCTCTTCCAGGTGAAAATGTTAAAGATTTACCGGTAGCCATTTCTATGCCGATGTTTCCAGCTAAAACTATTACATCAGCAACTGAGGCCTTATTTTGTTCAGCAATTGGCTCAAGAACATTTAGAACCTTTTGAAGCTGTTCTGGTTTATTTACAGCCCAGTCTTTTTGAGGAGCTAATCGAATACGGGCACCATTTGCTCCACCGCGCATATCTGTATGACGATAAGTTGAAGCACTGGCCCATGCAGTTTCAACCATTTCCTGGATTGAAAGGCCGCTCTCTTTGATCTGACTTTTCACGTTTTCAACATTGTAATCGGCACTACCTTCAGGGACTGGATCTTGCCAAATTAATTCTTCGCTAGGAACCTCAGGGCCGAGATAGCGTTTTTTAGGACCCATATCGCGATGTAATAATTTGAACCAAGCCCTTGCAAATGCATCCGCAAATTCTTCAGGATTTTCATGGAAATGCTTGGATATCTTATTGTATTCTGGATCCATTTTCATCGCCATATCCGCTGTAGTCATAATTGTATTTACTTTTTTAGTAGGATCTTCAGGGTCAGGTGCCATATCATCTTCAGAAGGGTTTACAGGGTGCCACTGGTGTGCACCTGCTGGACTTTGCTTTAATTCGTATTCATATTTAAACAATAAATCAAAATAACCATTATCCCATTGTATTGGGTTTGCTGTCCAAGCACCTTCAATTCCGCTGGTAATTGTATCTCTTCCAACTCCCGATCCATGATCGCTAGTCCAACCAAAACCCATCTCTTCAATCGCGGCAGCTTCAGGTTCAGGTCCTTTATAGTCTTCGCTAGCTGCACCATGGGCTTTACCAAAAGTATGCCCACCCGCAGTTAATGCAACGGTTTCATAATCGTTCATCGCCATTCTTTTAAAGGTTTCTCTAATGTCTACTGCACTTTTTAACGGGTCTGGATTTCCATCTGGGCCTTGTGGATTTACATAAATCAAGCCCATTTGTACAGCAGCTAAAGGCTGATCCAATTCACGCTCGCCGGTATATCTTTCGTTCGTTAGCCATTCGGTTTCCTTGCCCCAAAAAATATCTTTTTCTGGAGCCCAGATATCATCTCGACCACCACCAAAACCAAATACTTTTCCACCCATAGATTCGATAGCAACATTACCAGTAAGAATGATTAAGTCTGCCCAACTAATCTGATTTCCATACTTTTTCTTAATAGGCCAAAGCAATCTTCTTGCCTTATCTAAATTTCCATTGTCAGGCCAACTGTTTAATGGTGCATAGCGCTGTGCGCCTGTACCTCCACCGCCTCTGCCATCTGTTGTGCGATAAGTTCCTGCAGCGTGCCAAGTCATCCTAATAAAAAATGGACCGTAATGACCATAATCAGCAGGCCACCATTCTTGAGAATCGGTCATTAATTTATGCAAATCGTTTTTTAATGATTCATAGTCTAACTTTTCAAATTCTTTTTTATAATCAAAGCCATTCATTGGATTTGATTTTTTATCATGTTGATGAAGAATATCTAAATTTATATTATCAGGCCACCATTGGTGATTCGAGCGAGCACCTTGGGTGTGTTGACTCTCTGCGCCATGGGAAACGGGACATTTATTTTCTGATTCCATAATTATTTACCTCTTTATATATGTTTCGAGCATGTACCAATGATTGTCAAATCTATTTCATCGGCATTAAAATTAAATTTTCTTTTAACAGTAGATTTAAAATCATAGTCAAGTTTCAGGTCAGTCAGGCTGCCGCAAACTTTGCATTTTAAATGATCATGTTTTTCTACATTGCAATCATACCGAGCAACCAATCCATCATGAATAGTTGCAATTACCCCATCGCTTTCAAGTTGTTTTAAATTTCTATAGACTGTTCCAAGGCTAATGTTTGGAATGTATTGTTGGGTTTTTTTGTATACCCAATCAGCGGTAGGGTGAGTAGAAGTACTATGAATAACATTCATAATAACTTCTCTTTGTCGGCTATATCGCATATTTAATTTTAATAATTAATAGTAATCATTACTAATTAATAAATCATAAATTAATTAAATAATTAAAAGATATGTTAAAATAATACTATTTTATGAGTTCAATTTAGAACTAAGAATGGAATTTATATGTCACAGATAAATGAAAAAGCACCCCTTTTTGAATTATATAACACCAATAAAGAAAAAGTTTCTCTATCTAGCTACGCAGGTGAAACAGTTATTCTTGCCTTTTACCCAGGGGCATTTACCGGTGTGTGCGATACGGAAATGTGCGCATTGCAAGAAAATATGGAATCATTCAATGCGTCTGGAGCAAAAGTAATTGGTATTAGCGTAGATTCACCATGGTCAAATGCTGAATTTGCAAAAAAATATAATTTGGATTTTGAACTACTATCTGATCTACATCGTGAGGTGGTAAAAATGTATGACGTTACCTTTGAAGGTCTAGGTGGGCTAGATGGTTATGTCTCTGCAAACAGAGCAGTGGTTATTGTTGATTCAGAGGGAGTAATAAAATACCGATGGGTTGCTGAAAACCCTGGGGTAGAACCAAATTATGATGAAGTTGAGGAAACAGTTAAAAATCTCAATTGAATCATTGAAAAAAATAAACTCTATAATAAAAAAGGGCCTTTATAATAAAGGCCCTTTTTTGTGTTATTTCTAAAACCCTTTAATTTTAGCAGACTTTTTATACAGCTGAAAAACTATATGCCAGCCAAGGGCAACAACGATCATCAGAACAAGCCAATTAGTAGAGGATGTTACTCCAAAATTTCCTCCAGCAAGTACGGTTGTATGTTGATTCATCATTGTCCAAATCAATGGAACGCTCATATATGTATTATGCTTTGATCTTAAACCAGCTAAACCTACCAAATCAGCTTCAGGGGCTTCTCCGTTCTTTATGGCAGTGATGATTTTCTGCTGAGCGGGCCATATTCTAAACCAGACATTGAACGCCATATTTGTACCAAATAGTGCTCCCAAATGAATATTAAATGAACGATAACTAAATCCGGCCCATTCCTTCATTAAATAAACAACCACACCGATCAATACAAAGCTGATGATTGTAATAAGTCTCACATTTGAAGCAAGACCTGTTTTATAAAGATAGTCATATAAAAAAACACCTAAGAAGGTAAATCCGATCATTGTAAAGGCTGAAACTCCCCAATCAAAATCATCATCAAAGGTAAGCCCTCCGTGATAATAAACAACCAAGAGCAGTATTACCCCAGTAAACCACGTCCAGGCAGCTCCCCATCTAAACCAATAAAGGGCTCGAGGCATCAATTCAGGAACAACTTTTTTCTTACTATCAGAATCAAGCGTAGCTGCAAAATGTGCATTGATAAAATTAAAAAAGTATAGCAGGCCTATCCACATTACCCCTGCAATGATATGTAACCACTTAAAAATTGGGTGGATTAATTCCATAATAAAACTCCTTAATCATTGTTTTTTTCAGCGTGAAACACTAAAACAAATTAATAACTGTTTTTCTTTACTACAATAGAGACGCATTTTTAATTACTAGGGTATGGAAAAAGTTTATCTAGTGCGGTCACTTTTCCATATTGATCTCTATATACTACATGTTTTCTCTCAAATTTAGTATACGAATCAATACCAGAAGCTGCAGCAAGCGTGTGCAAACCATTTCTAAGTGTTATGACATAATTTAAAACACGCCATTTTTTCTCATCAACAACCAAAGCCTTTTGATGACCAGGAT
>Ga0208261_1000860_pt1 | contig 11359 bp, 8 predicted proteins | sample Knorr_S7_td_DCM__FD_185595 | JGI IMG/M metagenome (GOLD analysis project Ga0208261, IMG submission 185595) | Marine microbial communities from Southern Atlantic Ocean transect - Knorr_S7_td_DCM_ad_131m_LV_B (SPAdes) (version 3) | ecosystem: Environmental > Aquatic > Marine > Oceanic | place...
CTATTGAATCAGTTCTCAATGGATGAGCATGACGGATATCTTCGTATCATTACCACCACTGGGTCTCCGTGGGATGAACGCAACCTTAGCGAAAGCCAATTGGTTGTCCTTGAGGAACAAGAAAGCGTTCTGATAAAGGTCGGGCAAGTCGGTGGGCTCGGGAAAGGAGAGTCACTCTACTCTGCTCGCCTTTTAGACGACATCGGTTTTGCAGTTACTTTCCGACAAATTGACCCTTTCTATGTCTTAGACCTAAGCGATCCAACTGACCCCGAGGTAGTCGGAGAGTTAAAGATCCCGGGATTTTCAACTTACCTACATCCAATTGATGAAAACTACGTGGTAGGTATTGGACAGAGCGCTACCGATGAAGGACGTGTTCTAGGTCTAAAGGTCAGCCTGTTTGACGTTTCTGATAAGACAGACCCCCGCGAAACGGCAACATGGACAATGAATGACGCTAATTCACCAGCTGAATGGGATCACCGAGCCTTCCAGATTTACGGGCAGACGATAATACTCCCCGTACAAAGCTGGTCAGGAAACGTTAACGGAGCTGTACTTCTTGAAGTAGGCGAAGGGAAGATTTCTTATGTGGGAGAAATTACCCATGAGACCGAATCGACGGAGCCAGCAAGTGACTGCCGTGAACTCACAGCTGATGAATTTGAAGGGACAGAGATTGAATTTTGGATCGAAAATGCTAGCCACTACTACCAACTCTGTAGCGCTACTGACACTGGGGGCTATGAGGACTCTTGGTGCGAGTCAATTCCCCTATCTGAACTAGATAATTGGTTCGATGGAGAAACTGAAGAAATCAGTGCAGTTCTTGTAGAAATTGGAGCTGTAGATGGTGACCGTATTGAAGAATGCTGGGTCCAGCCTTTCGATTGGAACTTACAGATCCAACGAAGCCTCATAATTAACGATGTTCTTTGGACTATGAGTTGGGGCCAACTCCAATCAAACTTACTTGACGGGCTAGAAACTGCATCAGTAGTCACTATTGACTAGAAGAACTTAAAAGAGAAGGCGCCACCGAGGTGGCGCCTTCTCTACCCCATCGTTAAAATGGGGTTCAAGGGTTGGAATGCCATTTTATCAGCTAACCGACCTGTCGCATTGAGCTCAGAATCCTATAAAGTCAGAATGATATGAAAATACTTCGCAAACTCATTAAATTCGCCGCCATAGCAGCTGTAATTGCTTTTATCGTGTCGCGAATACGAAGCCGGGCTGCTGAGGGGGATCAAGACGAAGATGAAAATGACTTTAGCTGGCCTCCTATAAACCTAACTGATTCCGAAGAACCTACTGACCCTACATTGACCGAGCCGACTGATGGAAGTCCTCTAGAGCCGCGAAATTGGGTAACATGCGATGCTAGTGGCGATTGTCCTACTTCACATCCTGTCAAAGCTAAAGATGGCAGTGGCTTATACCATGTACCCGGAGGCAACGCTTACGAGCGAACAATCCCTGACAGGTGCTACGCCTCAGCGGAGGATGCTGAATCCGATGGGTACCGTCCTGCTCAACGGTAAACGAAAACAAAGGGTCACAAGCTCAGAACCGAGCACCTCGTTACTCCGTCTGTTTGTATAAGTAGTTCAGCGATATCATTTGGGACTTCATCTTGTGTTGAAATTACCATTAACGCCCCTAAGCCGTCCTTGCTTCGACCGACGTTCATATCAACAATATTAATTTTCTCTTCGCCCAAAATGGTTCCTACTTTTCCTATCACCCCTGGTCGGTCGTCATTTCGAAGAATAACCATATGCGTGCTTGGCGGCATATCAACTGTGTGATCATCAACCATTACAATTCGAGCTTCGCCCTTTAACCCAACAAGCGTCCCTGCAATCGCATGACCACCTCCTCGAATAGTAACTGTGTTGACGTAATCCGCAGATGAAGTCGTGGTTACAGAACGAATTTGAACGCCATGGTCTTTTGCGACATCGATAGCATTCACATAAGAAATAGGCTGATCAGTAATTCCCGAAAGAAGTCCTTTCACAGCAGAGAGTTCTGTAATTTTATTATCGTACCCTCCGATTTCTCCTGCGAATTCTATTTCGACTATCTCAGGAAGTTCATTCAAAAGCCCTGAGAATATTGCCCCAAGCTGCTCTGCTAAAGGAAGGAACGGACGGACCGTTTCAGCAGCTTCGGTTGCTCCCACGTTGACGGCATGAGGAACAAACTCACCAAGGAGAGCTAGCTCTACCTGTTCAGCAATTGACTCTCCAGCTTTATCCTGCGCCTCAGTAGTGCTAGCTCCAAGATGAGGAGTGACCACTATTTGTGGCAGAGCGAAGAGTGGAGATTCGGTTACCGGCTCATTTTCGAATACGTCGATCGCCGCCCCAGCAATTTTTCCTGCTGTGACCGCTGCAGCTAAGTCAGCCTCGTTAACAATTCCACCTCGGGCAACATTAATTATCCTTAGACAAGGCTTTGCGTGGGAAAGCAGCTCAGCATTAATAAGATTTTCTGTCTCCGGTGTCTTTGCTACGTGGATTGTTAAGAAATCCGAAATCTGTATTAATTCTTCCAAGGACATTAGTTGGACCGACAGTTGACGGGCCCTCTCAGCAGCAACGAATGGGTCGTATGCAACAAGATTCATCCCGAACGCAAGTGCGCGCTGAGCCACCAATTTACCAATTCTTCCGAGGCCTATGATTCCAAGAGTTTTATCGGCAAGTTCGACGCCCGTCCATTCATTGCGCTCCCATCTTCCGCTCTTCAAAGCAGAATTTGCTTGCGGAATATTGCGCGCTTGGGCAAGTATCAAGGCAATTGTATGTTCTGCTGCTGAAAGGATATTTGACTTTGGGGCATTGACTACCATGACGCCTTGCTCTGTAGCTGCATTAACGTCTACGTTGTCAAGGCCAATTCCGGCCCTACCAATTACCAACAACTTCTCAGCGCTATTGATAACTTCCTTAGTGATAGTTGTCGCCGAACGAATTATGACAGCGTCAGCGTCCTTCACTTCAGCTAACAGGGCATCTTCAGATAAATTGAGTTTTATATCAACATCATGGCCTGCTTCGCGTAGCCGCTCAATTCCAGCGTCGGCGATTTTCTCTGTTATTAAGACACGTGCCATCATTCTAATCTAGAAGGTCTTGCACTAATAAGGGCAACAATTTACGTATATGTACTTACAATAAGTATTTGGCATATCTGGTGATTTCTTCGCCAGCACTATTTACATGCAAAGGATATCGGTGTGGCTGACTTGAATTTCAGTGCGTTTGATTGTGATCATCACTATTACGAGGCCGAAGATGCATTCATTCGCTATATGGACCCTCATTTAAAAAGTCGTGGGATTCAATGGTCAGAGATAAACGGAAAAAGAAGACTTCTGGTTGGAGGAAAAGTTAATCGCTTTATCCCAAACCCGACGTTTGATCCAATAGCTCAGCCAGGGTGCCTGGACGCCTACTTTCGAGGCAGAGTTTCAGTCTCAGATATTCGTGACGCTTTTGGAGACTTGGAACCCATTGCTGAACGACCTGAATACCGAGATAAAGACGCTAAGATCAAAAAACTTGATGAGCAAGGACTAGATGGATGCTTTCTCTTCCCGACATTAGGAGTTGGGATGGAGTCTGCCCTCGAAAACGATATCCCCGCATTAGTAGCATCCTTTACTGCATTCAATAGATGGCTCCTAGAAGATTGGGGATTCAATTACAAAGACCGACTCTTCACCGCTCCGTATATCACGCTCGCAGATGTAGATAATGCCATCAGAGAACTGGAATTTGCCTTAGAAAACGATGCTCGGCTGATCAATCTACGTGCTTCTGCAGTATCGACACATGATGGGAAAAAGAGTCCTGCCGATAAAGCATTTGACCCATTTTGGGACCGTGTCAATGATTCGGGACTAACTGTTACTTTTCATGCGGGAGATGCTGCGTACGATTTTATGTTTGCCCACTGGGGACTTACTACGGAGTTTGAAGCGTTCCGATACGATCCTCTTAAAAGGTTACTCACCTACTCCAATATCGCAGATACAGTAGCAGCACTAATAGGCGGTGGGTTATTTGACAGATTTCCCAAAATACGTGTCTGCACTATTGAGAATGGATCAGATTGGGTTAGTGGTCTAGTAAAGCGCTTAGGGAAAGCTTATAAGCAGGCAAGTTATGCATTCCCTAGTGACCCTGTTGAGATATTTCGAAATCATATCTGGGTGGCTCCTTACTACGAAGACGACCTTTTGGAACTTCGAGACCTCTTGGGCGTAGATCATATTCTCTTCGGATCTGACTTCCCCCACGCTGAAGGACTAGCTGATCCTACCGAATTCATCAACGACCTGCAGGGTTTCAATCAGGAAGAAGTTGAAAAAATCATGTACCTGAATGGGAAGAACCTAGTTTCTCTCAATATTTGAAACTATAAGCAAAGGAAACTACACCAATAATGTCATTTCAAGATCACATTGCGCTTGAACAAGTTGGCACCGGAGAATATAACCTAACGATTCATGACAAGTACTGGATAGTCGCAGGCCCTAATGGAGGTTACTTAGCTGCATTATTTGCAAATGCTGGCAATCTCCACCTCAATTCCCCAGAGCGGCAACTAAGGAGCCTGACAACTCATTTCCTGTCACCCCCTAAACTGGGGGAAGCTAGGATCACTGTGAAGACAGAGCGCAGTGGCCGACTTGTCGATTTTTTGAGACTCGAACTAGTCCAGAACGACAGAACCTTATTGTTAGCGACGGGGGTATGGGGATCTGCAGGGAAAAGTCCTCCTGAGCCTCAGTTGAAAATGCCTAAAGTTCCTTCCCCAGATAAATGCACTCCGATCGATAAAATCATCGAGCATCCAATTCGACTACGAGAGCAGTGGGAAACGAGATCTGCCATGGGCGAAGAATTGACACAGCAAGCAATCGGACAACAGAGGCAAGAAGCAGAGCTTTCATGGTGGATACGACCTGTAGAACCTACTCTCACAGGAACTCCTTTAATAGTTGCGATTTCGGACGCTCTACCTCCACCTATTTTTGCTATGGCCCCCAAAATACAATTTGTTCCCACGGTTGACTTAACTGTTCATATCAGGGCAGAGATCAACACTCTCGATTGGCCTGCAGCCGAATGGGTACTCGTACGATTCGCAACCCGCCACATCTCCCATGGCTACCTTGAAGAAGATGGGCAAATATGGCTTCGAGATGGAACACTTCTAGGAATGAGTAGACAACTATCAGTTGCTAAATAGCTCAATATAGCTCTAGGAACCCCTTACTATTGCAACTTCCTTTATGTCATCAGCAGTTCGAAATCCGAAAATTTGGGAAAAGAATGAGTACTCAGCCTCCAGAGCAGCCACAATATTTTCGGCCTTTCTAAATCCATGACCCTCTCCATCAAAGAGAAGATACGAGTATGGTATATTTTTTTCTTTTAATGCTGAAACGATATGATCAGCCTGGTTCTGAGGAACTACGGCATCGTCAGTTCCTTGGAGAATAATCATCGGGCAGGTGAATTTTTCTGAATGGTGAATTGGTGAACGCTCAACGTAAGTATTTCGCTCATCTGGGTACGGGCCTATCAGACGATCGAGATATCGCGACTCAAATTTATGCGTGTCAAGTGCAAGAGTTTCAAGATCAGCCACACCATATCTACTAGCTCCTGCAGAGAAAGTTGAGTGAAATGCTAGAGCTGCTAGAACGGTAAACCCTCCTGCGCTTCCTCCTTTAATCGCTAGACGATTTGGATCAGCAAGCGCTTCTGCCACGAAGTACTCTGCTGCGTCAACGCAGTCTTGAACGTCTTTTATGCCCCATTCCCCATCTAACTCCTCCATGTAGCTCCGCCCAAACCCAGTGCTCCCTCGGTAATTTATGTCAGCAACTGCCCACCCACGGCTAGTCCAGTACCGTAAGCCTAATTGCAATTCATTCCGTGCCGACCCAGTGGGACCTCCGTGAGCTAGAACAAGAAGAGGAGGGGTTTCGTCATCTATACCGGCATACTCAGGGTGGGCAGGCGGATAGAAGAGAGCGTATGCCTCTCCCCCATCAGAGGTAGGAAACGCATGGATTGCCGGAGTCGGTAGAAACTCGTCAGGTAATCCGTGAGATTTTGGATGATGAATTATTTCTTTTTGCGGCGCTGCTCGAATGATTGTGGGACCAGTTTGGTGAGTTGAAGCCAAAATTATTGGAGAGCCGGATGATGAGCATCTAACCGTATGGATAGTCGCCGAGCTATTAACGACTGTGTCTTTTGCGTTACTAATCAATAAGTCACCTTGAGTGTTGCGGGTAGCGAGAAAAATTTCTTTGGTATCGGTAATCACATATCTCGATTGTCCCAGAGTCCATAAGGGACCAGCTATATCAAAATCGCCGCCGCATTCAAGAACACTCCCCTTAGGGCTAAACCGATATAGATTTGACCACCCTGTCCGGTCACTCAAAAAAAAGAGAGTTGTGTCATGCGACCATTCTGGTTGCAAGATGGATTCATCTATCCCACCCTCAACCTTCTTTGCGTTCGTTACGTCTCCATCCTCTAATCGACCAACCCACAATTCAGTTCCGTACCATGGCATAGACGGATGAAGCCATTGCACCCATGCGAGGAATTCTCCATCTGGCGAAGGGCGAGGAAACGCGTAGAAGTCAGCTCCAACAACTAATTCTCTTATTTCAAAACTGCCATCGGTTGCTATTGAAACAATCTGATTATCTGGCTCTACCACTACGCCATCATCAAGATGGAAGTGAACTTCTCGGATACACACTATGGAAGCGCCATCGGGCATTATACGACCATCAGCGAATCTCCATGATTGATTCTCAGGTGGTTCAGGGGTCAGGGCCTCAATCTTCCCTTCCGGAGAAATTCGTCGGATACGTTGATCTCGGAATTCGACGTAGTAGAGGAAGGCATCAGCAACAAACCATGCCCCACCCCCATATTCATGAACTCTTGAGCGCACATTTGCATCAGGAGGGGTAACTTCATGAGGCCGCCCGTCTTTGGGGTGAAGCATGATGGCGATCCGGCCACCTTCGTCCGGTCTTGATTCTGACCACCATACATCTTCTCCATCAACAAAAATGTCAGTAACGGTCGAGACCCCTTCAACTAGGGAATGAGCGGATATAGGGGAAGGCCAGCTACCGTAGGGAAGTCTTTTAGAAGACTGCATCTTAACTAGCTTTGGAAAAGGTCCATAACTCTTTGGATCCCTTCCTCAAGCTCCTCGTCTCCAAGAGCAAATGAGATTCTCGCGTACCCTGGAGCTCCAAACGCTTCTCCGGGAACTAGAGCCACATGCACCTCCTCGAGAAGTATCTCTGCAAGGTCAAGAGTTGTCTTAGGAGTCCGACCCCGCAGAGACCGACCTAGGACGCCTTCAAAACTAGGGAAGGCGTAGAACGCCCCTTGAGGTTCAAGAAGAGAAACCCCTTGAGTTTCGGAAAGCATACTAAACACCACTTGGCGGCGCCTATCGAACGCTTCTCGCATTCTCGCTACATCATCGAGAGGGCCAGAAACTGCTGCGAGCGCAGCGCGCTGCGAAACATTTGAAACGTTTGAAGTTTGGTGTGACTGCAGTGTCGAAGCTGCTTTAGCAATATCATGAGGCGCAATAATCCAGCCGACTCGCCAACCTGTCATAGCATAGGTCTTAGCTACTCCGTTAAGAACAACACATCGGTCCTGGATGTCAGGAACAAGAGTAGGCATTGAAAAGTGTTCACTATCTCCGTAGACCAAATGCTCATAAATTTCATCGGTGATAACCCAAATGCCATTAGCTGCAGCCCATCTACCGATTTCCTCTATTTCATCCTTTGGGTAAACTGCCCCAGTCGGGTTAGACGGAGAGCAAAAGATCAAGGCTTTCGTCCTATCTGTTTTTGCTGCTTCGAGTTGATCTACTGATACACGAAATCCAGATTCTGCGGAAGTGAGAATAACTTTTGTTACCGCTCCGGCGAGAGCTATGGGCTCTGGATAAGTTGTCCAATATGGAGCGGGAAGTAGAACTTCATCTCCTGCATCAAGGAGGACTTGCATGCAGTTATACACGGCGTGTTTTCCTCCATTTGTGACTACCACTTGGTCCGGTGTAACTATCAAACCTGAATCACGTTTGGTTTTTTCAGCTAGCGCTTCTTTAAACTCTGGCAACCCGCCGGCAGGGCTATACCGGTGGTTGACGGGGTCAGAAATCGCTTCTTTCGCTGCCTCCACAATATGTTCCGGCGTCGGGAAGTCTGGCTCTCCAGCCCCAAACCCTATTACCGGAGCACCAGCCGACTTCAGTTCCTTCGCTTTATTTGTAACAGCGAGCGTGGCAGATGGCGATATGGCCCCAACACGTGTTGATACCCGAGATCGATCAGACAATTTTCCTCCGTTAAGTTCAATTTCACTATCTTGGTATATCTTCAGGACGAATGCAGATCATTTCATTGTTTTGAAAGAAGTTTTGTTGTTTTTCCTCTTTCGCTTCGCCACCTCACTAGGGAACCAGAGTAGATTTTTGTTATGGGACGAACCGAACCAATCAGAATACCTGCAGAACTTCTCCCCAACGATGGGAGATTTGGGAGCGGGCCATCTTTGGTGAGGATGGAAGCAGTCAACTCGCTAGCGGAAATCTCACAGAATTATCTCGGAACAAGCCACCGACAAAGCTCTGTGAAAGGGATGGTCCAGAGACTTCAGGAAGGGATGGCCACCTTATTCCAGATGCCTGATGACTGGGAAATACTTTTGGGGAATGGCGGGGCTACTCTATTTTGGGATGCTGCGACCTTCGGACTGATTCGGGAGAAAAGTCAACATCTGGTTTTCGGCGAATTTTCTTCAAAATTCTCTCAGGCTGCTCTGAGTGCGCCGCACTTGAGTGATCCAGAAATCTTGACTTCCGAATTTGGATCTGCGCCTTCTCCATCACCATCGAATGTTGACTTCTACGCTTTAACACAGAACGAGACTTCAACTGGAGTTGCTATTCCATTGATACGACCAGAAGACACATCAGCCAAACAGGCTATTGTGGCTGTCGATGCTACATCGGCTGCAGGGGGAATGCTTTGGGACCCAGAAGAAGTTGACTGCTACTATTTCTCTCCGCAAAAGAGCTTTGCTAGTGATGGTGGCCTATGGATTGCTGCCTGTTCACCAGCTTGCATCGACCGCATCGAAGAAATCTCAAATGCTGGCCGGTGGATTCCCGCTGGACTTGATTTAAAAATTGCTTTAGAGAACAGCAGAAAGAACCAGACATACAATACTCCGGCACTTTCTACGATTTATCTTACAGTCCATCAAATTGAATGGATGAACGAGCAGGGAGGCCTCCAATGGGCTAGCGGACGTTGTAACCAATCATCTACACATCTATACAAATGGGCTGAAAGCCATCAACACGCTGAACCTTTTGTTAACAACAAAAACTTACGAAGCCCAGTAGTAGTCACAATAGATATTGATGAGAGAATATCTGCAGATACCTTAGTCGCAGCTTGCAGAGAGAACGGGATTTTGGATATAGGGGGTTATAGGAAAATTGGGCGCAACCAGATTCGAATTGCCACGTTTCCAGCTATTGAACCCGACGATATCAAGGCATTAACGAACAGTATTGACTACCTAATGGAGTTACTCCTCTGAGCACGACAGGGAAGCTCCTCATCGCAAGTCCACTTATGGGTGATCGAAATTTTAGAAGATCTGTCATTCTGATGATCGAACACTCACGTTCCGGGGCCATTGGGCTAGTTCTCAATCAAGCTACGAAAACGACCACCCAAGAACTATTCCCAGAATGGAGTTCCAGAACTAATTCAATCCCAGAGGTGTTCGTTGGAGGTCCAGTTGAACCGAATTCTTGTCTAGCACTCGGGAGATTCATAGGAGAAACTAGCGAACCCCATCACTTCATTTTCTCGAACGTAGGAATTATTGATTTAGGTTCAGATCCAGATATGTTGCCAGAATCACTTACGGAGATGAAAATTTTCTCTGGATACTCTGGCTGGAGTCCGATGCAGCTCGATTCAGAGCTTGCAGCAGACGCATGGTTTGTAGTTGAAGCAGATCCGTTTGACGTGTTTAGTTCAAATCATCATGAATTATGGTCACTAGTCCTTCGAAGGCAAAAAGGGCCGATGGCTTGGTTAGCAAATTATCCTGAAGATCCGAAACTCAATTAATCTGAAAGTTCTTTCAGTACGACTAGAAACTGCTAGTTCGAGATACTAGGCCTTGAGAATACAGTGCAGCAGTAGGCGATAAACCTAGATCTAGAAGTGCGCTGGAGCAGCCAAGCCAGTATCCCAAAACTAAAGTCGCAGCTGTAGCTCCAGTAATAGGGTCAGCAATCGCATCTCCCATGAACCAGAGAGAACCGTTAATTTCAGCTAGAAGATTAGCACCGGCAGCTGCATCGTCACCGAACCCAACTCGATGCGGATTCCAACGGCGTCCATATCCCGTAATCGAGCACCATATTGCTCCTCTTTCGACCTCTTCTTTCGCGTCTATACCTAAATGCTCAAGAGCTCGGGGACGTGACCCTTCAATTATTATGTCTGACCCTCGAATAATATTTCGTAATTGTTCGAGATCTATAGAACTACTGAAGTCAAGAGGAATTATTTCTTTCCCCTGATTTAAACGCTGATAGAAAATATCAGGCCGATTTCGCTGCTTCTCCGGACGTAATAAAGATTCGATTTTTGTTACTTCCGCACCGCATCGCATGAGGTACCAACTACATAGGGGGCCGGCCCACATGCTCGATAAGTCGACTACTTTCGGCTTCTGCTTGAGTTGTATTTTTTTTCCTATATTGTACTCAAACCCTGATGGGACCTTTGTCTCCCCAACTGCAGATATTGGCATTCCTAGCAGTTTCGCCCTGCTGAGAAGTTCTGACGAGGTTACTTGTTGGACTGCTCTCTCAATAGAGGCCCAGTCGGTCCCCTCTATAGGAGCATCTAACCACGCTGCGACGCTTGATTGGTCTTCAACTCTAGGTAAGTTTGCAGCTATTTGACCGTCTGCTGTTGTAAGAATCCGACATGAGCCACCTGCAGAAACAGCCCCCCAGCCACGGTGGCCTAATATCGGCGCCCGCTCAACTACTAATGACAATGCGCTTGGGCCTCCTTTGGGCCCACCTAATTGAGCTGATAGCCAACCCAAAAGTGCAATTGTGGCTCTAAAACGGTGGAGCCAACGGAGATCAACCTCTTTTAGCCTTACATTTGGTGGTCCTATCAGATCGGAAAGAGCTAAATCAGGCCACACTGGCCAATCAGGGTGCATAG
>Ga0208261_1000861_pt1 | contig 11356 bp, 11 predicted proteins | sample Knorr_S7_td_DCM__FD_185595 | JGI IMG/M metagenome (GOLD analysis project Ga0208261, IMG submission 185595) | Marine microbial communities from Southern Atlantic Ocean transect - Knorr_S7_td_DCM_ad_131m_LV_B (SPAdes) (version 3) | ecosystem: Environmental > Aquatic > Marine > Oceanic | place...
AAAATTAATTTTTTAAACATATTATTTCTCCTCTTTAAATTTAAAGTAATGATGAAGTCATTACATATATAAGCTTAAAATACAAAAAAAATTTGACAGGTTTATTACATTTATTTTGTAAAAATTTGAATTGGCAATTAAAGCCAAACTGGGTTTGTCCAAGCAAAATCGCCAGAATCATTAGCAATACTGACCCTAAACCACTCTGATGGATACTTTTTTAGGTCAAATTCAGCCTTTGTAATATTTTTCCCATTCTGACTCATGGATTTAGCTCCTTGACCAACAACACACACTTGATTTGAAGGGGAGCACTGGATATTTACTTGATAGCTATTAATTTCAAACTCGAAAATTTCAACTCCTGTAGAAGAATAATATTGTCCATTTTTTAATGCATTTAAAATTGAGCTTTCTGATAATTTATCTGCAGCAACCATCACCCATCCACCTCCACAATCTTGCATTTTAAAATGAGAGTCATCAGTAGCAGTTAAAAATATTCTATTATTTTCTTGTAATAAATAGTCTGCTGCTGCAGTACCAAAACCACGTTGAGCTTCTATATGGCATGAATGATTATAAATTTCAATACCATGTGCATGACTTAAAGAAAGACATTCATCAAATGTTAGAGAATACCATTCTGGATGAGCAATTGTAACAAACGCACCTGCTTCAATTGCTCTTTGAACTAAACGAGGTGCTGTTTCTTTTTCATCAGCACATTTAAAATTTAATGGCAAACCATTTGCAACAATATGCCAAAGTCCATCTTTAACATATTTTTTACCAAGACAATGAAGTTCTGCTGATGGAATGGTTATAAAATCTTTTTGATTAAGATGTTTTGTTTCCAATACTGTTTCAGCTGCAAATTTTGTATCTTTCCACAAATGATCTGAAAGGCATGTAAAATCATAACCTATTTCCTTATACTTATTAACAACTTCTTTTGGATTTAAAGCTCCGTCTGAATGATTTGAATGTCCATGCAAATTACCTTTAAAGTACTTATGTTTATTTTTTGAAGGTAATAAATGCATAAATATTATTAGACTAAATTTATTTATTTTTAATCAAAATAAAATCTATATAATTTCATGCATGTTAACAACAGTTATTGGAGCTTACCCTAAGCCAAATTATTTAAAAATTACTGATTGGTTTAATGCATCAGGAGGGACAGACACTCAATTTCCTACAAAGTTTTATAATAATGAAATTAAACAAATGGGTAATGAAGCTGAAGAGTTATTTATTCGTGCTACTAAAGAAATTATTCATGATCAAGAAGAGTGTGGCATTGATATAATTACAGATGGTGAAGTTCGTAGAGAAAATTATATTCATTATCACTGTAGACATTTAGAAGGTATAGATTTTAATCATCTTACTGAAAAAGTTGCAAGAACAGGGAATTATAAATGTTGGCTGCCAACAATAACAAACAAAATATCTGCGGCAGATCCTTTCTTAGTAGATGAATGGAAAAGTAATCAGACTCTAACAGATAAACCAATAAAAATTACAATTCCTGGACCTATGACGATTACTGATACTATTGCTAATACATATTACAAATCAGATGAGGAACTCGGAAATGATTTAGCAATAGCTATTAATACAGAGATAAAAAGATTAGTAGGTGCGGGCTGTAAATATATTCAAGTTGATGAACCCTTATTTGCAAGAAAACCTGCAAATGCTTTAGCTTTTGGAATACAGAATTTAGAAAAATGTTTCGAGGGAATAAATCAAAATGATGTTGAAAAAATAACACATATCTGCTGCGGATACCCAGATAAAATTGATGCAGTTGATTATCCTAAAGCACCTTTAGATTCATATAAAAAAATCGCTATGCAGCTTGATAATTCAATAATTGATAGTGTATCTATTGAAGATGCTCACCGCTATAATGATTTAACATTACTTAAAGATTATAAACAGACAAAAGTAATTTTTGGACTTATCAAGATAGCTAGTTCTAAAATTGAAACTGTTGAAGAAATAGAAGAAAGAATATTTGAGGCGCTTAAAAATATTTCTAAAGATCAATTAATTGCTGCCCCTGATTGTGGTCTTGGACATTTAAGTAGAGATTTAGCAATAAAAAAACTAAAAATAATGTCTCAAGCTGTTAAAAAGTTTAATTAATAACAATGATTGATTAATCAAGAAAAGGACAAAGTTATTACATGATCAAGCCAAATGCAATTCTAGAAGTAAATTTAAAAAATCTTGAATACAATTATAAAAAACTTTCCAAAATAGCCAATAATTCTGCTTGTGCAGCAGTAATTAAAGCAGATGCATATGGTACTGGTGTTTTAAAAATATTTGAAACTTTATATAAAAACAATTGCAGACATTTTTTTGTTGCAACTACCGAAGAAGCTTTGGAAATTAGAAAAAAAAAATCAAAAGGTAGTGTGTATGTTTTAAATGGATTGGAAAATACTAAATTACAAATATTTTATAATCACAATATCATTCCTATAATAAATGATAAAAATGAATTTAATGTTATATCAAAAAATTTAAATAAATTTAAAAAATTTAAATATGGAATACATGTTGATACAGGCATCAACAGGCTAGGAATAAATTATCATGAATTCTTCAAATTAAATTTTACTAATAAAAAATTTAGTATTTTAATTAGTCATTTATCAAGTTCAGATGAAGATAAAAGTAGTTATAATAATTTACAAAATAATAAATTTAAAAAAATATTTAATCTGAATATTAATACTGAATACAAAAGTTTATCAAATTCTATGGCATTAAATTTAGGAAAAAATTTCCATCATGATCTAGTTAGGTCGGGTATTGCTTTATATGGTGGACATTTAAATACAAAGATGAAAAAAATCATCAAGCCTGTTGTCACCTTAAAGAGTAAAATTTTACAGATTAAAGAAATTAATAAAAATGAATTTATTGGCTACAATAACACTTTTAAAACCAAAAAAAAAATTACAGTAGCAATTATAGGTATTGGGTATGCTGATGGAATTTCAAGAATATTAAGTAATAAGGGAAAAGTGTATTTAAATAATCAGAGTTTTAAGATTTTAGGCCGTATATCCATGGACACTATCACCATTGATATTTCGCAAAAAAGTAATTTGCTAAAAGTTGGAGATTACATGGAATTAATTAATCATGCCCACGGAATAGATAAAATAGCAAAACAATGTAATACAATTTCTCATGAAATTCTAACTTCGATTTCTAAGAGAGTTAATAGAGTTTATGTTTAGAATTACTCATAGGCAATTACACTAATGATTTCAAACATAATAGAGGCAGCAACCATTGACGTTATATTATTTTTTTGATCTTTAGTAGGCATTAAACATACAACATCTCCACCTATAACATTTTTATTTTTTACTGATTGAATTAATGCTTTTGCTTCATCAATTGTAAAACCAGTAAAACTTGGCTCAATATTTGAAACTGCAGGAGCTACTGAAGAATCTAAAGAATCTAAATCAAAAGTAATGTAAACTGGATTATCGCCTATTTTATCAAGAGTTTCATCTATAACATCTTTAATACCTCTCTTTTGAAACTCTTGCATAGTAACGACATTGTAACCAAGATCATAACTTGGTTGTAGCCAGTCCAATGTACGTGGATTACCTCTCATTCCAATTTGCATACTATTTTTTGGATTAATAATACCTTGATCAACAAGATAAGCGCCCCAATGTGCAGCGCTCTTTTTTGCGCCCATAAAGTGATCTAGTTGACTAAAAGTATCAGTATGAGCATCAATATGAAGAAAGGATATTTTTTTTCCTTTTGTCATTTCTAAATTATTAGATCCCAATCCTTGTAAAATACCCCCTGTAATTGAATGATCACCACCAATAGATACAACTGGTTTTTTTTCTTTAGCTATGTTTGTATAAAAATTTGTAATATCCTCAATACATCGCTCATTATTATTTGCATGTGGAAGAGCAACATCACCTAAATCAAATATTTTTTTTTCTTTCCAAGGATTAATATTAAAATCTAAATGAACTCTTCTTAGTCCAGCAGATACATTCCTTACAGCTCTTGGTCCTAAATGCTGATCTCTCTCTGTAGTGCCATTACCAGTACTATGAGGAACACCAACTAATGCTATATCACAATTTGATATGTCTTTTCTATTTTCACACCGAAACAATGTTGGTATTCCCCACCAATACATTGTTTCCATCATCAACTCATCATTGGAGTTACTCATTTTAAATAGATTAATTTATTGCTTTGCTTGGATCAACAAAATTATAACCTAAATCTTCTGCAACTGCCTTATAAGTTACATCGCCTTGGCAAATATTTAGGCCAGCAAGGAAATTTGCATCACTACTCAAAGCATCTCTATAACCACTTTGTGCCAGTTTCAAAACAAATGGTAAAGTTGCACTATTCAAAGCGATAGTAGACGTCATAGGAACGCCGCCTGGCATATTGGCAACACAGTAATGAACAACATCATCAATTACATACGTTGGATTTGCATGAGTCGTTGGTTTACTTGTTTCTACACAACCACCTTGATCTATAGCAACATCGACGATTACTGATCCTCTTTTCATATCTGTAATCATTTCCCTTGATATTAATTTTGGAGCATTAGCACCAGGAATTAAGACACCTCCAATTAATATATCTGTTTCAACAACATAATCTTTTAAATTTATATGATCAGAGACTAAAGGAATAATTCTATCACCAAACTTCATTTGAAGTTCTTCAAGACGAGCTTCCGATTTATCGACAATATGAACTTTTGCTTCCATGCCTGATGCAATCGCTGCAGCATTTTCACCTACAACGCCACCACCTAAAATTAGCACATTTCCAGGATTAACTCCTGGAGCCCCACCAATTAATAATCCTCTGCCACCTTGAGGTTTCTCCAAGCAATGTGCTCCAGCTTGAACAGACATTCTTCCTGCAACAGCACTCATTGGGGCCAATAAAGGTAATCTATTATTTTCATCAGTGACAGTTTCATAGGCAATACAAATGGATTTTGAGTTAATTAAACCTTTTGTTAATTCTGGAGCTGCAGATAAATGTAAGTAAGTGAATAAGATTTGATTTTCTCGTAACATATTAACCTCTTCAGATTGAGGTTCTTTAACTTTTACAATCATATCAGAGTCATTAAAAACATCAGCAGCTGTTGAAGCTATTTTAGCTCCAGCTTTTTCATAATCAGCATTTTCAAAACCTGCACCAAAACCAGCGTTTTTCTGAACTAAAACATCGTGTCCATGATTAGTTAATTCTTGAACGCTTAAAGGAGTAAGGCCGACCCTAGATTCTTGTGCTTTAATTTCAGATGGAACACCAACTTTCACTATTGTTCCTTAAAATAATTAGTAATACCTGTTCTAAGTTTCTCAATAATTTCATCAATATGTTTTTTTTCTGAAATAAAAGGTGGCGCTACTATTAAACAATCACCCGTTGCTTTTAGGCTGAGACCTGAGGCAAACAAAGATTTAAAACATGCATAACCAGCTTTACCAAGACGCTCATCCATTCGTAAATCAATACCGCCCATCATGCCATAGCCTCTAATATCTGCAATACCTTCAATATCTTTTAGACTGAACAAACCATCTAAAAAGTATGGCGACATTTCTTTAGCACGATTAAATAAATCTTCTTTTTCAAAAATATCTTGCATAGCTAAACCAGCTGCAACTGAACATGGTATTGCTGAATATGTATAACCATGAAAAAATTCAATAGCGCCTTTAGGTGCAGCATCTACCATAGAGTCATAAATGTGCTCTCTTGATGCTACTGCTCCAAGTGGAACCACACCATTAGTAATAGCTTTTGCCATTGTCATAATATCAGGAGTAACATCAAATGCTTGGGCTCCAAATGGTTCACCCATTCTACCCCAGCCAGTTATAACTTCATCAAAGATAAGAAGAATGCCATGCTTATCACAAATCTCTCTTAATTTTTTTAAATATCCTTTTGGTGGTACTAAAGTTCCTGTGGAACCAGCTACAGGCTCTACAATACATGCTGCAATATTTTCTCCACCTATATGACCTGCTATGCGTTCTAAATCTTCTGCCAAATAATCACCTGTTGCAGGTTCGCCTCTTACAAATTTATTATCTGGAAGATGTGTATGGCGTAAATGATGTACGTTTGGCATCAAGATACTTGAAAAAGTTTTTCTATTGGCAACCATTCCTCCAACAGAAATTCCTCCAATGTTCATTCCGTGATAACCTCTCTCGCGACCAACAATATGATGTCTGTGTCCTTCACCTTTTGCTTTGAAGTAGGCTATTGCAGTTTTAATTGCCGTATCAACTGCAGATGAACCACACATAGTAAAAAAAATTCTATTTAAATCTTCAGGTGTATGTTTAGAAATTCTTCTTGCCAATTCAAATGAACCGTTAAATCCTTGTTGAAAGGGTTGAACATAATCAAGTTGTTCAAGTTGTTTATATACCGCTTCTCTGATTTCCTGACGTCCATGACCTGCTGGACTACAAAACAATCCCGAACTTGCATCTATTAATTGATTGCCATGATGGTCAGTGTAGTACATTCCTTCGGCTTTAACCATTAGCCTTGGATTATTTTTAAAATCATCATTCGATGTAAATGGCATCCAATGTTCTTCAAGTGAATTTGGTAATTCGTTTCTATTTTCTAAATCCATAATTATCCCTAAATAAGCAAATTTTATTAAGCCTTACATCATAGAAATAGCTAATCCAAGAAGAATTCTTGCTGTTTTTCTTAATTTCATAGGAAAATTTAACACCCTAGTATAGAAGAAAAAAATTCATTTATGCTACGATCAAAAGAAGCTCAAATTCCAAGTAATTTAATATCATTGGCTGAAAAAACGCCTAATCTTTCAGCAGGAATCATTTGTGCTAATCATGACTCCTCAATGGAATCAGCTAAAAAATCAGTTGAGTTAAATCTTATAAACCCAATTTTTATTGGAAACAAACAAGAGATCAATGAAAAGGCTGAAAAAATTGAATGGGATATAAATGCTTATGAAATAATTAATTCTTCTAATGATGTAGAGGCTGCAATTATTGGGGCAGAACTTGGAAGAGATAATAAAATAAAAGTAATGATTAAAGGCAATCTTCATACAGATGTTTTAATGAGAACGTACTTAAAAAAAGAATTTGGTCTTATTGAAGGAAAAAGATTAAGCCATATTTGGCATATGACAATTTTAAAAGATGATAAACCACTTTTTATAACTGATGGAGCTTTAAATGTTGCGCCTCGTATTGATGTCAAAATGCATATACTTAAAAATGTTATTGAATTTGCTAACCAAATCGACATTGCAAAACCAAGAGTAGCTATCTTATCAGGCACAGAAGATCCCATTGAAAGTATGCCAAGTTCTGTAGAGGCAAAAGAGTTAATGGAACGTGCAAAAAATGAAAATATTAATGCTTATGTTCATGGACCTTTAGCTTTTGATAATGCTATTTCTCCAGAAGCTGCTGCAATTAAAAATATTTCTAATGAAGTCGCTGGAAAAGCTGATATTCTTTTGGTTCCGAATTTAGAAACGGGTAACGCTTTATCAAAAATCATGGTTTACTTTATGGGAGCTTGCGCTGCTGGTTTTATTGTTGGTGGTAAAGTTCCTGTTGTTGTAACAAGTAGAGCAGATAGTTCTGCATCACGAATAGCATCTATCGCAGCTTCCGTTATAGCTGCGCAATAGTGAAAAAAAATAAATTAATAAATGTTGCTTTATTAGCAATTGGAGCAACTTTCTTTGGTTCATTTATGGGGGCTGGAGTAAAATTACTCTCTACTGATCTTCATCCAATCATTATTTGTTTTTATCGATGCTTAATGGGATTGATGATTATTACTCCTTTTGTAGCAAGAAATAATTTTAAAGCACTTAAATCAAGTAATACCAAACTTCAATTAATTAGAGCTTCAATAAATATCATTTCAATGATTTGTTGGTTTTCTGCAATTGGAATGATGCATTTTGAAAAAGCTACAGCTCTTGGATTTACAACACCTTTATTTACAACTGTTTTAGCTGTTATTGTTCTAGGTGAGGTAATTCGCTTTCATAGAACAGCAGCTCTAATCTTAGGTTTTGTTGGAATTATTATTATTGTTCGTCCTGGCTACATGCCTTTTGAATTTGGCACACTATTGATGCTTGCTGCCTCTTTTAGTTTTTCTTTTGTTTTAATCTTAGTTAAAAAATTGTCTGACACCGATTCTAGTCTAACAATTATTTTTTATCATTTGCTATACATGACTCCTGTTTTTTTTATTATTTCCCTATTTTATTGGGAAAGCGTTAACTTTAATCAATTAATAATTTTTGCATTTATGGGTGCGGCAGGATTGTTATCACATTGGTGTTTAGCGCAAGCTTTCAAACTTTCTGATACTACTTTTGTGATGCCACTTCAATTTACTAAATTAATATGGGCTTCTTTAATCGGATTATTTATATTTGCTGAACAACCAGACATTTGGACTTGGACTGGAGGTATAGTTATATTTATCTCTGTTCTCTATATTACTTACCGTGAAGCATTTAAAAAGAAAGGAACAAAAAAACCTATTCAAGTTGATAGAGCTATCATAAATTAATGGATATTTAAAAATTACTTTAAAAACTTTTTTAATTATTAAATTAATCTTAATGTGCTGTATGTGCTGTTGTTGAGTGTTTTCTTCCAGAAAATACATAGTCTCTAATTTCCGTCACTTCTTCTTGAGAAATTTTATTTGCAATAACTGCAAATTTATCAGAAATTTTAACTGAGAAATATACAGAAGTTAAAAGCACAATGATTATTCCTAAAGGTATATATTTCATAAGTTGTAGCCTTTCTTAATATTTTCAATATCCTTATTATTATACAAAAATTTAAATGATAATACCATACCATTAAATCTACTTAAACCAATGGTTTGGAGAATTTTTAACTAAATACCCTAAAGAATATTATAATTATTTTGCGGTCCAGCCACCATCTATCACTAAGGATGAGCCAGTAATCATAGAGGAGGCATTCGATGCTAAATATACTACTGCCGTTGCAATATCACTTTCAGTACCAAAACGTCCCAAAGGAATATTATTCATCATTGTTTTCTTAAATTTTTTATCTTCAAAAAATTTTTTTACCATTGGTGTTTCAACAAAAGTAGGGCAGACTGTATTTACTCGTATATTTTTTTTTGCCAAATCTAACGCCATCCCTCTTGTTAAACCTTCAAGACCAAATTTTGTCATATTATAAATACTTCTATTTGGTGCTCCAACTTTCCCTAATTGAGAAGACATATTGATAATAGAACCACCTTTTGATTTTCTATTTTTTGACTCTAGCATAACTTTTGCAGCCATCTGTGCTACATGAAAAGCAGCTTTCATATTTAAATCAACTACATAATCCATGTCTTCTTTTTTAATTTTAGTAAAATGATCTGGTCGATTAGCACCTGCATTGTTTACTAATATATCTAAAGAAGAAACTTTATTAAATACGCTTTTTACATCTTCATAGTTTGAGACATCACATATATACGATTTACATTTTCTCTTAAGTTTTCTTATTTGTTTTTCAACATTATCTAAATCGCTTTTAGTCCTACTAAGAATAATAAGATTGGCTCCTGCCTCCGCTAAAGCTATAGCAGAAGCTTTGCCAATACCTTTACCAGCTCCTGTAACTAATGCTGTTTTGTTTATAACTTTAAAATTTTGCAAATACATTTGAAATAATTTTATAACAGTTAATGCATATTCTTACACAATTAGTTATAGAAGTAAAATTATTAAGAAAAAACTATGAGTATTACTTATATCAAAAAAGCTAATAAAACCGCCTCTTCAGATGAAGTAGAAACTCGTAAAAGAGTTCAAGATGTACTTAATGAAATTGAATCAAGAAGAGATGAGGGTATAAAAGATATATCTCGTAAATTTGATAATTATGAAGGTGATGTAATTGTTTCTGAAGAAAAAATTGAAGAAGTTATTAAGTCTCTCGATCAAAAGGTAAAAGATGATGTTCAATTTTCTTATGACAGAGTAAGAAGTTTTGCTGAGCATCAATTAAAACACCTGAATAATGATTTTGAAGTCGAATTATCACCAGGATTGTTTGCAGGCCAAAAACTGATTCCTGTTAATAGTGTTGGTTGTTATGTTCCTGGTGGTCGTTATAATAATATTGCATCAGCAGTAATGAGTATTACAACAGCAAAAGTTGCTGGTGTACAAAATGTTATTGCGGCAAGTCCTCCGAAAGATAAAAATGGCGCTAACCCAATAATTATTTACACGGCAAATTTATGTGGTGCTGATGTCATTATGAATATTGGTGGTATTGGAGCAATAGGTGCTTTTGCTTATGGCTGTTTTGGTAATACTGAAGTTGATATGATTGTTGGCCCAGGTAATCAGTATGTTGCTGAAGCAAAAAGAATTTTATACGGCAAAGTTGGTATTGATTTATTTGCAGGTCCAACTGAGATAGGAATTATAGCTGATCACTCAGCTGATAAAGAGATGATTGCTGTTGATTTAGTAGGACAAGCGGAACATGGGCCGAACTCCCCTGCCTGGTTATATTCCACTGATCAAAAATTATGTGACTATGTTATTCAAAGAGTACCTGAATTAATTGCTGCACTTCCTGAAACGTCAAGAAATAATGCTGGAGCAGCATGGCGAGATTACGGAGAAGTTATTCTATGTGATACGAATGAAGAGTTATGTGAGATTAGTGATCAATATGCGCCTGAACATTTAGAAGTACAAGCAGAAAATTTGAATTGGTGGCTTGAAAAATTAAAAAACTATGGATCTTTATTTTTAGGCGAAGAGACAACTGTTGCTTACGGAGATAAATGTTCAGGTACTAATCATATCCTTCCAACAAAAGGAGCGGCAAAATATACGGGCGGTTTATTTGTTGGTAAGTTTATTAAAACAGTTACTTTCCAGCGTATGTCAAAAGAATCAAATAAAGAAGTTGGTGCAGCAGCTGCTAGAATTTCTCGGTTAGAAGGAATGGAAGCACACGCTAGAACAGGAGATGCTCGTTTACGAAAATACGGATTTCAAAACTAAATTATTTATCTTCTAGCTCACCTTTCTTGCGCATTTCTTTTCTAATATTCGTTGCAGAAATTTTATGTATTTCTGTTCCTAAGTCATGTTCAGTAAATGTGTACCCTACGCCCCTACCATAGGATATATCAGTAATGTTAGGCACCTTAATCACTACATACTCTCTACCTTCTTTATATCCATGAGTTTTCAAGCCTTTCA
>Ga0208261_1000862_pt1 | contig 11350 bp, 12 predicted proteins | sample Knorr_S7_td_DCM__FD_185595 | JGI IMG/M metagenome (GOLD analysis project Ga0208261, IMG submission 185595) | Marine microbial communities from Southern Atlantic Ocean transect - Knorr_S7_td_DCM_ad_131m_LV_B (SPAdes) (version 3) | ecosystem: Environmental > Aquatic > Marine > Oceanic | place...
AAGTTTAGGAACTTTTTCCTGAAGAACTAAACGGGCAGGCAAGTTTCGAACTTCAATGGGTATATCTGTAGTAATAGTATATTCGTTTTCACTCATAACGAATATCCATAATAGAAAAGCTAGAGCTATTGCACCTAGCTTTACTGAAATATTTTGCCAAGCGAAAAAAGAGTAGAGTTTATTTTTTGATTCTTCTTTAATCATTAGCAAAACTAAAGCAAGGTTTAATCTGAAACTAAATCAGAACTATCTTCTGTTTCTTCTCCTTCGGATATATCTTCTGGAATTTCAATCTTTTCTCCAGCAGGCTGTTCCTGATTATCTAAAAAATCCTTGATTTCATCTTTTTGGATATTCTTATCACTGAGCTCATCTGAAAATAGCACAACTTTTTTATTCTCAGGTTTTACTTCCAAAACAGATCCACTAATTTTTTCACCAACATTGTATTTTTGTGAGATCTCTTTTCTTTGCTTCTTTGTTTGCTTACCAAAAGGAATGATTCCTTCAATTTCATTTTCAAGAACTAGGATGATTCCTTTATCAAGAATTTTGACAATCTCACCACTATGTGTGCTTCCAGTCTCATATATTTTTAATAATTCAGGCCAAGGATCTTCATCAAGCTGTTTTATTCCTAAAGAGATTCTTCTACTATCTCTAGATACTTCTAATACTCTAACGTCAATTGACTGGTCTTTTTCAATCATTTCTCTAGGGTGCCTTACAACTTTTGTCCATGAAAAATCCGAAACATGTATTAAGCCATCAATTCCTTCCTCAAGCTCAACAAATGCGCCGAATTGAGTTAGGTTAATTACTTTACCTTTTACAGTGGTTCCTGTATTGTATTTTTCTTCAATTTTGTCCCAGGGGTCCTCAGTGAGTTGTTTTGAACCTAAGCTTATTTTCCTTTCTTCTGAATCAATAGAAAGGACTATAGCCTCAACTTCATCGCCCAAAGAATATAATTCTGATGGATTTTTAACATGACGTGTCCAAGACATTTCAGATACATGAATCAATCCTTCAATTCCTGACTTTATCTCAATGAATGCACCATAGTTAGTCATGCTCACTACTTTGCCTTTTACTTTTTCTCCTTCTGGGAAATCTTGCTCAACTGTTTCCCAAGGATGTGGGGTAAGTTGTTTTAAGCCTAGCGAGACTCTCTTTTTTTCATTATCAAAATCAATAACTTTAACGGTCAGCTTTTCATCCATAGAAATTATCTCAGAAGGATGATTTATTCTGCCCCAGCTTAAATCAGTGATATGAAGCAAACCATCTATTCCTCCAAGATCAATAAACACCCCAAAGTCTGTAATATTTTTTACCCTACCTTCCATGATCGCACCAACTTCAAGCTTGCTAAATATTTCGTCCCTTTTTTCGGCTAAACTTTCTTCAAGTATTGCTTTATGAGAAACAACTACATTTTTTCTCATTTCATTGAATTTTACTACCTTTAAATCCATATCTACATCTAAATATTTATCAAAATCCTTGACAGGTCGGACATCAATTTGTGAACCAGGCAAAAAGGCTTGAACACCTCTTAAATCAACTACCATCCCTCCTTTAATTCTTTTAATTATCTTTCCAGAAATAATTTCACCAGTATCATAAATTCTTCTTAGCTCAATCCACCTTCTAAGAAAATCTGCTTTTTCCTTAGAAAGGACAGTTTTCCCGCTCTCATCCTCCATGCGTTCAAGATAAACTTTAATTTTTCCACCAACATCAGGAAGATCTTCTAAAGAAAACTCATCGCGATTAATTATTCCTTCAGATTTAAACCCTATATCGACAAGTATTTCTTTTTCATTTACTCCAATAACTCTACCTGAAATAATTTCACGCTCTGATATATCAGAAAATGTTGATAAATATTTTTCATGATCAACAGGTAACTCATCAGAAGTATCTTCACTATTCAATTCTTCTGGGGAGACCTCTTTTATTTCACTAAATAAATTTGAATCTAAATAATCAATATCAACTTTGTTATTATTTTGATTATTTTTTTCGACATATGATGAAGATGTTGTAGGCGATTCAGATGCCGATTCTTCGCTGTCTTCTATTTTTATATCATCAGAAGGCTGTTCTACAACGGGTTCTTTTTCAGTAATGCTCATTTATTATTTTTTCCTATTTTTAATTTAATTTTTCTAAGCATAAAGTTGACTTGTTCATCAATTGTCATATTCGTAGTATCAACTTCAATCGCATTAAATGCTTTTTTCAATGGTGAGTGTCCACGCTCAGAGTCAAACTTATCTCTTTTTTTTATTTCATGCATAAGATTAACTAAAGATTTTTTTTCTCCTAAAGATTCAAGCTCAAGCTGTCTTCTTTTTGCCCTAACTTCATTACTGGCAATAAAAAAAAATTTAAATTCTGCATTAGGGAAAACAACAGTTCCAATATCTCTTCCTTCCATAACGCAACTATTATTTTTAGTAAAACTACGTTGAATTCTAACCATATACTCCCTAATAATCGGAATAGCGCTTACCTCGCTTACTTTTTGCGACACATCGCTTTTTCTAATTTTATTTGTAACATTTTTTCCGTTAACAAAAAAAGAAAGGTTATTGTTAGTTTTCTTTAAGTCGATTTCAAAATTTTTTAAAAATTTTGTTAAAGAATCTTGATTGGAAATATCAATTTTATTTTCAAGGATAGAAAAAGCAACGCACCGGTACATAGCTCCTGTATCTAAATAAAGATATCCTAGTTCATTTGCCAATAGCTTCGCTGAGGTGCTTTTTCCTGAAGCAGCTGGACCATCAATCGCAATAATCATTTAATACTCATTCTCAAATAGCCTAGAAATTTACATCTTTATTAAATGATTGCCAATTAGTATAGATTGCATATAAATAGCTCAATTATAACCTGCTTATTTCTTTAATTTCTGATTCATGAAGTTCTCGATATGAACCAATTGGGGTACCGTCTAAACGTATTGGTCCAAACTGGATCCTTTTTAGACTGAACAAGGTTCGTTTCATACGGTAAACAATTCTTCTTATTTCACGTTTCTTTCCTTGGTAGAGTCTCATTAATACTATCGTCCTGCCTTTATTTTTTTTCTGTTCGATAATTTCACCCCTGCCCCATTCTTTTTGTCCAATGTATATATTTTTTGCTATTTTTCTTTTTTCCCAATTTTCAAAGGGTTTGTCAATTTCTAATTCATAAATTCTGGGTATCTTATTTTTAGGATGGGTTAGTTTATTTGCAAGATGTCCGTTATTAGTTAGAAGCAATAAACCGCTAGTATCTTTATCAAGTCTTCCAATAGGAAATAATCTTTCTTTGAAGTCAATCAATTCCATTACAGTCTTCCTCTTCAGCGGGTCATGCATCGTTGTGATATAGCCTTCAGGTTTATTAATCAAAATTGTTCTAAATGTTTGATTATCTATAATCTTTTGCCCATCCAGTCTAACATCATCATCTTTAGTTACTTGATATGCGGGATTTAGCTCTAAGGAACCATTTACAGTTACGCTACCACCTTGAACTGATTTATCAGCCTGCCTTCTTGAACATGCACCTGATTGAGCAATAAACTTATTTAAACGCATCAATTTGCTCAATTAATTCTGGATCATTTTCAATAAGTTCAGAAATTTCTTTTAATTTGGGAAGATCGGATAGCTTGTTTAATCCAAATGATTTTAAAAAAGTGTCAGTTGTTCTATATATTAAGGGTCGACCAGGCCTATCATCTCTTCCGCTGATTTTTATAAGTGTTTTTTTAAGTAACGTTTTTAAAACACCCGCACAATCAACGCCCCTTATCGCTTCAATATCGATGCGACTAATAGGCTGTTTATAAGCAATTATTGATAATGACTCAAGTGCAGCTTGAGATAAATAAAACTGACCAGATTTTACGATTAAGCGCCTAACGAAAAAATCGAATTCAGACCTTGTTCGTATCTGAAATCCACCAGCAACAGATAATATTTCAATGGCGTGATCATTTTTTTCATACTTCTTGTTTAGTTGCTTTATATACTTTTCTAATTGAGGTGGGTCAGCATCAAAGATGCTATTTATTTTTTTTTGAGTTAGAGGTTCAGGACTGGCAAAAAGAAGAGCTTCAATTATTTGTTCAATATTTTTCATTGATTAGTTTTTTTCTAAGAGATGGATTTCTATATCTTCAAAAAGAGTATTTTGGAAAACTACAATTTTAAACTGTTGAACTAAATCAAGTATTGCAACGAAGGTTATAATCGATTCGAGCTTGTTTTTGCATGATTTTAAAAGATGCTTGAAAGATAGTATTCCTCGACCATCAAAAGAATCTAAAATAAATTGCTTTTTATCGCTCAGGTCAATTGTATTTAGATCTACCTGGTATGGATTCATTTCAGGAAGACGATCCATTACCTCTTTAAAATATTTTGCTAATTCAAAAACATTCATTTCTTTTAAAATATTAAGATCTTCTTCTTTTTCGCTTACAGGCTCCGAAATCATCCTCTCATGCTGATAACTTAATTTCTCCCACTTTTCTGAAAGGTTGTCGGCAATATCTTTATATTTTTTATATTCGAGAAGTTGTTGAACTAATTCGGTTCTAGGATCAATTGGATCGCCTAAATCATCAAGGTCTGGTCTAGGGAGAAGCATTTTTGATTTAATACGCATTAATGTAGCTGCCATAAGAATGAATTCTCCTGCTACTGATATGTTCATAGCCTTCATATCTTCAACAATTTGCAGGTACTCCGCGGTAATTTCTGCTATTGGAATATCATAAATGTCTATTTCATCCCTTCGAATGAAATATAATAAGAGATCAAGCGGCCCTTGGAATTTATCAAGTTCAACTCTATGCATTTAGCCCTTGTAATTCAATCCCATTGCTGATCTTGCGTTTGATAGGTATTCATTAGCAACAGAACTGGCTTTATTCGCCCCACCTTCTAAGCATTTAATTACATAGTCTTTATGATTCATCAAATAATCTCGTTTTTCTCTGTACGGCTTAAAATATTCCCAAAAACATTCGTAAAGTTCATTTTTTAAATCGCCATAACGCAAACCAGGTTTTATAAATCTTTCTTTCAATTCAAGCTGATCTTTTTCAGATAAAAAAAGTGAATATAGGTGAAAAATGGGAGATTCAACACTCTTGGGCTCATCAATATCTGCAGAGTCAGTAACAATTGACATGAATCTTTTTCTTAGTGCTTTTTCAGGTCCAAATATTGGAATTGTATTATTATAAGATTTACTCATCTTTTGACCATCTAATCCTGGGATAAGATGTGTTTTTTTATCGATGTCCGGCTCAGGTACAATAAATACTTTACCATACGTTTGATTAAATCTTTCTGCGATATCTCTCGTCATTTCCATATGTTGTTTTTGATCTTTACCAACAGGAACAATTTCACCCCCAAATAATAAGATATCTGAGGCCATTAAGATTGGATATGAATACAACCCAACATTGGCTGATATACCTTTAGATAATTTATCTTTATAAGAAGTAGCTCTATCAAGAAGGCCAACATTAATTACATTCGAAAGCAGCCATGTTGACTCGCATACCTGAGGAACATCACTTTGAATCCAAAAAGTAGATTTTTCAGGATCCAATCCAAGAGAGAAAAAGTCTATTGCTGCTTGTAGTGTATTTTCTTTCAATAGCTCTTTTTCTTTAATTGTTGTTAGCGCATGGTAATTGACAATAAAACAAAAAAGGTCATTTTTTTCTTGATAGTTGATCATTCTGGACATCATTCCAAAATAATTACCAAGATGAAGACTTCCAGAGGGTTGAATTCCGCTTAATACTCGTTTCAAAATGACTCCAAAAATAAATAAGGCTTCCAAGAGCCTTGATGGGTTGAAATAAATTGCTGAAAATAATGTATTTTATTTGGCTTCCTTGGAATACGCTTTAATGGCATTTTTGCCTCATCTGGTGTACGGTTTCCTTTTTTTCGATTACAGGTTTGGCAAGCAGCAACTAAATTTTCCCATGAATCCTTGCCGCCTTGCTTTTTTGGCTTTACATGATCCATTGTCAAGGGGCTTTTTTTGGATCCACAATATTGGCATTCATAGTTATCTCGTACCAATAGATTTCTTCTAGTTAAAATCACATCCATCTGATTATGCTTAACATAATCTTTTAATCTAACAATGCTTGGCAAACTTAGAGTGATTGAGGGCGAATGCACATCCTCTTTATAGGATTCAAGAATATCAACTTTTTCATTATAATAAAGACAAATTGCCCGCTTAGCTGTACAGATATCCATTGGTGCATAATTTGTATTTAAGACCAATACAGATCTATTTAAGATAGATGCGCTATTTTGGTAGGAATCCATAGCTATAATTTACTTCATAGATACGATTCTCAGAACGATTTAGTGAAAATGATTTATTAATTATCAAAATACCAAGTAACTCCAAATTGCATCATTCTTCCAATCTCAGGAAAAATAGCATTTGGCTTAAATGAAACGGTTTCATTCCTAACGCCAAGAGCATTGAGCAAATTATAAATTTTATAATGCAGCAGAACACCTGAAACATTGGACTCTATTTCAAGGTGAATCAAATTATGATTTGAAATATTATAATTTTTATCAGGATTTTCATGAGCAAATTGCAAAAAAGGATCAAAGGTAAAATTATCTTTGGAGCTCGAATAACTAGTTGACCAAAGATGAAAATTTATCATCATATTATTCTGGAATAATTGAAATTTTCCTTGAATTCCATTATCAATTTTTGTTCCAAGATTATTAACTGATGAATTCAATGGAGAGTGGATTTGAGAATATACTTGCCAATTTCTATTGAATGAAAATATTAATCTTGTCCCAGCTAGGCTTATATTATAGTCATAGAAATCACCAGCGCTTAAGCTAAGCATGGTAACATAGCTTTTTAGGGCAACTTTTCTTCCTCTAATATAGTAATTAAACGCTGAACGCATTCTTGTCTCAAATTCATTATCATTCAAAATATTTCTATCAGGATGGGCAGGGCTAGATTGGCTAGTCGTTTGAAAGCTTATATCTCCAATTCGTGTATTTTTTTTGTAGTTAAATGAAAATACGTATGGCTGATATAATTCATATTCAGAAAATTGTACCCCTGCCATGATTGAAAAATCGTTATAAAATTTTCTAAAATATAAACTAGACCATCCAACTGATCTAAGCTTGGCCTTGCTGCTGTGTTGCTGGAATTGTTGACTTAATCCAATTTCGATACCGGTATTATTCCTTAATTGAAAATCAATGCTATTTCTATTTATAAATCGCAAAGAAGAGTCGCTATAGAGAGAATGTATAAGCAATCGATTTTGACTGAATTGGCTTAAATGAGTATCAACGGTCCACCTTTCAAGCTGTCTTTGATAACGCAAAGCCCCATTAATAATATTATCATTTTCATATCCATTCTGAACTATATCTGGAAGCCCGCTTGAGGTAATATATCTTGATGCAGATACCTCAATTTTCTGTTTGCTATTTTTTGTTGAATAATCAATACGATAAGAGTGGTGCAAAGGGCCTTGATTCCTTACCGGATGAATGTAGTGTGCAAAATTTCCAAAAGATGCGCGTTTAAATCCGCTAATTTTAATTATTTGATTTTTTGATTGGTATTCAACACCAATATCTAATTTATCTAGACCGTAATCTCCCCTGTAATAGTCAAAAAAGCTTGTGGTTAGATTTGAATCTGGCAATACTGAAAATGAAGGGAGAATACCTATTTCGCTCATTTGAACTTTTTTTGCTGTATGCCCTCCATACCTTAAAGGGAAAGCTGTATAAGTCCCATCAAAAGTTAAAATTCCTGAAGTCCAAGCCTGATTTGAGAACAAAACGCCTTCATGAATTAAAATTCCATTCTGACCTGACCAATCAAAAGGAATAACTATTTGGTCTTGAGAAAAAATACCACTGAAAAAAATTACACTTAAAATCGCCCTTTTCATTATTTTTTTAATAACCTAACTACTCTTGGAACGGTAATTAAAAAAATGAAGGCATTAGATATTTCATGCAACAATGTAAAGCCCAATCCTTTAACTAAAGACGCTAAAATTCCTGCAAATCCTAGACCTGAAAATAGAGGGTAAGACACTAAGGTAAAAATATCATAGATTACGGTAACAAAAAAACCTGTAACTGCTAAAAAAAATAGCTGGTAGACATTGAATTCTTTGGTAAAAAAAATAGGTTTTAATAAGCCTCCAATGAGACCGCATAGCGACATGGAGATTGTTTGAGCAAAAAATAATGGAGGAAAACTCAAACCTGATCCAAGCGGATTTAACCCCGAATAAATACCCATTGCAACGAGACCAACTAAAGCTCCCCACCATAGATTTAATGTTAGACCTGAAAGAAATATTATTACAGTGATTAATTCAATATTTGGTACCATCATTAATGAATAGCCCATTGCAATAGCCATTGCGCAAAAAATAGCCGCGCGAACTAAATTCACTAATTCCATTTAACTCTTTTTATAGATCGTAGTTTTAAAAAAGTTATAATGCGAGGTAAAATCTTGAGAATCTTGGTCATCTTCAATAATCTTTTTCATAATACTCATCTGACTATCTAGGCTAGTAATCATACTAACAAGTAAAGCTTCTTTGAACATTGGATTAACCTGACTTTGCCCTTCTTTAAAATTATATTGCGCAAGCATGATGTGTTCAATTTGCAATAGTAGTTCGCTTGGAAATTTTTTGATTTTCTTTGCAGATGCCATTATAATATTTCTTCCTAGAGCAACATGACCTAATAAATTACCTGCTTTTGATAAATTAGATTTATAACTCGATTCGATTGCTTCTAATTTTCCAATGTCAAACAAGAAAATTCCAGCGACAACAAGATCTATATCCAAGCGATAATGTCTTGCTAAAAATTTTCCCGTTCTTGCCAGAGAAAGGGTTTGTTCTAAAAATCCAGAGCGATAACTGTATTGATGTAAAATTGTTGATGGGTGCTTCATGATCTTTTGCTTATTCGCCATATAAACATTATAAATTAGTTTTTTAATAAACGGATTTTTAATTGATCTAATTACACCTATTGCTTCATTCCACATTTTTTTAGCATCAAAGCGAGATGTTGGTACAATCAGCGCCGGGTCAAATCCATAGCGAGCATAACGTTGAAGAGTTGCTTTATTAATATGTTGAATTACAAGTTGATAATCATCAATAAAAATTTCAACAGAACCTTTTGCAGCAACAGCATCACCAGCTGAGAATTTTTTATCAAGCTCTTTTACCTTATTCCAAATCTTTGCCTGAACTTGGCCAGTCTGATCGCGCAATAGAATATCAATATACAGCTCTCCGGTTCGAGTGTGGCGTAGTTTTTTTTCTATGCATAGATAAAAACCCTGCACTGTTTGACCTTCTTTAAATTTTGAAATAGGAACTATATTCTTCATTGTGACTATATTTGATATCTGAAGTTACAACAATAATAATATTTATAAATACACGTGTCGCTAACCATTAAAGAAATAAACTATGGCAATCTGGATGATCTAAAAAAATTAGAATCCGCATTAAAATATTGGTTTACGAACCCCAAAGAACTCAATTTCACTGATCCTAACATGCAATACCCATTTGATATGAAAAAATGGATCAATATCAATTATAAATTAAACGAAATTGAGACTATAGCGCTCTCTAAGAATAATTGGATCATAGGTTTTGGAGGAGTAAAATTTTTTGAAAAATCTAACCGGGCTCACATCGCTCAAATCTATTTAGATTCAGATCATCGAGGAAAAGGGTATAAAAAACAGATGATTGATTATATTGAAGATTTAGGTGCAAAAAAAAATGTAAAAACTCTTTCAATAAGTGCAATGAAAAAAGATATATCCGCTAGAACTCTTTACGAATCCATTGATTACCAAGAGGTTGATACTAAGGGTAATGTAATTACTTTAGAAAAAACTATCATATAATCGCTGGTTTTCCCAAACTCCTAAATAACAAATTCCTGCCCGATCGCCTCACAGCTTTTTTTCCATAAAAGATCTTTAGCTAATCTATTATCGTAGAATTTTTCTAGATCAAACTTAACAACTTTGCCCTTTGATGCCATCATTCCTTTGCCAGGCCCATAGAATTTTCCAGATTGAGCATCATTATCCGTCATGCATTTTATAATTCCAAGAGCACCATCTTCCATGGTTTGGCCGTTTTTCATCATTTGTCTAGCCAGCCATGCGCTCATACCTCCATCATTTACAGTAGTGGTCTGCAAATCAGACATCGCTACTCCTGGATGGGCAACTAAAGCTTTAAGGCTATGTAGCCCTGCATTTTGAAATTTCTCATGCAAGCAGGCTGTAAACGTAGCATTGGCAAGCTTGGTTTGGCTATAGCGAGCCCAACGTCCTTTCCTTGTTAGGCTTGCAAGTATCATATTGGAGCCATCACCGCCTAAGTCACCTCCACGCTTGTCAAAATATTTGGTCTTCAATTTTTTATCTCCATATCGTGCGATACTGGAATGGTTCACTACTCGCGCATCCCCTCGCAACTCAGCAGCGGTTTTTAATAGCGGAAGAAACTCTTTAGTGAGTAAAAAATGAGATAAATGATTGGTTTGCATTTGGACATCAAATCCATCAACCGTAGCTTCATCTTTTAGGGCCATAATACCTGCATTGTTGCATAAAGAATCAAGTCCGTCTTGACATAAATCAATTACTCTTAATGCAGCTTTTCTAACAGAATCAAAGCTTTGAAGATCGCATTCAATATTTACAATATTCGCTCCTGGATTTTCTTTTTTTAACTGATGATAAGAAGATTTTGAGCGTTCAGATTTTCTATTAAGTAGTAGTGCCCTAGCTCCCTTATTAGCTACAGTTCTTGCCGCTACAAATCCAATACCGGTTGTAGTTCCAGTAATCGCAATAGTTTTTCCTTGTAGGGAGGAAATTTTTTGCACCTCATCATCAAAATGCAGGCTTTTTAAGTTCGGTTTTTTATATCCGCTACTCATTTAGATAATTGACTTATTCTTTATTGAAGACATGTTTGCGCTTAATTTAAGTTTTACTCCTAGACTTCTAATACTTTGTGTGGGCTCTATAAATGTTCTTCCAACATAATGATTTCTTATTAGTCCCAACTCAAAGTTCATTTTCTTGTGTTGAGCATATCCTAAAGCAGCAGGGACTCCCGAGTCAGGAACTGGGACAACAATATCTCCAATATCCCCCGACTCTTTAGCAAGCTGGTACCCTAAATTTTTTCTATATTCATATGCACTTTTTCCATTAAGTAAACTATCTG
>Ga0208261_1000866_pt1 | contig 11336 bp, 10 predicted proteins | sample Knorr_S7_td_DCM__FD_185595 | JGI IMG/M metagenome (GOLD analysis project Ga0208261, IMG submission 185595) | Marine microbial communities from Southern Atlantic Ocean transect - Knorr_S7_td_DCM_ad_131m_LV_B (SPAdes) (version 3) | ecosystem: Environmental > Aquatic > Marine > Oceanic | place...
CATTAAAACTTCTATCATTTTTTGATCTTCTTTAGATTTCTCTTTTGTACCCTTAGTGTACTGAACCTTTAACATTGTGCGATTTTCTGGGTTTAAAGTAGTTTCCCATAGTTCTTCTGGGTTCATTTCTCCCAATCCTTTAAATCTCTGAATTGAGAGTTTTTCTCTTTGCTCTTCTATAAATCTATTGTATTCCGAGGATCCTTTTTTTATTTTTTTATCTTTCTTGTCTGAAGTTTTAAGTATGTATTCTTCAAGTGTTTTTTCATCTTTGATATAAACACTCTTGTTTGATTTTGTTACTTTGAATAAAGGGGGCTGAGCTAAATAAATGTGACCATTCTCTATTAATTGATTAAAAGGATAATTATTGAAAAAAGTAAGCAATAATGTTCTTATGTGTGATCCATCAACATCAGCATCAGTCATTATAACAATTTTATCATATCGTAAATTTTCTATATTAAAGTCTTTAGAGCCAGTTCCTAGAGCATTAATCAAGGTTACTATCTCATTTGATGACATCATTTTGGATAGTGCTTTTGTGGCATGATCATCTCCATTCGACTTTCCGTTGACATAAGTGTTCAAAATTTTACCTCTTAAAGGTAACACAGCTTGATACTCACGAACTCTTCCTTGTTTAGCAGATCCGCCAGCAGAATCTCCTTCAACTATAAATAGTTCTGTTCCCTCTTTCTTTTGTATTTGACAATCAGCTAATTTACCCGGTAGCCCTGATAGTTCGAAAGCTCCTTTTCTTCTAACGCTATCTCTTGCTTTTCTAGCGACGTCTCTTGCCATGGCTGCTTGTGTAATTTTCTCTAATACAGTTTTAGCAATTGAAGGATTTTGATCAAACCATGTGGAAACTTTATCGCTAATTATACTTTCAACAATTAATCTAATTTCAGATGAAACAAGTTTATCTTTAGTTTGAGATGAAAATTTTGGATCTGGCATCTTGATTGAGAGTACTGCAGTAAGACCTTCTTTAATATCCTCTCCGGATAAGGTGATCTTATTTTTTTTGTTATTTCTTTCATTAGAATATTTATTAATAACTCTTGTTAAGGCACTTCTAAAACCTAACAAATGAGTTCCGCCGTCTTTTTGTGGAATATTGTTTGTGAAAGGAAGAACATCCTCAGAATATCCAGCATTCCATTCGAAAGAACATTCTAAAACAACGTTATTTTTTGTTGCTGTTACATAAACAGGTTTTTTGAACACCTCTTTTTCATTTTTATTCACCAAAATTGGTTTTTTATTATTAATATGCTTGACGAACTCTACGATTCCACCATCATATTTATGGACAAATTCTTTCTCTTTTTTAGATGTTTGATCAATAAGAGTTATACATATTCCTTTATTTAAAAAGGCTAACTCCCTAATTCTTTTTTCTAAAATTGCTGCGCTAAATTTAATTAAAGAAAAGACCTCTTTAGAAGGTAAAAAATTTATTCTTGTACCTCTTTTCTTAGTTTTGCCAATTTGCTTTAGTGGTTTTAACGTATTTCCATTTTTAAAAGCTATTAAATATTCTTTTCCATCTCTATATATGCTTAGCTCTAATTTTTCGGAAAGAGCATTAACTACTGATACACCAACTCCATGAAGTCCACCCGAAACTTTATATGAGTCGTGATCAAACTTTCCGCCAGCGTGCAGTTGAGTCATTATAACTTCAGCGGCGGACATCTTCTCACTTTTATGCATATCTACAGGTATACCTCTACCATCATCTTCCACAGTGATAGTGTTATCTTTATTAATTATAACAGTAATATTTTTGCAATGACCTGCTAATGCCTCGTCGATAGCATTATCCATAACTTCAAAAACCATATGATGCAAACCAGAGCCATCATCGGTATCTCCAATATACATACCTGGTCTTTTTCTTACAGCATCTAAGCCTTTAAGCACTTTTATGGAATCCGCACCATAAGATTGATTAGGTTTTAAAGCAGAATTTTTTGACATTGTTATAAATTAGATAAATAATTATATCATTTTTTTAAGTTAATAGAAAACGACTAGTGCTTCTTATAGCTTAAAATGATCAATTACCAATGCTTTTAGCTTGAAATAAAAAAAAATTTGTAAATTTAAAAAAAATTAGATTTTCATAGGCATTATAACGTAATAACTATTTTTATCTGAAGCATCTTCGATTAATACTGGTGAAACAGAGTCTTTTAAATTCATTTTTAAATTTTTATCTTCAACTTCTGATGCAATATCAATCAAATATTTTGAATTAAAACTTATATTAAGGTCATTTGAATTAAAACTAGCTTTTATAACCTCATGCCCTTCTCCAGAATTAGCGCTATTAACAGAAAGTTGAATATTTTCTTTGTTGATAACTAATTTTACTCCTTCCTTTCCGTCCAATGAAACACTTGCTACTCTTTCGATTGAATTTATAAAATCTTTAGAAGGCACGACTAAAGATTTTTCATTATTAGCAGGGACAACCTTTTTGTAGTCGGGAAATTTTCCATCAATAACCTTGGAAACCAATTTTATATTTCCTAATGTAAATTTAATTTTATTTTCACTTGTTTGAAGTGATAATTTTTCATTGGACTCTGTTAGTAAGGAACAAAGCTGAAAAACAGTTTTTCTTGGTAAAATTAGAGACGAAAAGTTATCAGCATTTTCTATTTCAAGACTACTAGATGACAGCCTATGACTATCAGTAGCTACGCCTGTCAAAAAGCTTCTGCCATGAGCTTCTGTCAAATGTAAAAAAATTCCATTCAAATAATGTCTAGAGTCATCATTTGAAATGGCAATTTTAGTCTTATTTAAAAGCTTTAAAAATTTTGTATTATTTAATGAAATTTCAGGACCTTCAAATTCATCAGAAAATGTTGGAAAATTGTCTGTAGGTAAACAAAGTAAATTAAAGTCAGCATTATCACTCTTTAAACTAAGCTTATTTTCTGATTTAAGATCAAAATTTAATTCTGAATTTGAAGATATTTTTCTGAGAATGTCGTAAAGTATAGCTGCAGATGTTGTCGTACTTCCCTCTTTTGTAATTTTAACCTCATTTATTTCGTCATGGAAAACTATATCTAGATCAGTAGCAACTATAGACAATTTATTATCTTTAAGTTGCAATAAAACATTGGAAAGTATGGGAAGAGTATTTTTTTTCTCGACCACTCCTTGAACAAAATTTAAAGATTTTAATAAAATATCTCTTTTAACAATAAACTTCATCTCTGATACTATTCTAGCAAAAGACTTTTAATTTGATTTATATTTTTTTTCATTTCATCGTCCTGCTCGGATAATCTCGTTATGGTTTTTACAGCATGTATAACAGTCGTGTGATCCCTATTTGCAAATCTTCTTCCTATTTCAGGAAGAGATCTAGCAGTCATTTTCTTCGACAAAAACATTGCGATTTGTCTAGGTCTCGCTAAAGGTCTAGAACGTCTTTGAGAGAGCATTTCGTTTAAAGGAATATTGAAATAATTTGATACAACATTCTGTATTTTATCAACTGTAATAACTTTAATTTGGCTAAAAACATCTTTTAATATATTTTTACAGTCACTCGTAGTTAGAATTTTATTGTGAACTCTCCCAAAAGCAATCACTCGATTTAAGATACCAATAAGTTCCCTAATATTGGTTTTGCTTTCATTTGCAATATAATTAATTACATCATCGTTAAGATTAATATTCTCCTTAAATTGATTTTCTATTTCTAAAATTCTTTTCTTAATAATTTTTACTTTTAATTCTAAATCTGGAGTATCTATGTCCACAACTAAACCTCCTGCTAATCGTGATTTAATTCTTTCCTGTACCCTATCTAATTTCATTGGTGTTCTGTCAGCAGATATAACAATTTGAGATCCTTTATCCATCAAACTATTAAAGGTATGAAAGAATTCTTCCTGTAAACTTTCTTTTCCTCTTATAAATTGAATATCATCGATAATAAATACGGATGATTTTCTGAAAAAATCTTTAAAATTAACCATGTCATTCTTTTTGATAGATTTTATAAAATGATACATAAATCTTTCAGCAGAGATAAACATAACGTTATTTTCAGGTTGAAGTTCAAGGCCAATAGCATTTAGCAAATGAGTTTTGCCTAAACCTACGCCACCACATACATATAGCGGATTGTATCTTGATATGTGTTCACAAACTTTTTTAGAATAGGATAAAGCTATATCATTACTTTCTCCTTGAATAAAATTGTCAAAATTTAAATTAGGATTTAATCTATTATAATTTAATATAGAGTCTTTAATCTCTGTAACCTTGCTCAATTCATCAATCTTAATTAAATCACTATTATTTTTGTTCTCCTCAATTATTTTAAATTCGATTCTGTTAAGGCTAAGTTTAAAACTTTTAACTTGTTCTAAAATTTTGTCTAAATATCTAGATACTATCCAATCTCTAAAAAACCTTGTAGGAACACCAAGAATTAAATAATCATTGTATTCTTTAACCAAATAAATTTTTTGTAACCAGCTAGTATAAATTTCAGCGCCAAATGTTTTCTTGAAAGAGCTCTGGATTTCATCCCAGTTCAATGTTTTTTCTTCCTCAGAAATATAAACATTTTGTTTTTTTATATTATTTTTGTCCATGTAATTAATTCTTAAAGAGATTCCTTTAAACGCTTTTTGCAAAACATTTGCAACTAGCCACAGGTTGTAATGAAAAAAAAACTTAATCAGGTTGCAGCATTAACGTTATGATAGAAAAAAAATTTAATCTACAACTTTAAAATGAAACTAGATTTGGTTTATTGAATCTAAATATAGATTAATTTAACAAAAATAATCAACTTTGAATTGTTAAATCAAAAATTAAATTTTTTTAGATACTCTTGAAATTTTTCTAGAGGCAGTTCGTTTGCTTATTGCCCCTGATTTAGCAACCTGCATTAGAATTGATTGGAACTTTGAGAAATATTTCTTAGCTTCGGTCTTATTTTTAGACTTTATTAATAAATCCATCTTTTTGATGGCATTTTTATATTTACTTTTTCTTATTCTATTAACTTGGGTTTGTTTTTTAACCCTTCTTACTCTTCTAATTGCTGATTTAGTATTTGGCATTTTTTAGGATTGTATATATGTGCATTTAAATACGGTCAACTTTATTATTTTTGGCATTTATTACAAAAAAATGATGCTCGATTAGATACAACAATTTTTTTTATCTTCCCCTTGCATTTAACCTTTGGGCAATTTTCACCTTTTTTTCCATAAACGTTGAAATATTGCTGAAATGAACCTTTTTTTCCACTGCTACTAGAAAAATCTTTTATAGATGAACCTCCAAGTATTATGGCTTTAGAAATTATTTTTTTGGTAAATTTTATAATTTTTTTTATCTCAACATCTGTAAGTTTTTTAATTTTTTTTACAGGTTTTACTCCACTTAAAAAAAGAATTTCATTTACATAAATATTTCCTAATCCAGATATGAATTTTTGATCCATTAAAATATTTTTAATATTCCTTTCTTTTCCTGTCGTATAATCTTTAAAGTATCCAATATTAAATTTAGCACTCATTGGTTCTGGCCCTAAATGTTTAAGGTGGGCATTTTGTTCTAGACTGGCTCGTTGAATAAACTTTATAAAACCAAATTTTCTTACATCATTATAAATTAATTTTTGATTATTTGATAAATTGAAAATTATGCGATCGTGTTTTTTGTCTTTATCTTCATTAATATCGTAGTAAAAACTCGTTTTATATTTTGTTCTTTTGCGGTTAACGAAAAAAAATTTTCCCGTCATACCTAAATGTACTAGCATTACAACATCTTTATTAAAGAAAAATAGTAAATATTTGGATCTTCTAGAAATTTTTTTAAACTTCAGCCCAATAATTTTTTTGATTTTGTTTCTATCAATTTTATATCTTAATCTCCCATCATTTATTTTGACTGCTTTTACAATTAAATTTTGAGTTTTGTTAATTAAGGACTTTTTAACAACTTCAACTTCTGGTAATTCTGGCATATAATTAATCTATGAAAAGCACTATTCAAGATAAAGCAAAATTAGTCAATTCGGTATTTTCAGAAGTTTATAATAAATATGATTTGATGAACGATGTGATGTCTTTAGGAATACATCGCATTTGGAAGGATAAATTTATTGATTGGATGAATCCTTCTCCTAGTTCCTCATTGATTGATGTCGCATCAGGCACTGGGGATATAGCAAAAAAATTTTCTTTACGAAATAAAAACTTATCAATGATCACTTGTGTAGAACCAAATGAAGATATGTTTAAGAAAGGTAAGAGTAATCTTGTAAATTTTAAGAATATTAAATGGATCATGTCTAGAGCTGAATCTCTACCTGTTGAAGATAATATGTATGACTTTTATACAATTAGCTATGGAATAAGAAATGTTTCTGATATTAACAAAGCTCTCAAGGAAGCTTACAGAGTTTTAAAGCCAGGAGGTCGTTTTATGTGTTTAGAATTTTCAAAAATAGATAATGAATTATTAAATTTTTTATATAAAAATTATTCAAAAGCTATACCTGTTTTAGGAAAATATATTGTAGGATCATCAAAACCTTACAATTATTTAATTAACAGCATAGATGCTTTCTATAATCAAAAACAGCTCTTAGAACTAATAACTAAAAATGGGTTTACCAATGTAGAATATAGAAATCTTTCTAATGGCATTTCTGCAATTCACTCCGGATGGAAGATATAAATGTTTAAGAGAATTTTTCAGTTGTTTAAAATTGCAAGAAAATTGTCCACTTCTGGAGCTATAGATACTATAAACCAAATATACACTTTACCTGTAACTATAAATATTTTTTTTAATTTAATTTCAATAGGATCTGAAAAAAAATTGGTGAATAATCAAAAAAAACCTGGAGAAAAACTTTGTTTGGCGCTTGAGGGCATGGGCACCACTTTTATCAAACTCGGCCAATTTCTAGCAACAAGACCTGATATCATTGGTGAAGAGTTAGCGGATAATTTAGAAAAATTGCAAGATAAACTTCCTGCATTTGATACTTATGAGGCAAAAAAAATTATAAAAAAAGAAGTAGGAGAGACTCAATATAAAAATATTTTGGAGTTAAGTGAACCCATAGCGGCTGCTTCAATCGCTCAAGTTCATATAGCAAAAATAAAAGAAGAAAATGAAAATAGAGAAGTTGCAATTAAAATTTTAAGACCAAATATAGAAAAATTATTTAATGAAGAGTTGGATGCTTTAATGTTGTTTGCTTATATAATTGAAAATACCTTTTCAAAAGCAAAAAGACTTAAATTGGTTGAGGTAGTTCATTTATTACGAGAAATTACAAATATTGAGATGGATTTAAGATTTGAGGCTGCAGCCGCAAGTGAATTATATGAAAACACTAAAAACGACAATCGTTTTAATGTGCCTAAAATATACTGGAATTATACCACTAAAAAAGTCCTAGCTCTGGATAAAGTAGATGGAATATCTATACGAGAACATAAAAAACTTAAAGAAATTGGTATTGATTTAAAATTCCTTGCTGAAAACTTAATTCAACATTTTTTAAAACAAGCTATAAGGGATGGTTTTTTTCATGGGGATATGCATCAAGGAAATTTATTTGTTGATAAACAAGGAAATATTATACCTGTAGATTTTGGCATAATGGGAAGATTAGATAAAAACAATAGAAAATTTTTAGCTGAAATTCTGTATGGTTTTATTCAGAGAGATTATGTAAAAGTAGCCGAAGTCCATTTTCAGGCAGGTCTTGTTCCGCAAAATACCTCCAAAGATGAATTTGCGCAGGCTTTGAGATCAGTTGGAGAACCAATCTTTGGTCAATCTATTAAAGATATATCAGGAGGCAATCTATTGGCTCAACTTTTTGAAATTACTGAAAAATTTAATATGCCAACACAAACTCCTTTACTTCTTTTACAAAAAACTATGGTTGTAGTAGAAGGAGTTGCTAGAAAGCTCTATCCCGAAACTAATATTTGGCAAGTTTCTAGACCAGTTTTAGAAGATTGGTTAAAAGATATGAAAAGCCCAAAGTCTACCTTGGATACTGCTATTAATACTTCTGCGGAGATATTAAAAAGAGTCCCTGATTTTCCAGATCTTATGGATAAGGCTAATTATGCTCTTCAGTTAATGGCTGAAGGAAAACTAAATATAGGGTTAAGAAATAACAAAAACCTAGAGATCGAACAAATGAGGTTAAAAAATTTTAGAAACAATTTGATTATAGGTTTTTTTGGTATTGTAATTGTTATTCTATTAGTATTTTAATTAGATAATGTCATTAAAAAATAAAAAAATTTTAATAGTTATTGGGGGTGGTATATCTGCTTATAAAGCTCTTGATTTAATAAGACTATTAAAAAAGAATAATGTTAATGTAAAAACTATTCTAACTAAAAGTGGTAAAGAATTTGTTACACCGCTCTCAATTACAACTCTTACAAAAAATAAAACCTTTGAAGATATTTTTGATAAAAATAGCGAAGCCGAAATAGATCATATATCATTATCAAGATGGGCAGATCTAATTATCGTTTTGCCAACAACAGCAAACTTCATGACAAAACTAAGCATAGGTAAAGCAGAAGATCTAGCTACAACAGTTTTGTTAGCCTCTAACAAAGATATTCTTTTAGTTCCAGCGATGAACGTTCGAATGTGGCTTCACAAAGCAACTCAAAGAAATTTAAAGACTCTGCAAGACTATGGTTATTATTTCATTGGTCCTGAAAAAGGTGAAATGGCTTGTGGAGAGTATGGAGAAGGAAAGATGTCAAGTCCAAGACAAATTTATTCATATATAAAAAATTATTTTCATCAAAAAGATTTATTTAAAAAAAAGAAATTTAAAGCTCTTGTTACTACTGGTCCAACTAGAGAATATTTAGATCCAGTAAGATATATCTCAAATGAATCAAGCGGCAAACAAGGATATGAAATTGCTTTAGCCCTTAAAAAACTAGGTATAAAAACTAAATTAATAGCTGGGCCATCTAGTCTTATTTACTCTAAAGGTTTGAAAATTAAAAAAATAATTTCTGCTAAGGAAATGCTAAATGAAGTTAAAAAGTCTCTACCAGTTGACATAGCTGTGTGTGCAGCAGCTGTATCTGATTTTAAACCGATTAGTAAAAGTAAAAATAAAATTAAAAAAGGTATTTCTAATTTAGATTATATGCGTTTAGAAAAAAATCCTGATATTTTAGATTATTTGAGCAAAAACAACAAAGCTAGACCTAAAATGGTAGTCGGATTTTCTGCTGAAACAGAAAACGTAATTCAAAACTCAAAAAAAAAAATTAAAGAAAAATATTGTGATTTAATTATTGCAAATGATGTTTCTAAAAAAGACTTAGGATTTAATTCAGAGTATAATGAAGTTTCTATAATTGATAAAAAAGGTAGAATTAAATCAATTCAAAGAAGTAAAAAAAGTTATATTGCTAATGCAATTGCAAAAATTATATTAGATAAACTTTTGACGAATGACAAAAATATTAATTAAGAGACTATCAAAAGAAATTTCTTTACCCAAATATGAAACGGCTGGATCTTCTGGTATGGATTTGGCAGCCAATATAGCTGGTAATATTAATATTGATCCTGGTAAAACAGCAATCATTCCTACTGGCTTAGCATTATCAGTCCCTAAAGGATTTGAGGTACAAATTCGACCTAGGTCCGGTCTAGCTGCTAAAAAAAAAATAAGCGTTTTAAATACACCAGGAACAATTGATTCAGATTATAGAGGTGAGATAAAAGTAATATTGATCAACCAGGGCCAAGAAACTTTCAAGGTAGAAAAGGGGTTACGTATAGCTCAGATGGTTGTGTGTCCTGTGGTACAAGCTCAAATTAAAGAAGTAGAAGACCTAAGTGAAACAGAACGAGGTAAAGGTGGATTTGGCTCAACTGGAAGTAAATAATTTTGAAAATGAAAATTAACTTCAATCAAATTAAAAGATTTGAAAAACAAATAATTTTAAAAAAAATTGGTTTAGTAGGTCAAAAGAAAATATTCTCTGGAAACGTTTTGATTATAGGCATAGGGGGCTTAGGATGCCCATTGCTTACTTATTTAGCTGCTTCTGGAGTTGGAAAAATTGGAATAGTAGATTTTGATAAAGTTGAAATTTCAAATTTAAATAGACAAACTTTATTTAATCCAAATGACATAGGTAAATTTAAAGTAAATCAAGCAAAAAAAGCCATCAACAAAATAAATAAAAAAATAAAAATTATTACATATAAAAAAAAACTCACATCTAAAAATATCAAGAAAATTTTAAATAAATTTGATATTATATGTGATGGCACAGATAATTATAATACTAGATATTTAATTAATGATTACTGTGTAAAAAATAAAAAAATATTAATTTCATCGGCTATAAGTAAATTTGATGGGCATCTCATGAAATTTAATTTTAAAAAAAAAGGTCCATGTTATAGATGTTTTATGCCAAGTCTCCCTGACTTTGAAAATAACTGCCAAAACGAAGGAATTTTTTCGCCCGTAGCAGGAGTGATGGGTTCTTTACAAGCCAATGAGGTATTAAAATCGATTTTAAATACTAAAAATGATCTTAATAATCATGTACTTATATTTGATGCTTTCAAAGCTGAATTTAGAAAATCTAAAATATCTATTAATCCAAAATGTATAAATAAATGTTAAGAATAGCTATTATTATTTATAGTATTTTATTTTTTGAAAGATATAGCTTTTCTCAAGATGAATATTTTTTAACTTTAAGATACAACAAAGTAAATCTTAGACAAGGCCCATCCCGTGAATATCCAGTAAAAATTTTTTACAAAAAAAAATTTTTACCAGTGTTGATTCAAGATCAATCTGATAATTTCAGAAAAATTAGAGATCACGAAAATAATACTGGTTGGATACATATTTCTCAGCTATCAAAGAAAAAAGCTGCAATAGTGATCGATGATAAATTAATAATGTTCAAAAATCCTACTATTTATTCAAAACCCTTAGCTATACTTAAAAAAGGACGACTTACAAAAATTTTAAAATGCAAAGAATACTGGTGTAAAGCTAAATCAGATAAATACAAAGGTTGGTTAAAAAAAGATAGTTTGTGGGGACGTCTTTAATTTTTTACTTTTGAAGCCCAGAATTTATCTAAAAGAAAATACCAAACTGCATTCGCTAGGGGTTCAACGATAGCATCTGTCAAAGCAACTGAAAAAGAAACATCTGCTATGGACATTAAGACGATTATTGCAATGGCAAAGTGACCAATTGTGTAGATTATTGTTCTAAGTATTGATCC
>Ga0208261_1000868_pt1 | contig 11328 bp, 9 predicted proteins | sample Knorr_S7_td_DCM__FD_185595 | JGI IMG/M metagenome (GOLD analysis project Ga0208261, IMG submission 185595) | Marine microbial communities from Southern Atlantic Ocean transect - Knorr_S7_td_DCM_ad_131m_LV_B (SPAdes) (version 3) | ecosystem: Environmental > Aquatic > Marine > Oceanic | place...
CCATCAATATCTTTCTTATAAGAATTTCTAAATTCTCTCTTACTCTCACCTCTATCCTTTAATCTTTTAACAACAGATGATTTAGTCATCTTACCTTTAAACTTCTGTTTAATAGAAGATAACTCAGTGTTCATCTCATCAACTACTTCTACTTCTTCATACTGAGGATGACCTTTTATCTTGTCTTCTCCACCATGTTTTTTAGCAAGAGCCTTTTTCTTCTTCTCATAATCAGGTGATTTGGTGTTATCATACTTCTCTGAATACTGTTTTGCCTTTGCTTTCTTTTCCCTCTTACTAATCTTACCATCCGTATCACCTTTCTCGTACCACTTACCATCACAGTCATCATCCTGCCAACGAGGTTCTTTCTTTCCTTTTCCTTCATCAACTACTTCTACATCCTCTTTCCTTAGAGATGCTGCCTTATTCTGTGTCTCATTTCTCTTTAAAACTTTTGCTTTAATCCTTGCCTTAATCTCTGGTCTTGACTTAACACCATATACTCCAGCAGTTGGAGCACTAAAAGACGTACCATTATAATGGATCTTAACTCCCATATATGAAGTTGAACTAGTTTCTTCTAGTAGATGCATTGCATAAGCAAGTGAATCACTAGCAAGATGTTCTTTCAAGAACGATTCAATGAGATCTTCATCTCCTTCATACATCACCATAGCCCTTTGATATAAACCTTCTGCATTAAAAAGTTTAGAGGGATCTAGAGTAATGAATGTCGATACGTTATTTATGTCCATCGTTTTCAGTCTTTTTAGTACTATTTAGTGGGGTTTTCTTTTTGGTAGATTGGCCAGGAGTCATCTGTAATAGTGCATTTGTGTATTCATCAGTCCCAACTTTCCAACTATTTCCACTACCATCATCGGCTGAGAAATTAGATTGATCTGGTCTACTTACACTAGCATCCTTAACAACTTCTACTAAAGATATATTATCTAACCAAGTTCTAAAAGTTCTACCTTCTTCATCTAGGATGATGACATAATTAGAACCTCTGACAATAATCTCTCCGATTATACCAGTAGTTAGGCTCTCTACAATCTCACCAACATTGAAGATATTCTCTTGATAATATTCCTCACGGAGATTATCAAAGTCAAGTTTAGGTGCAACTTCCCATATCGCATTTTCTAACTTCATAGATTTGCGAACTTGTTTATAGATATTCTTTAAAGTCTCTGGTTTAGTATCCTTAGGCATACCTTTCTTGAATGAATCGAAATCATTCTCTAAAGCAGCCTTTCTCATCTTAGATGCAGACATACCTTCAACACCTTCTGAATCGGCATCTCTAGCACCTGCACTGACAACATTTAGATTACCAAAGTTATATGCCTTGCCATTATATTTACTGGTTATATTATCAAACTCTTTAACTCTATCATCACCAACAACAATTTTTACATTGTCATATCCCTTAGCATGAAGACCCTTCAAAACATCAAAGATATTTCTACCACCATCTTCATCAGCGATATTGTTAGAATGATGAGGGAACATTGTCTTTATCATATCACTCTTAGATTTAAAATCTAATGGATTCTTTTTAGAATCTTGTGACTGACTAGGATAGATCATATAATCAGATCCATCTTTATATGCTTCACCAGAAACTTTATCCATAAGTTTTTGATGACCTACATGTGGAGGATTAAATCTACCAAATGTAATCACAACGGAACCGCCTCCCTTATTACGTTGAGGAGCAGATTCCTTACCAGAATCTTTTTTACTTTGTGTCTGTTGAGTTGATTGGTCAGGTTGTAGTTTCTCACGCTCCTTCTGAGCTTTCTTTACCTTATCAGCAAAGTCTTTTAAGTTCTGTGCATCCTGAGCAGATTGTGGGCCAACATTAAGGGGTTGTCCTACCTTAAGTTTATCCTGATCTGCTTTGGATAGACGAACTAATCTCTCACCGTTTTCAGCTTTAGCAACAATGTTACCACTACCGTCTGCATAATATCCCTTGCCTGTATGAACAAGTCCCTTCTTCTGGGCGTCTAAACCTGCCTTAGTTCTCGCTTCAACAAAGAAATTGTTAAAAGATTTCATTAAATTAAAACAATGTGCAAGACCACATACTTATTTAGTATCCCAGTTCTTATCAGTTGTAAAATTAGCAACAGAAAACTCTAATCTATCAACTAACTTAGTAGCTTGACCAGATTTTATAGCAACAAATCCTTCTGGAGCAGTAACTTTATATCCATTTCCATCCTTCAAGAATGTACCAATCGTTTTTACTCTTTCCAACTTACGAACTATCATAAGTTTTGCCGCAGTTAAATTCTTATAAGATGCAACTGTCATATAAATTGATCTTTGATTTGCAGCAATAAATTTAAGTCCATTAGTTTTAACATCTTCCCACTTCTTTTTACCAGCAGCACTCTTCTTGGCATTAATCTCTTTATCAAGTAGTGTTGTATAATATATTGCAAAATCAGATACAACTTTATTTGTTGATGGAATAGATTTACCACCTCTAATATAAGTATTGAAGAACTGTTTGAATACAGTATTAAAAGCAAATCTATCTGTTCCTTTCATTGCATCTAGGAACTTAGATGCTTGTCTTAATGATCCTTCTGCCTGATTGACAGAAGATTTAAACTTTTGTAATTCTGATGTAGTAAAGTTTGCACTACCACTTGCATCAACAAAGTCTGAAGAGAATACTGCAATATCAGAATTTCCTTGATAGGGAGAAACATCTACACCAAATCCAGCAGACATTTCTGGTAGAGATGATCCTGTATAATGAGTATGAAATACAATACCAATCTTAGATGCATTAACACGTTTACCAAGATCTGTATCTAATGGAATAGCATATGTAATAGTATTTGGTTGAAAGACAACTGACTGTTTACCATTAACTGTTGTTACCTTTTTAGTATTATCAGTAAATAAAAGATCTCCTTGTATAACACCTTGAATTCCTAACTTCATAAAGTACGTTAAGCATTCTTTTAAAACATAATTCAATCCACTAGTAGGATAATAATGATCTATAATATCAAAATTATAACATACTTTAGGAGAAGTTTTTGCAAAGACAGATTTATTACCAACAAAAAACATATTAGTGGTAGGATCTATACCACATATAATAGCAGGGGCTCCATCCCATTTTGTTGTTACCTTCATACTAGAAGAATCCCCTTGAGAAAGCATCTTACCAAGAGATCTAAGAAAAGCAATAGATGACTTTCCACCCTCACTTCCATTGTTAAGGATGTCATCTTCTAAATGTTCTAAATGAGTATTCTTTGCCATTACATTATCTTTAAGTGAAAACAGCCTTCAAAAATTGTATTTGCAAGCTTTGTGTTACCTTTATCACCAGTAAGACTTATAATATCCTTATCAGTGATACCTAAAATTCTCTTCCTATCATTAATTTGTCTTTCTGATAAACCAGCACCAACACCACCAGAACCAGCAGCTTTATATATATTCTCCATAACAATATCTCTAGATAACTTATTCTTTACACGATCAACTGCAACCGCTAATTCGGTAGCACCAGTTTTAGTACCAATTGCCTTTCCCTTTCCAGCATATCTAGAAGTAAACGTATTTAAATTGAGATCTTTATGCTCTGGTAATCGTTTAACTAACGCTTGTAAATATGGTAATAATACTTCCTCTTCACCTAGTTTTACATACTTACTAACACCAATCCAATTTGCAGCGCCATCACTAGGAAAATGTTCACTTAATCCTGTATGACCTTTACGTATATTTTCTATTTCTTTTATACCACTATCATCAGTTTCTTTAATCAAAAATTCCTGTAAGGATCTACCAATCTTACCATGTCTTGCAGATGATCCAAATTCTAATTCAAGAGCAAACGAAGCACTAGCAGTTTTATATTTAGCTACCATTTTTTTAGTGTCTGTTAGCTTTTTACCTTTATAAGTTTTAACTTCAAAATGTAATTGAGAATCTTGGTTAGTCATTCCAACAACAGACTTAGTATATTTAACAATCTGTGTTATCTCACCACCAGCATTTACTTCATGTATGTGAGGAGTAGAACTCTTCTTTAAAGAAACTGGATATAGATCATTAGATTCATATAACTCATAAATTTTTTTATTAACTTCATTCATGTAAGTTACTTTATAATCATCTCCTTGTAGGTTTTTTAATCTTGTAGCTTTAGTATGTAACTCCGTTAACGCTCTTTTACCAGCTGCATTATAAATCCAAAAATCTGCTGGATTCCATTTATCTTCACCTATCTTTGCAGCAAGTGAAGCATATGATTTCATAGAATCTGATAAGATTCTAAAAGTAGAGTATGGATTAAAAGTATCTGGAATAGCAGATGGTCTTGTCAACTTATATTGTGTTCCTACATTGGTATATTTTCCATTAAATGCTTTTACTTGGTTTCTTAATACTAGATCCCATCCTTGACCAACTAAAAAATCCCTCATTAAATAAATGCGAGCATTAATAGCTGTAGCATCTGTAAACTCATCCATTAACATAGTAGATACGGAACCACCAAAATCATCACAAAGTTTTTTAAAATCTTGTGCCTTTTTAACACCCGTCCAAATTTCTGGAGTATAATCATCTAGTTTTCCATTAACTAACAAAGCATAATAAAAACAAAATCCTATCTCACTCAATACTTCTGTATTTACACCACCCCATTTAACACCTTTAGTACTTTTACCAGTAGACTTATCATCACCACCAAATTCCTGTGTTTTAAATAGTTTTCCAAATGCTAATTCCTTACCATCAGTAACAACCTTCAATGACAATGAAGAAGGTTTAGAATAAAATACAACTTTCAAATGCTCACTATCACTTGGCAATTGTACTATTTTATTCTTACCAACTAAAACTTTATCTATTTTAGATTCCCAACTCTTGTTCGATTGATTATCATGAAAAACAAATTTCTCACCATTAGAAAACTTCTTTATAAAAAGATCTATCCTATTATTATCTTTTATAAGTTTTGCGTAAGTAAGACTTGCCATTTGATATATTATACCTTACTTTTTATTTATCCTTCTTAGTAATAGATTTTAAAAGAGCTTTAGGATGTATAGACATGCCAAGCAAAGTCTCACCTAAAGCTTTTACCATCTGAGAATCAGATATCGCCGGCCCTTCTGTTTTCTGACCTGATGACTTCAAACGCACCTTCTGGATAGCGCGCTTCGAGTTTTTGTACATTGCGGATAACGAGATCATCAATTGAGACTCCTAGAGATAAACATGCTTGAGCTATATACCACATTACATCTCCAAGTTCTACAATCATATGCTCACGAGAAGCATCATCATATGGTTTACCTTGGAATGTAATCTTTTTAACAATTTCAGCAAACTCACCACCCTCGGCACCTACACCAATAGCAGCAGTTAGTAGCCTATTTAGATCGACACTAGGTTTTAATTCATTCACACGTTCAATAAAAGCATCTTTATCTGATGATGCTTCACTAGTAACGCCAGAAACAAACTTTAAATACTCATCGTAATCAACATTTACTTTAGCTGGTTCTCTTAATTTCATACTTTAAATCCCGCAAAACTTCTTGTTGTTTTTTCTGAAACCTCAGAATCATCTTGACCTGAATCAACGATGTTTTTCTGAGCACTGTCCTCTACATTATACAATTTCATCTTCGATCTGTCAATACCCACAACAAATCTTTTAAACATTGTAGGATCATTATACCGATTCTTTAACTGTTTAACCATGATCTGATTCAATGCTTCCAACTCCTCAGTAGATATGAGAGCGAACATAAAATCAGCAGTAGCAGGGAGTCCAAAGGATTCTGAAGTGTCAGTGAGGTCAACGTCAGTAGAACCAAAACCAGAACGAGTAGTTTGAGTAGCACTGACAATCGGTAGATTTGCTTCCACAGCCAGACCACGAAGTTCCTCCGCAATCGCCTTAACGAACGTGTATGAATTAACAATTGTACCCTTGTAACGACTAGATGAACAAATATTTAGATAATCAATAAAGATGATATCTGGTGTAAAACTTTTCTTAAGATGTAACTCATTTAACAATGCCCTAAAGTGTCCAGCGTGTGCAGAAGCAGTTGGATATTCTTTAATGATTAACTGTCCATGAGTCTTCTTTGTTATCTTCTCAACCTTTGTATCATACATTGGTTTAGGAAGTTCTATAATAGATTTAATATCAACATTAAAAAGATTTGCATCTATACGTTCTGCAATTCTTTCTTCCGCCATCTCTAATGTAATATACAAAACATTCTTACCTTCCATCAAACAAGAAGCAGCTTGATGACACATGAATAAAGATTTACCAACACCAGTACCAGCAAGAGCAATGTTTAATGTCTTACGTGGTAATCCACCCTTAGTAATCTTATTAAACATATCAAGATCAAACTTAATCTTATCTTCTTTCAAATGATAAAATTCATATCTAGATTCAGCATCAGCAAAATAATCATGTCCTATATGATCATCAAATGAAACTGATAATGCTTCTGACAATATACTAGGAATAGCATCTCTATTCTTTTTCTCATCCTTACCATCAGCAATCTTAACTGACTCCATTAATGCAAGATATACAGCTCTCTCCTTACACCACTTCTCTGTACTATCAACTAACCAAGTTTGATCTACTTTCTCATCAGTGAAACTATCAATGATAGTAACACACTCTTTGAACATATCTTCAGAGAGATCTTTTCTATTCTCTACTTCTATAGTTAGAACAGATTTAGTTGGAAGGCTATCATATTGATTGATAAAATCTAGTATCTCTTGAAAGATTGTTTTCTCAGATACATTATCAAAATAAACATCCTTTATAAAAGGAATTACCTTCCTCATATAATCTTCAACATGAATAAGATTAGAAAGGATTTTATTCTCAATCCTATCAACCATCAATTTACACCATCGAATGAACCATAACTATACTCGTTCTTTGCACATTCGTCAAGTGCTTGCATTACTTCTGGCGTAAAATACTTTTGAGGATCTTCGAGAACACTCTTAGCATAAACTTTCGCCTCTCCAATCTGGTATCTGTTTCCAGCTTTTGTAAAGACTCCATATTTTTCTCCCAGTTCGAGGAGTCCGTAATAGGAATCCAATCCTCTTTCATCGTAGAATAACCTAGTAGCTACTATAGAATTCTCTTTAGTGAATCTGGATTTAAATGCTTTACACTTAATGATATTACCAATAACATCTTTACCATCTTTCTCTTTAGATTTGGATAGGTATATAATAGTAGATGCAGCATACTTCAATCCACTACCACCACCCATCTCTTTAGTAGGCATATAAGCACCTACTACATCATATGTATGATTAGTAACGATTAGAGGAATATTTGCACGACCCAATTTAAGAGATAGAATTCTGAATATTGATTTAACAATTTGAGCACGAGTCATATCACGTGTCTCTTTACCAGCAGAAGCATCTTCAACTTCTTTAGTTGTTGAAAGCATACCCAATGAATCTAATACAAACATCAACGGTGGGCGATCTGCTATTGGTAGTTTAGTATATTCATCTACAACTTTAATCGCCTGTGTTCTAAACTCTTGTACTGTAGTTACAGGAACCAATCCTAATCTTGTAATATCAATACCACGTGTACTAAGCATGTTCTTAGTAATAGCAGATTCAGTTTCAAAGTATATTACTTGTGCGGCTGGATTTGACTGTAAAAAATTCTTGACGATTGATAAGGCAAAGAAAGTCTTACCAGTGCTTGACTCCCCAGCGAGGGCTGTGATTTTATTGGATGGAAGACCACCAAAGATGCTGCCACTAACGAGGGCATTAAAGATGAAACTGCCAGTATCCACAAAGGAGTCACAATCCCCTGACGAGATACCATCATCTGCCACTGATGCAAACTCATTGTCCAACTCCTTAATTACACTTTTAAGAAAACTCATAATTCAATTCCTTTTTACTATTGTACCATTAAACAAAGAAAGATTCAAGCGATCCACGCTTCTCAACCTGCCATCCTATTGTCTCTAAGACATTCTTTAAAGGAGCAGTGAAACTCTTTTCAAACTGAGTATCATAATCTATATAATTATTCAGATTAAGTTCAGTTGGAAGTGTCTGAAAATATGCAATGATATCTTCATTGATAGGATTAGGTTTCTGGAGATACACAAACTTAATCTTCTCACCTTCCTGAATGAGCGGATACTTGTTCTGTAATTTCTTCTTCTTTATGTAATGATTATATAGAAGAGCACCTCTAACCTGAATCGGAGTTCCCTTCTTATACAAATCAGCAGAACTCCTATACTTATCTAAATTATTACATCCTCTAGGGAATGATATATTCTCTATATCTTGTTCCCTAGTCTCCTTACGAACTTCATCAATAAACTTAATTAGATCATCATTCGTATCATTAATTATAATTGTAAAAGCTTTCTTCAACTTATCTCTAAAGAAAGCAGGAGTTGACGAACGAGCAGTCTCCAATCCCATGATCTTAAGTTTTGGTTTCTCGTATCTAACTCCTTCACTATCCCATACGTTTAAAATATATCTTTTCTTGGCAGTCCATATACCTCTATCGGCAATGTTCTCCCTTTTCATTATCATCTTTTGGGCATAGGCGTTGACATTCCTGGCCAACGCTTGGTAAGCACTTTCAATAAAAGGTTCAAGTTTAACTTTACACACCTTGTCAAGGAACCCAACAACGCTCTCATTAGTTTTCTCTCGCCCTTGGTATACAGCGTCAACAAAAGGCCCCATATTAAGATAAATGGAATCAGTATCTGAAGCAATAACATAATCTTCTCCCTCAGTTTTCAAAATTTTATTCATATAAGAATTCATCTTATTCTCTATCCAACGGATAGATACTTGTCCAGATAAAGTAATAGCTTCTGCATTGGCTATCCTAAAGTATCTAAAGTACTCATTACCAATAGCACCATAAGCACTATTGAGAGATATCTTCTTAGCCATCTGAATATTATTACACCTAGAAATCTCTTTTGTAAGAGCAAGTGATGGTGTCTTCTCATATTGTTTCTTCGCCTCAATCATCTTCTTCTTAAAGATGACTCTATCATTATACATCTTCTCCATTAACTTAGGGAGAAATCCCTGAAAGTCTTTACTGTATTGAGCACCATTGGCACATACAGCATAAGGTGTATCAACCTTTATACTCTCATTTAAGATCCCCTCAACGCTCGCACTGGGATGTCGAGTCTGCCTGAGGGTCTCTGGACTGATGTTATATTGCATAATAAGATGAGGGTACAAGCTATTAAGGTCAAAATTGACCACCCAATCATAGCGTCCTGTTTTTGGTTCCTTGACATAAGCCCCTGCGTAAGCGGTATCTTTTTTATGTGAGATCTTAGGAGGAACAACTATATGATCCTTCTTAAGATAGTTGAAAATAATATTATCCCAAGTCTTAACCTGAGAATATACATCTTCATAGTTTTGTTTGGCATCATATGCCATAGTAAGACAAAGTTCAATCAACCTCATCTTATCTTCTAGACGATCAACTAGTTCAACGTCAAGAATGTTATAATCAATAAACTTCTGCCAATCCTGTGTATAGAACTGTTTGAAGTTTTCATATTCACTGTGGTCTAATTTCTTTTGACCAAGTTCAACAAAAGCAATATGATCAAGTCTATAAGACTCTTGGTTACTATAAGTGAACTTCTTATATAAGTCAAGATAATCTAAACAAGATACACCACCAAGATCATAAGCAATATTCTTTCTACCATGAATGGTAAACTCCCTGTAATTAATTAAATTCCAAGGAGAAAGAGAACGCATATGTTTCTCAGAAAGTACTCTCTCCAATCTACGGCAGATGTATGGAATATCATACAAATATACATTCCATCCAGTAACAATATCAGGAGTATTCTGTACCCAATATTCTAAAAACTTACCTAATAAATCCTGCTCAGAATAACAATAAACAAATTCTACATCATCTCTACTATTATCATATTCTCTAGTACCCCAAACAATCAACTTCTTAGTATTTAGATCTTTGATCGTAATACAGAGTATAGATTCAGAAGCAGATTCTACATCAGGGAAACCATTTTCACATTCAACCTCAATGTCAAGAGTGATGATATTCATCACAGACATATCAAATTTAATCTCTTCCTGTGGAAACTTATCAGCTATATACTGATATAAAAATCTTTCATAACCATAGATATCAAAATTATCTACCTCAGAATACTTTTTTAAAAAATCCCTAGCATCCCTCGGACTCATAAAGTTGATAGGTTTTACATTCTTATCATCTAATGTTTTAAACTTACTTGGTTTCTCAGTCTGGACAAATAATACAGGGCTCATTGTATCCCTGAACATTACCCTTTCACCATCCTGATATCCTCTAAAAAGAATTTTATTGGATACTAATTGGACGTTGGTATAAAAATTCATGAATTAATTGATTTCTTATAAAGTGAAGTTAACTCGCTGTTAGGTTCTGACATTGTAGTAATTCTATCAGAATAAATCAAGGCCTCTGTTTCATCTGTGTAACGAGGCCATTTCCTTAATGAAATAACACCTTCATTATCTTCTACAATTTCTCTACAGTTTTTTAGGAAGCAACTAGGTTCTTCATCAAGTTCTTCTACATCAGCAACTACTATAACACCAGTAACTAATTCTATAACATTAAGATTCATGTCCATCTCTCCACAACTAATTCAATAGATCCATCTGTTTTTGTAGTTTGTTGTGTAACATGAAAGTCATCTTTCTTAGCAGCTTCAGTGATTGTTTCTACAGCATACTGTTGTGATAACTTATTAAGAAACCTCTCTACTGGTACTGGTTGATCCCATGTTTGAAGATCTGTAACCAACTCATAAGTTTTCGTAGATGGATTCAAACGAAAACCAATGTCCTTTCCTACAGCAACTTGTACAGTAACTTCATCATGATTATGATCAGCAGGATTTTTTAATTTCTGATCAACATCAGTGTTATGTCCTAGTACTTGTAAAGCTCTAAGTAAGGCAGATTTATCTTTAATTTTGGTCTTGATCGTGCTGAAGTGTGACATTTTTATTAGGTTGTTTTAAGTAGTAATCTGCTGTATGTATACGGTTAGAGATATCACCAAGTGCTTTTTCTATTTCTTTAGTAAGTCTTTCGCAAGAATCACCAGTAGCACCTTCTACTCTTTCCTCTACCATACCATCTTGTCTAATACGATATCTTATAACTTCATGACTCATTTCTTTATCCTCCTTGGTACTTGTATTGTCCATGCTG
>Ga0208261_1000869_pt1 | contig 11328 bp, 10 predicted proteins | sample Knorr_S7_td_DCM__FD_185595 | JGI IMG/M metagenome (GOLD analysis project Ga0208261, IMG submission 185595) | Marine microbial communities from Southern Atlantic Ocean transect - Knorr_S7_td_DCM_ad_131m_LV_B (SPAdes) (version 3) | ecosystem: Environmental > Aquatic > Marine > Oceanic | place...
AATTATACCTTTGCATGCTCCATCTTTCATTATCAAATCTAGTGCGAAGTATTCTATAAAAAATTCGGTATTATGTTTTAAAGCTTGTCCATACAATGTGTGAAGTATTGCATGTCCAGTTCTATCTGCTGCTGCACAAGTTCTTTGCACAGTCTCATTTCCATAGTTTTTTGTCATGCCACCAAAAGGTCTTTGATAAATTTTGCCATCATCTGTTCTGCTAAATGGAACTCCATACTTTTCTAATTCTAGAACAGCAGCTGGCGCTTCCTTACATAAATATTCTATAGAGTCCTGGTCTCCTAACCAATCAGCACCTTTAACAGTGTCGTACATATGCCATCTCCAATCATCTTCACCCATATTTCCAAGTGCTGCTGAAATACCACCTTGTGCTGCGGAGGTGTGGCTTCTGGTTGGGAACACTTTAGAGACACATGCAGTTTTTAATCCCGCTTCACTTAATCCTACAGCTGCTCTTAGCCCAGAACCACCTGCACCTAGAACAACAACATCATATTCATGATCAATAATTTTGTATGCGCTCATAACTATAAACTAAATATTAAGATAATGATTAATAATGGAAATACTATAGCAAAGATATTTAAAGATTTATTTGCGGCATTTTTGATTTTTTGATCTTCGATATAGTCCTCAAAAACCTCACTAATACTTAGTGCAGAGAAAAAATATGCAAAAATCAAAAAAAGACTTAACAAAAACTTTGAAGGTTGAGAAGACACAAACAGTAATAGCTGTTCAAAGCCTTTATCGTAAATAGAAGCTAGATTAATCGCAAACCATAGCATTAATGGTACTAATATTGCTGAACTTACTTTTAAGAACAACCATTTTTTTGTAACTGATCCCATTAAATTAAAACTCTTCCAATAATAAAGATTATTACAGTAAGTGGAAATGATCCGATTAGTACAATTAGTCCTGTTATTTTTGTAGTTTTTTGCTCAAAACCATAACCTAAATCCATGATCAAATGTCTTATTTCACTAAGCATTTGAAATGTAAAAGACCAAATAATTCCCAAACAAATAAATTTACCAACTAAAGATGACAAGAAAAAATTAGTAAATACATAATTTTCCTCTCCTAATAATAAAGATGCTATCCAAATACCTATCAAAGTTACTGTAATAAAGTTTATTATACCAGTCACTCTGTGTGATATTGAAACTAACGAAGAGATGTGCCAGTTATAAATTTGTATATGTGGCGATATTGGATTTTTATTTTCCATAAAAATCTTTTTCTACTAAAGCCTCAGCAATTTCAACTGCATTAAGTGCAGCACCTTTTAATAAGTTATCAGACACAACCCACAAATTAATTGAATTTGGTTGAGAAGAGTCCTCACGAATTCTTGATATGAATGTTTCAAATTTGTCTTCAGCTTCAACAGGCGTAATGTATCCTCCATCTTTTTGCTCATCAACTACCTTGCATCCTGGTGATGATGATAAGACATTTCTTATTTCTTCTAAGTCATGTTTTTTGTTAAATTCAACATTCACACTTATGGAGTGAGAAACAAGAACAGGGATTCTTACACAAGTAGATGTTATATTAATTTTACTATCTAAAATTTTTTTTACCTCATCATGATTTTTTTGCTCTTCTTTTGTGCTTCCATTTTCAAGAAAACTATCAATATGTGGTATAGCATTAAAAGCAATTTGCTTAGTAAAATTTTTTGACTCAACATCTTTATTTTCCAAGACTTCTTTAGTTTGGGATATAAGTTCATCCATTCCTGCCTTGCCTGCTCCTGATACAGATTGATAAGTTGATGCAACTATTCTTTTTACATTATACAAATCATGTAATGGTTTGAGAGCTACAACTATTGGTATTACTGAACAATTGGCATTTGCTATAATATTCTTATTTTTAAATTTAGGTAATTCTTTGGAATTTACCTCTGGAACAATTAAAGGAATTTCTGGATCTTTTCTAAAGAATTTTGAATTATCTATTACAATTGTTTTTTCTGCTGCGATCGGTGCCCATTTTTCAGCAATTGAAGAACCAGCTGCAAAAAAAGCAATTTTTACTTTTGAGAAATCAAATTGTTCTAAATTACTAACAGTATGCTCTTTTCCTAAAAAATTAATTTTTTTTCCTTCACTATTTGGAGACGCAACTAAGTACGCCTCTGTTATTGGAAAGTTTTTTTTTTCCAAAACTTCTATTAATTTTCGACCTACGTTTCCTGTCGCTCCTACTATTGCTATATTCATGATATTTTAAAGTTTTATACTAAATGAAAGGTAAATCACAAACTTTTCCATCAAAATCAGAGCCATTTATATTGATTTTAAAGGATTTCGAAGTCTCAAAGTGTGGTTTGTTAATCATTGCAATCCCAATGACTTGTTTAAAAGTTGGATTGTAACAACCAGATCTTAATTCTCCAATTACATTATTATCTTCATCTACTAGATCCATTGAGCCATTAACACTTATTTCCTTGGCATCAATTTTTACTCCCATAAGTTTTTTTTTAATTCCTTCAGCTTTAATTTTTTTTAGTTTTTCTTTACCTAAGAAATCAACATCACTATCTATATTAACATACTTGTCAAAACCACACTCATATGGATTATCTCCATTGTCCATATCGTTACCATGGGAAAGTAAACCACTCTCAATACGTTCGATAAGGTTTGGTCCACCTGGTCTAATATTGAATTCCTTTCCAATTTCAAAAAGATGATCGTATAGTTTTAAACCTGACTCGTTGTGTTCCATATAAATTTCATAGCCACCTTGTTTAGACCATCCAGACTTTGCAATAAGGTGTTTATCTCCACCAAATTCAAAATAATCAAAACCAAAAAATTTTAAATTTACAATTTTTTCTCCAAAAACTTTTTCCATTAATTGAAATGATTTTGGTCCTTGAACTGCCATTATATCAACATCAGGTTCAGAAATTTTTACATCAAATTTGTTTCCAATCGCTAATCCTTTGGCAAATAGAATTACATCTGAGTCAGCTAAAGAGACCCACCACCTATTTTCATTTAATCTTAGAACTACAGGATCATTAATTAAACCTGCATTGTCATCAATGATTGGGCAGTAATAACATCTTCCATCTTTGGATTTTGATAAATCTCTGCAAGTCATCAATTGAACTAATTTTGCTGAGTCTTTACCAGAAATTTCAACTTGTCTTTCAGCGGCAACATCCCAAATCTGAACATGCTCTTTTAAGTGATGATAAGCATCTTCTACAGAACCAAATGCTGCTGGCAGCAACATATGATTATATATAGTATAAGCAGTTACACCCTGTTTTTCAATTCTAGAGGTGTACGGTGTACCTCTAAGCCTTCTTGATTTTGCTATTAAAAAAGTTTTCATTTTTTTTTGAGCATTACTGCCATCTTATTTGATTTTTGTAAAGAAACTATATTAGTTTAATTCCTTAGCTTGTTTTCTCAGTTCAAACTTTTGAATCTTTCCAGTGGATGTCTTTGGTAGCGGAGTAAACACAACCTTCTTAGGAAGTTTAAATCCAGCAAGAGTTTCTCGACAAAATTTAATAATTTCTTCCTCTGAGCTTGATTTTCCTTCGATTAATTCAACAAAAGCACAAGGTGTTTCACCCCATTTTTCATCTGGTTTTGCTACAACAGCTGCCAGTGATACAGCAGGATGTTTTGAAATCGTATTTTCTATCTCAATAGATGAAATATTTTCTCCTCCTGAAATTATAATATCTTTTGATCGGTCTTGTATTTTTATGTAACCACTTGGATGAGTTACAGCTAAGTCGCCAGAATGAAACCATCCTCCATCCATTGATTTTTCTGTCGCTTCTTTATCTTTAAAATAACCCTTCATCACCACATTTCCTCTAATCATAATTTCACCCATTGTTTTTCCATCATGAGGAACAGGCTTCATGGTTTCAGGGTCCATTACAATAACGCCTTCTGTATTGGGATATCTTACACCTTGTCTTGCTCTTATTTCATTTTGATTATTTTGATCTAATTCATCCCATTCTTGATTCCATGCACACTGCAAAATATGACCATAGGTTTCCGTTAGACCATATACATGCATTACTTCAAAGCCTAACTTTTGCATTTTTTCAAAAATTATACTAGGAGGAGGAGCACCTGCTGTTAATACATATACCTTTCTTTTTAATTCCTTTTGCTGATCCTCAGGTGCATTAGCTAACATGTTTAAAACTATTGGTGCTCCACCAAAATGAGTAACTTCATATTTATCAATTAATTCAAATATCTTTTTTACATCAATATTTCTCAGACAAATTACTCGACCATGAATCATTGACATTGTCCAAGGATAGCACCAGCCATTACAATGAAACATTGGTACTGTGTATAAAAAATTTAACTGATTAGGCATGTTCCATGCAACTGCACTTCCAGTTGCCATTAAATATGATCCTCTATGATGATAAACAACTCCTTTTGGATTACCAGTTGTTCCAGATGTATAACCTAATGCTATAGCTTGCCACTCATCTTTTGGCATTTTCCATTTAAAATTTTCATCTCCAGAATTTAAAAACTCCTCATATTCCAAAGATCCTATATTTTTTGAGTCGGTTAGCTTTGCATCTTTATCATCTATATCAATTATAGTAATTTTTGAATTAACTTCTTCTAAAGCTTTTTTTACTACATCATGAAATTGTCTATCTACAATTAGCACCTTCGCTTCACTGTGATTTAAAATATAACTAATTGTTTTTGAGTCTAGTCTTGTATTAATGGCATTTATAACTGCTCCAACCATAGGAATGGAATAATGCGCTTCAAATATTTCAGGTGTGTTAAAAGCCAAGACAGATACCGTATCACCTGTTTTAATTCCCAATTTATCTAATGCACTAGCAAACTTAATACATCTTTTGTAAACTTCACTCCAAGTGTATTTCCTACTTTCATAAACTACTGCTTCGTAGTTTGGATAAATATCTTTTGCTCTTTCTAGAAATGATAAAGGGGTTAATGGAACATAATTGGCTTCGTTTTTATCCAAATTTGTTTCATAAGGGTTCATTCTAATTAAATTTGTAATTCATAATATAATTACTTCCAGTTGTTGCAGTAATATAACTACTTTCTATCCTAGGAAGCACTCTATTAAAGAAAAAGTTGGCAGTTTGGATTTTGTCCTCATAAAAATCTTTATTACTCTCATATTCTTTGAAGGAAACTTCTAGAACTTTTAACCAAGCATGTCCGGTTGCAACTAAACCAAGAACTTTTAAATAATCGTTACATGCTCCACTTGCATCTTCTGGAGAATTTTTTATTTTTTCCTTCATCCAATCAGTAAATTTTGACAAAATATCAAGATGATAGTTAAGTTGTTTTACAAAAGGCTCGGCTCTTTTGTCAGTAATTTTAATCTCGTCTTTAACCAAATTTAGATAGTTTTCAATAATATCACCATTTTTATTGATTAATTTTCTGAAGACTAAGTCAGCAGCCTGAACTGAATTTGTTCCCTCATAAATAGGTGTAATTCTATTGTCTCTGTAGAATTGTTCAATACCTTGATCTTTAGTAAATCCGTATCCTCCATGAATTTGCATTGCTTCACTTGTTATTTCCATTGCATTATCGGTGAAAAGCGATTTAACAACTGGAGTCATTAATGAAACAAGATCTGAAGCTTCTTGTTTTATTTTTTCATCAGAATGATTTAAGCTAACTTCAATTTGTTGAGACAGCCAGAAACTCAAGGCTCTTTGTCCCTCTATCATAGACTTCATACTCAAAAGTGACCGTCTAATATCAACGTGATCAATAATAAAATCTGCACCATTATTTGATTTTGAATTAAATGCCTTACCTTGTTTTCTTTCTTTAGCGTAAGTAAGAGAATTTTGGTATGCAATTTCAGAAATGCCTAGACCTTGAATTCCAACAATAATTCTCTCCAAATTCATCATTGTGAACATAGAGTTAAGGCCTTTGTTTTTAGGTCCAATCATATAACCAACAGCATCATCAAAATTTAACACACATGTTGCAGATCCTTTAATACCCATTTTGTTTTCTATTGAACCTGTTGAAACTCCGTTTCTTGGCCCAACTGATCCATCTTTATTTAAAACAAATTTTGGAACTAAAAATAAACTGATACCTTTTGTTCCTGCTGGTGAGTCTGTTGATCGAGCTAATACTAAATGAATAATATTTTCTGTTAAATCTTGATCACCAGAAGTAATAAAAATTTTTTGACCACTAATTTTGTAAGTTCCATCATTTTGATCTACTGCTTTAGTTTTTAGAAGACCTAAGTCTGTTCCGCATACTGGTTCTGTTAAACACATTGTGCCGCTCCATTTACCCTCAACCATTTTAGGTAAATAAGTATTTTTTATTTCATCATCAGCATGCCTTAACAAACAGTTATATGCTCCTATAGTCAATTCACTGTAAAGTTTAAAAGATAAACTTGCAGATGATAACATCTCATCAAAGAAAGTGCTTACTGTTTTAGGCATTCCTTGACCACCATATTTCGGATCACAAGATAAGGAAATCCATCCATCTTCTATAAATTTTTGATAAGCTTCCTTATATCCTGGCGGTGTTCTAACCACGCCATTTTCTAAAACAGCTGGAGTTTCATCTCCACTTTTTGCAAGAGGTAAGATTAAGTTTTGAGTAATTTTTGCTGCTTCTTCTAAAATATCTTTAACTAATTCTGTATTAACTTCTTTATATTTTTCAATTTCATTATATTTTTTATTGTTCCTCAATTTATCAAAGAGAAACATCATATCATCTACTGGTGCGTTGTAAGTTGGCATAAGTATACTTTAGAATAAATGTTTAATTATTGCAATTTTGAAATTATCGCATCTCCCATCACTGATGTTGATACTTCTTTCATTCCCTTAGAAATAATGTCTTTAGTTCTAAGACCCTCATCAAGCACACCTTGAACAGCTTTTTCTAAACTATCTGCCTCTTTATCTAGGTCTAAAGAATATCTTAAAGCCATTGCAAAACTCAGTATTGTTGCTATTGGATTAGCAATACCTTGACCTGCTATATCGGGTGCTGATCCATGAACTGGCTCATATAAAGATCTCATATTACCGTTTTTATCTTTGGCTCCAAGGGACGCAGATGGCAAGAGCCCTAGAGAACCAGTCAACATTGCAGCTTCATCTGATAACATGTCGCCAAAAAGATTATCTGTTACTATCACATCAAATTGTTTAGGATTTCTAACTAACTGCATTGCACAGTTATCTGCTAGCATATGTTTTAATTCTACATCACTATATTCTTTTTCATGAATTGCTTGCACTTCTTCTTTCCATAATTGACCTGCCTCCATGACATTCGACTTTTCACAGGAAGTAACTTTATTATTCCTTTTTCTGGCTAGATCAAATGCAACACGGGCTACTCTCTCGATTTCACTAGTAGTATAGACATGAGTATTAATTCCTTTTCTTTCACCATTATCAATTGGTTTTATCCCTCTAGGTTCACCAAAGTAAATCCCACCCGTTAATTCCCTAACAAAAAGAATATCTAAATTAGAAACAAATTCAGGCTTTAAACTTGAGGCATCAACGAGTTGTTTAAAACAAATTGCAGGTCTCAAATTTGCAAATAATTTTAATTCTTTTCTTAATTTTAATAGAGCTCTCTCTGGTTTTTTTGAAAAATCAATATTATCCCATTTTGGTCCACCAACAGCACCTAGTATTACTGCAGCACTTTCTTGTGCCTTATAAAATGCTTCATCAGTTATTGGGGTTCCATGTTTGTCATAAGCAGCACCACCAACCAAATCTTGGTCAATATCAAAATCCAAGGATTTATTTGAGTTAAACCATTCAATTATTTTTTTGACTTCAGCAATTACCTCTGGTCCGATACCATCTCCTGGTAATAATAAAATTTTTCTTTTTTTAATTTTAATCATTAAATATCCAAGGTTTTGCCTCTTTAATTTTATTTTCGTATGAAACTATTTTTTCAGATTTTTCTAGAGATAACGCAATATCATCTAATCCCTCTATTAGACATTTTTTCTTAAATTGATCTATTTCAAATTTTATTTCTTTATTACCAAAACTTATTGTTTGCTCAGGCAAATTTACAGAAATTTCCTCTTTTCTATTCGAGTACTCTGAAATTTCTTTGATTTGATCCTCTGAAATTGTAATTGGGAGAATCCCATTCTTAAAACAGTTATTATAAAATATATCTGCATAACTTGAACTAATTACACAAGTTATTCCAAAATCCATTAAAGCCCAAGGAGCATGTTCTCTAGAAGAGCCACATCCAAAATTCTTTCCTGCAATTAAAATTTTAGAATTATTATACGGACTATTATTTAAAATAAAGTCATCTATCTCTTTACCACTTTGATCATATCTCATTTCAAAAAATAAATTTTTTCCTAGTCCAGTTCTTTTTATGGTTTTTAAAAACTGTTTAGGAATTATCATGTCTGTATCTATATTGACGATAGGTAGATAAGCTGGAATACTTTTTATTGAGATAAATTTATTCATTTAATTTTGGTATTTTCTAACATCATCTAAGTTTCCAGAAATTGCAGCTGCTGCAGCCATTGCTGGACTAACTAAATGTGTTCTACCACCTCTTCCCTGTCTACCCTCAAAATTTCTATTAGAGGTAGATGCACATCTTTCTTCAGGTTTAAGCTTATCCGCATTCATTGCTAGACACATTGAACAGCCTGGCTCTCTCCATTCAAAGCCTGATTCTAAAAATATTTTATCCAGACCCTCTTGCTCTGCTTGTTCTTTAACTAAACCAGAACCTGGAACAATCATTGCATGTACATGTGATGCAACTTTTTTATCTTTTAATATTTTAGCTGCCTCTCTTATATCTTCTATTCTCCCGTTAGTGCAGCTTCCTATAAAAACTTTATCAATCTTAATATCTTGAATATTCGTATTTGGTTTTAATCCCATATAATTTAATGATCTGTTAATTGAATTTTTTCTATCTGGGTCAGTTTCACTTTCAGGATTGGGAACTTTACCGTCTATTTCAACCACATCCTGGGGAGATGTTCCCCAAGTTACCATTGGCTTAATTTGAGATCCATCTAACGTTAATTCTTTATCAAAGTTTGCATCCTTATCAGATTTTAATGTATGCCAATATTCTAAAGCTTTTTCCCAGTTTTCTCCTTTTGGTGACATTGGTTTACCTTTTAAATATTGGAAAATCTTTTCATCTGGTTGAATTAATCCTGCTCTTGCCCCACCTTCAATCGTCATGTTGCAAATCGTCATTCTTTGTTCAACACTTAGATTAGATATAAGGTTACCGGCATACTCAATCACATAACCAGTACCACCAGCTGTTCCTATTTTTCCAATTATCTGCAAGATGACATCCTTTGATGTTACGCCAATAGGTAATGAACCATTTACGCTAATTCTAAAGTTTTTTGATTTTTTTTGAACTAAAGTTTGTGTTGCTAAAACGTGTTCTACTTCTGAAGTTCCAATACCAAAAGCTAAAGCTCCAAATGCTCCATGAGTTGCAGTATGACTATCACCACAAACAATAATATTTCCAGGCTGTGTAAAACCTTGTTCAGGTCCTATGATATGGACAATGCCTTGTCTTTTATCATCCATTCCAAAAATCTCTACTCCAAATTCCTTACAGTTTTTGTTCAAAGTTTCAACTTGAATTCTCGAGTCTTCATCTGCGATACCTTTTGACCTGTCAGTTGTTGGAACGTTATGATCTGCAACAGCAAGAGTTAGTTTAGGGTGTCTTACTTTTCTGTTTGAATTTCTTAAGCCTTCAAATGCTTGAGGGCTTGTAACTTCATGAATTAAATGTCTATCTACAAACAAAAGTGATGTACCATCAGGTTGTTCATCAACTAGATGATCGTTCCAAATTTTATCGTAAGTTGTAAAAGGCATTTAGAAAAAAATTATTTTTTCTGTTCTTGATTTTCTTTCGGTTCTTCTGTTTTTACAGGCTCTGCTTTAACTTCTTCTTTAGGAGCTTCTGCTTTAACTTCTTCTTTAGGAGCTTCTGTTTGAGGATCAGTTGATGGCATTACGTTTTCCTCAGTAACCTCATTAATTTTAGTTTCTAAATCAATACCAATCGTCTTCTTAATTTTTTCAGCTATTCTAGCAGATTTACCAGTTCTATCTCTTAGATAGTATAATTTTGCTCTTCTTACTTTTCCTGATCTTACAACTTTTATTGTATCAACAATTGGGCTATATAATGCAAAAGTTCTTTCTACTCCCTCACCAAAAGAAATTTTTCTAACAGTAAAAGATGAATTGATATCTCTACTCTTTTTTGCGATACATACACCTTCAAAATATTGAATTCTGTCTCTTTTACCCTCTGTTATCCTAACCCCAACTTTAACGATGTCTCCAGGGAAAAAATCAGGATGTTTTCTCTCAGAAATAATCTTGTTTAAATTTGATCTGTTTATTTCTTCAATATTTTTCATTTTAATTTTTCTTATATTTTTGCCACAAGTCTGGTCTTCGGTCGCGTGTTATAGCCTCAGATTGGGATAAACGCCAGTCTTTAATTTTGGCATGATCACCTGAAATTAGCACATTTGGGACCTTTTTTTCCTCCCAAACTTGAGGTTTTGTGAATTGTGGATATTCAAGAAGGCCATTCTCAAAACTCTCATCTCTTGAGGAATTAATATTACCTAGAATTCCTGGAATAAATCTTAAAATAGAGTCTGTTACAACAAATGCAGCAACCTCACCCCCTGACAATATAAAGTCACCAATGCTAATCTCTTCAATATCTCTACTTTCTAGTATTCTCTCATCTACTCCTTCGAAGTGTCCACAAATTAAATTGATTGTTTTTTCACTCGAAAACTCTCTTGCAAGTTTAGAATTAAAAACTTTTCCTCTTGGACTTAAATAAAGGGTCTTTTCTTTAGCCTTGATATTTGCATCTAATGAATTTGCCAAAACATCTGCTTTCATAATCATTCCATTCCCTCCACCATAAGGAGTATCGTCAACAGTTTTATGTTTATCTAAAGCATAATCTCTTATGTTTACTGTTTCTAAATCCCATTCTTTTCCTTTTGACTTTCCAAAAAGGCCTTTACTCAAATAACCAGGAAAATATTCAGGATACAACGTAAATACTCTAGACAAAAACATTATTCTATTTAGCTTCTTCCTTCGGAGCTTCTGTTTTAGCTTCTTCCTTCGGAGCTTCTGTTTTAGCTTCTTCTTTTGGTGCCTCTGCTTTTGGAGCTTCTGTTTTAGCTTCTTCCTTCGGA
>Ga0208261_1000871_pt1 | contig 11322 bp, 12 predicted proteins | sample Knorr_S7_td_DCM__FD_185595 | JGI IMG/M metagenome (GOLD analysis project Ga0208261, IMG submission 185595) | Marine microbial communities from Southern Atlantic Ocean transect - Knorr_S7_td_DCM_ad_131m_LV_B (SPAdes) (version 3) | ecosystem: Environmental > Aquatic > Marine > Oceanic | place...
GAAAGAAAAAAGAATCCTCAGAATGACTTGATCTCTGCCCTTATTGAAGTAGAGGAAAGCGGCGATCGAATATCTGAAGATGAAGTCGTCAGCACCGTGATTCTCTTGTTTGCCGCTGGGATGGAAACCACGCAGAATCTCATAGGTAATGGCCTAGCTGCTCTCTTTCTACACCCTGACCAGAACAAACTCCTATGGGATAACCCCGATCTAGTTCCAAGCGCTGTCGAAGAAATGCTGCGGTGGGATAGCCCTGTTCAGCTCGATGGAAGAACCGCACTTGAAAAAACAGAGATAGATGGAATACAGATTGAAGAAGGACAATCCGTAGTCACACTGATAGGTGCTGCAAATAGAGATCCCGAAAAATTCGAAGATCCAGATAATTTTCTTGTTCGTCGCGATGAAGGGCCACCACTGAGCTTTGCCTCTGGAATCCACTATTGCCTTGGAGCAAACCTAGCAAGAGCAGAAGGTCAAGAAATGTTCTCAGGTCTGATTCGAAGATTTTCCACAATTCAACAAGCAGGTGAATTAGAGCAACGAGGAAGAATGACCTTACGGGGATTCAAGACCGTTCCTGTTTCTGTAACTGAGCGCTAATACTCGGCAGATGACAAACGGCGAAACCTCTGAATCTAGGTGGGATAGTCGATACAGAGAAAATCCCGTACTTAAGGATCCTTCATCTTTCCTTTGTGAACATTACAAGCATTTTCCTCCTGCTGGAACTGTTGTAGATGTAGCCGGAGGTAACGGCCAGAATGCGATATGGCTTGCGAATCATGATTTCTCAACGACCCTTCTAGACGTCAGCTCCGTCGCCCTAAACCAAGCACAAGAACACGCGAAAGAGAAAAAGGTAGCCATAGAATGCCTGCAACATGACCTAGAGAAACAATCCATGCCAAAGGGGAGGAAATGGGATGGAGTATTTCTTCAGTTGTTCCTTGACCGGGAATTAATCCGTACCATCCCTGAATCATTAAAAACTGGCGGAGTATTCCTATTTGCACACCCCACACAAACAAATCTAGAAAAACACGAACACCCCAGTGAGAGATTTCTTCTCGAAGATGGAGAAATACACACACTTGTGGACCAGCTCCAATCGATGCGCATTATCCACATTGATGAAGCGTGGAGATCATCCGGCCGGCATGAAGCATGGCTAATTGCACAAAAGATTTGATAGCGACCTTTGTCGTCTTCCTTTAAACATTTGTGTCAAAGATTTTCCCCTTATAGAGATACTGGGCAATAATCTCTTGAGAACCTGAAGGAGAAAAGTATGGAATCTCAGATGATTGAATTTCCAGTTAATGGAACGACAGCCGGAGGATATTTAGCACCAGCACAATCTGGGTCTGGACCTGGAGTTCTAGTCTTGCAGGAATGGTGGGGGCTAGTTCCACAAATCAAAGGTGTCTGTGACAGGTTATCTAAACAAGGATTCACAGCCCTTGCCCCCGACCTTTATCATGGAGAATTTGCTCAACATACTGAAATGGACAAGGCAGGTGAGCTGATGAGTTCACTTCCACCTGACCGTGCTGCAAGAGATATGGGAGCTGCGATAGATCATTTACTTGCTCTTGATGCCTGTTCATCATCTCAAGTAGGTGTCGTTGGGTTCTGCATGGGGGGAATGCTTACTTTGATGGTGTCTGCAATTGAATCAGACCGTGTTTCTGTTGCCGCTCCGTACTATGGAGCTCCTTTGGGTGATGGCGCTCCTGATTGGAGTGGGTTAACAGCAAAAGTTGAAGGTCATTTCGCGGCTCACGATGATTTCTTTCCGCCTGAAGCAATTAAGGAACTGGAAAGTCAACTACAGGGGATGGGTAAGGATGTTACTTTCCATGTATATGAAGGAACAGGTCATGCATTTGCTAATGAGGAAGATGCACTTGGAACTTTTGATACCGCTGCCGCCTCACAAGCGTGGGAAAGAACAATTAACCTACTAAACCAGATCTGAGACCAGATTAAGGCGTCTGACCAAGAAGGTTTCTATTTTTTCGCTTCGACTTTACGTAGTCTCGATTTGTGTAGGCGATAAAGTCTAGGGGTATTTCTTTCGGGCATGCTTCATGGCATTCGCCGTGGTTGGTGCACGAACCAAAGTACTCTTCCATAGTTTCGACCATGTTCTCTGTTCTTGACCACCTTTCGGCTTGGCCTTGTGGAAGCAAGTTAAGGTGTTGAACTTTAGCGGAGGTAAAGAGTTGTGCTGCCGAGTTAGGGCATGCAGCAACACAAGCTCCACAGCCGATGCAAGCTGCCGCATCAAAGGCAGTGTCTGCTGCATCTTTTGGAACCGGAATCAAGTTTGCATCCGGTGCAGATCCTGTAGGCACAGTGATGTAACCGCCTGCTTCGATGATTCGATCCAACGGTGACCTATCAACTACCAGGTCTTTAATCACTGGAAAAGAAGCCGCTTGCCAAGGCTCAACAACAATAGTGTCACCATCTTCAAATTTTCTCATGTGCAATTGGCAGGTTGCAGTGGCCTTTTCAGGCCCATGCGCTCTTCCATTTATCATGCATCCACATGTTCCACAGATACCTTCTCGGCAGTCACTAGCTATTTCAATAGGTTCTTCGCCACTGTGAATGAGATTCTCATTTAGAACATCGAACATTTCTAGGAAAGACATGTCAGGGCTAATTTCTTCAACCGTGTAGGTTTCAAATCGTCCAGATTCTGTTGGGCTATTTTGGCGCCAAACTTTTAAAGTGAGAGTCAGTGTATTTTCCATGAAGATCTCCTACTTATACGACCGCTGTGTCAGTGGAACATTTTCAAATTCCAATTGTTCTTTATGAAGGACCGCAGAGTCGGAAGCGCCTCCCCATTCCCAAGCCGCTACGTGAGCAAAATTTTCGTCATCTCTGAGAGCTTCTCCTTCAGGAGTTTGGCTTTCAGTTCTGAAATGCCCACCGCAGGATTCTTCGCGTTCAAGTGAATCACGGGCTTTAAGCTCAGCCAGCTCGAAGAAATCAGCAACACGCCCGACTTTCTCAAGAGAGGAATTAAGATTATCCCCCGACCCCAAGACACGAACATCCTTTTCGAATTCTTCACGTAACGCCGGAATTTCAGAAAGAGCTTTTTCCAAACCATTCTTGTCCCGCTCCATGCCTATGTAATTCCAGACAAGCTTGCCGAGCTCACGATGGAACCAATCGACGCTACGCGTCCCATTGATTGACAGCCACTTTTGAGTCCGGTCTGCTACTTCACTAACGACCTCCCCACATGCTGCGTCATTTTCAGCAAGCGGAGCCTCTCCCAATAGCGGGGCGAGATAATTGCCGATCGTATATGGAAGAACAAAGTATCCATCGGCGAGTCCTTGCATAAGAGCAGATGCACCCAAGCGGTTTGCTCCATGATCAGAAAAGTTCGCTTCGCCGGCAACGAACAGTCCAGGAACGTTGCTCATAAGTTCGTAGTTCACCCAAAGCCCGCCCATGGTGTAATGCGTTGCAGGGTAGATACGCATAGGAGTCTTGTAGGGGTCCTCTCCGGTTATACGTTCATACATTTGGAAAAGATTTCCGTACCTTGCGCGAATAGAGTCTTCTCCATCACGGGCGATTGCATCGGCAAAATCTAGATATACCCCATTTTTCATATCTCCTACGCCTAACCCTTGGTCAACGACAGTCTTCGCATTTCTTGACGCCACATCACGAGGAACGAGGTTCCCAAACGACGGGTATTTTTCCTCAAGGTAGTAATAACGATCAGCATTAGGAATATCGGAGGCGCCGCGAGCTTCATCGTGCTCACGAGGAACCCAAATACGGCCATCATTACGGAGCGATTCAGACATAAGCGTTAGTTTTGACTGGAACTCGTCGCTAGCTGGAATGCATGTGGGGTGGATTTGGGTATAGCACGGATTAGCAAATAGGGCCCCTCTCCTATGCGCCCTCCATCCTGCTGTTACATTGCACGCCATGGCATTCGTCGATAGGTAGTAGACGTTTCCATACCCGCCAGTTGCGAGTACCACTGCATGGGCGGTGTGGCTTCGGATATCTCCGGTAATAAGGTCTCTGACTACGATTCCTCGAGCAGCACCGTCATGAACAATCAGGTCAAGCATTTCTTTTCTCGTGTGAAGCTCAACCGACCCAGCGCTGACTTGCCGCATTAGCGCAGAGTACGCGCCCAATAAGAGCTGTTGGCCTGTTTGCCCACGCGCATAGAAGGTCCTGCTAACTTGAGCGCCACCAAAAGACCGATTATCGAGTAGGCCACCGTATTCTCTAGCGAATGGGACGCCTTGCCCCACACATTGATCAATAATATTTAGAGAAACTTCAGCTAAGCGGTGAACATTGGCTTCTCTACTTCGGTAATCACCGCCCTTGACGGTGTCATAGAATAAGCGATAGACAGAATCGCCATCATTTTGATAGTTCTTCGCGCCATTAATTCCGCCCTGGGCAGCAATTGAATGCGCTCGTCTGGGGCTGTCATGGTAGGTAAACGCTTTAACGTTGTATCCGAGTTCTCCAAGTGTCGCTGCAGCTGATGCTCCTGCGAGTCCCGTCCCAACAACGATAATTTCAAATTTTCGTTTATTTGCAGGATTCACTAGCTTCATGTTGAACTTGTGACTTTCCCACTTTTCGTCAACGGGCCCGTCAGGAATTAGGGATTGTAGTTCACCGATCATTCGTGTCCTTCCTCTGCCTCAACTGCTGTTATACCGCAGGGCGCTTCACAATTATCTTGATCAATGAGGCCTGCTTGAACTGCAATTGGGAAACTAAGATTTCCGACCAAGATAAGGCCTGCGAGCCCACTGGCGAAGACTTTACGAGCTTGATTATATTTTGGACTATTGATACCTAAACTCTGGAACAAACTCCATGTTCCATGGAAGATATGTATCGCAAGAGCAATATTGGCAACAATGTAAATTATTGCAACTCCAATATTTCCCATGGAGATCACAACATTGTTATACGGGTCTCCAAGGACCCAATCGTCGCTCAACCACCCCCAGGTTAGGTCAGCTAAATGAAAGATTAGGTAGAGGAGGATAATTGGGCCTGTCCAGCGCATTGTCCTACTCGCATAGTTTGCGGCAATAAAATCCTGAGAAGCCGCATACTTCTTATTCCCATCCACATAGTTCGCTCTTGTGTTTGCCTTGCGACCTATCTCCTTTAAAGAGTAAGCAGAATGGATATGCACTACGAAAGCCGCAATGAGTAGAAGTCTCACTCCCCAAAGGAGCCATGTTCTTGGCACAATATCTGTTCCGAGATTCCTAAGCGTCTCTGCATACTCATGTATCTCCAAAGGACCCTCGTATAAGTGGAGATTTCCAATCATGTGGGTAACAACAAACCCAAGAAGAACAATCCCACTGACAGCCATAACCCATTTCCTGCCAACGGCGCTTTGATACAGGTTAAGAGGAAACGGAAGCTGTTTCGGTTTTTTCCGAATTGGCTGCGGAGTAGACCGCGTTTTTGTCTGTGCCATTTACTTTTCTGCCTCCAGGCAAATCAATAGGAAGACAAGCAAACTTGTCTTCCTACTAGATTAGTGTTTCCCACTCTTTAAACACTAACCGTCTACCCAATAACAGATCTGTATTTCTCAAACTTCCTTTCAGCCATTTCTTATTTTTCAAAGTATTCTTTGGGTATGGACGGCAAAGAGATAGAAATTATGAGCCAATGGTTTGACCTGTGTTACACCACGAAAATTGACCTTGAATCCGCAACCACAATGGGCAAAGAGATCGCCGACGCCTACTCCAGCCCCCAAAGGAGTTACCACACACTAGAACATATTAGCCATTGTTTTTCTGTCCTCGACAGGGTGCCCGTAGCAATTGAAAAGGAGAATGAGCTTCGTTTCGCCATATGGTTCCATGACTTTATTTATGACCCAAAATCAGAGTCAAATGAGAATGAAAGCGCGACAATAGCGTATCAATGGCTCAAGAATCTAAAAGTCTGTAATTCCAAGCATGTCCGGAACCTTATTCTCTCAACGGCAAATTATCTTAAGCCAGTCAAAGGTCAGCTTTCATACCAAGTCCTTCACGACATTGATCTAGCAATACTTGCCAGCGAGCAAGATTTCTATTTGGAATATCAGAGAGGCATACGAGAGGAATACGAACATTTACCAGACGAACAGTTTTTTCTCGGTCGCGGGCAATTCCTACATAGTTTGCTGAAACTAACTCCCATCTTTGCGATACAAGCCTTTGAGCATCAATGGGAGGAAAAAGCTCGACAAAATATTTCAAACGAATTGAAAAAAATCGAAAAAGTCGTAAACCTTGTCCCTCCGATAGAGAAATAAGCGAATACTTCCGCTATGTTTCGAGCATGAGGAAATCACATACCCTAGGTAAATTAAAAAAATCAGGATGGCTTTCGCGAACAGTAAAACAAGAAATCCGTGAAAACGCTATCCGGCTTATCCGAGAGGGCGAGGATATCTTCCCAACCGTGCTCGGGTATCAAGACACAGTTATCCCTCAGGTAGAAAATGCTGTCCTTGCCGGACATGACGTAATCTTTCTCGGCGAACGCGGCCAAGCTAAAACCAGAATGATCAGAGGTCTGGTAGAGCTCCTCGATGAATGGATGCCGATTATCGCCGGATCAGAAATTAATGATGACCCATTCAACCCAATTTCAAAACATGCGCGAGACCTCATAAGCGAGAAAGGTGACGGAACGCCAATTGAATGGATTCATCGAAACCAGAGATTCGGTGAAAAACTTGCCACACCAGATACATCAATTGCCGACCTCATTGGCGAAGTTGACCCGATCAAGGTAGCGGAAGGCCGATACCTCTCAGATGAATTGACACTGCACTACGGGCTTGTTCCACGAACCAATCGGGGGATTTTTGCTATTAATGAACTTCCTGATCTATCAGAAAGAATCCAAGTAGGGCTGCTAAACATTCTTGAAGAAAGAGATGTCCAGATCCGAGGATATAAAGTTCGCCTACCACTCGACGTAATCCTCGTAGCTTCAGCTAACCCCGAAGACTATACAAACCGTGGGAGGATCATCACTCCATTAAAGGACCGGTTCGGAAGTCAGATACGGACTCATTACCCATTTGATATTGAATTGGAACGACAAATCGCCGTTCAAGAAGCAAATACGTTCCCCCACGAATCCGTTAATGTAGATATTCCCGAGTTTATGGAGAAGATAATCGCAACTCTCTCACATGTAGCTCGCGAGAATCCCAACATTAACCAGCGATCTGGTGTTTCAGTCCGACTAACTGTTTCTAACTACGAAACGTTAATCGCTGGATCCCTACGCAGGGCACTTCTCAATGAAGAAACATACGCCGTTCCACGCGTAAGTGACTTAAGTTCGTTAGTAGCTTCAACTTCAGGAAAAATTGAAATTGAAACACTTGAGGACGGAAGAGAAACTGAGATCATCCGACACCTCATCAAACAATCTGTCCTCGAAGTATTCCGGGAAGCTGTCGACCATACGTTGTGCTCTCCTTTACTTGACGAGTTTGAAAATGGGGCAGTGGTAAGCGCCGGTGATGACATTTCCTCTACCTCATATATCGATTACCTCAACAAGATGGAACCCTTTAAACCCATTCTCGAGAATATTGGTCTAAGCGCCGCTGATCTCGAAAATCCCGCACATGTCGCAAGCGGAATCGAATTCATTCTCGAAGGACTTCATCTAAGTAAGATGCTTAACAAAGATGCTGTCGGTGATGCCGGCATCTACAGGGCCAGCACCTAGTTGCCTCTAATTTTCAATGTCGAATGTACTAGCTGTTGATATTGGAGGGACAAAGGTTGCGGCTGGCATCGTAGATTCGCATGGTAGACCATCACACAAAAACCAGATTCAAACTGTGCTGCCAGACGCCGAGCAGCTCTACCCACGTCTCCTCAGTCTTGTTAAAGAAACCTTAGATGCAACCTCTGACCCGATTGAAGCAATAGGAGTAGGCTGCGGGGGTCCAGCAAAAAACTCATACCAACTTGTCTCTCCTCTCAACATTCCTGAATGGAGAGACTTCCCGCTCCGAAAAAAACTAGAAGATGACATTCAAATACGAACTTATGTTGATAATGATGCAAAAGCCCTAGCTTTAGCGGAGGGCTGGGTAGGAACCGCTAAACATTGCAGCAATTTTATCGCCATGGTCGTTTCCACCGGAGTTGGCGGAGGAATTGTCCTAAACGGAACCTTACTTGATGGAGCAGATGGGAATGCAGGGCATATTGGACATGTATTCGTTGACCCACAAGGAGGGAAGGACGCTAATGGAGTTTCAGGTCTTTTAGAAGGGTCTGCTTCTGGATCGGCACTCTCCCGAGCTCTCGGATCTCCGGCAGTTAATGCAAATGATGAAACGAGGAAAAGAGTAGGGACCTTAGTGGGGCGTGCCGTAGCTTCAGTAGCGAATCTTCTTGACCTCCAGTTAGCGGTAGTTGCTGGCTCTGTCGCACTTGGATTCGGAGATATTTTCTTTGAAGCTGCGCAAAGCACCATAGATCAGCTTTCAAAAATAGATCACGCTCAAGGAACAAAGATAGTTCCGAGTGTGCTAGAAGATAAGGGCCCTCTCATAGGAGCAGGAGCTGTAGGGTTTCGGGCGCTTGGGGAAATAGACCTATAACACAATCCAACTATTAACGCTTAGTCTTCTCTCCTGTCGCGAAGAAACGCTTCTAATTCTGCAGCCAAGTCATCTCCTGTTGGCAAAATTTCACTTTCATCAACACGTTGTTCTAGTTGCTCAACGTAACTCGCCATCTCCCCATCATTAGAAACAGCAAGATCTATCCGTTTCCGCCATTCATTTGCGTCATGGTCTAATTCCCCATGAAACGTTTTTACTCCGGTTACCAATTCCAAACGTGATAACAATGATCTTGTCGCTTCAGGATTTGGGGGATTAGGAACATAGTGTGGAACGGACACTCGAAGCGATATCACTGGCATTCCCGCCTTATCTAACTCATCGTGAAGAGCGCCAACTAACCCAGTGGGACCTTCATAGGTCGGGCGTCCGAGGCCAAGACGATCAGCCGTAGCCGCATCAGCAGCGCTACCGACCACTCCCAATGCCCGAGTATGGGGTGCCATACCTGCCATAGCTCCCACCGTTATCACCATTTCAGCATTTGTCGCGCGGGCCACTTCAAGGAGAGAATCAGCGAACGTTTTCCAACGAAGATGCGGTTCAATACCAGAGAGAAGCACCAGGTCATGATTTTCGTTTGGGCACGAAGCCGCCCAAATAGAATTCGAGGGCCAAACAATTTCACGTTCCCCCTCATTGATTCTTACAATCGGCCTTTCCTCCTGAAAATTGAAGAAAATTTCTGGTTCTATATGAGCCAGAGGCTTCGCTTGGTATGAATCAACTAGCCGATCAACAGCATTCGTGGCTGCCCCAGCAGCATCAAATAGTCCTTCAAGGGCGATGACAAAAAAAGGCCGATTCAGATCTGCTTCGCCTTCCCATATCAATTCGCTCATTGTTTGAGCCTTGCATAAAACCGAGCAAGAATGAGAATCGAAGTCAAAACTATCTACTTAAAAATTCATCCCATGAAACCTATTGCTCTTTGAGAAGTTCCTCTACGAACAATAAATCCTTGGGGTACGTGACTTTAATATTTGTAACTTCACCCTCTACAAATTTGACCGGATAGCCCAAACGAAACACAAGGGCACTATCGTCTGTTGCAACAAAACCTTCTGACAACGCATGGGCATGAGCTTCAAAAAGTATTTGTGAATCAAACACTTGAGGGAGCTGAATATTATGAAGTAGGGACCTGTCCAATTCTTCCTCCATGACGGTTCCACCCATAGCCACAGTAAAGGTAACAGGAACTGTCGGACTCACACACGCATCATCTGGAACAAGCACCCGGTCAACCAGTGCCGAGCTAATTAGAGGTCTCGCCCCTTCATGTAGTAACACCCTGTCGCTCTTAACGGCAGAGAGGCTATTTCTAACAGATTCTTGTCTTTCCTCCCCGCCGACTACAAAATCGCAGACATCAAATAAATCAAATTCGCGAAGAGCGGCTTGCAACTCGTCCATGCCTTGTTCGCTACCCACAACAACTAACCTCTCAATATTTCTATTTGCGAGTAGGCGTTCAGCTGAAAAGATAACAAGTGGCTTATTGTTAATTCGATAAAGCTGTTTATCAGCTTCTGGCCCTAAACGAGAAGACTGGCCTGCAGCCAATAATATTGCATCCATATGTCCTCCATTGATCAGGGCAGTTACCTTATGGCAAACCAAGGTTGGTATGAATCATATCTGAGGGCCGGAGAGAAAATCTTCTTAAATACGGAGGGGGCAGGCCTAACGGCCTGCCCCCTAACAGCGGTGGCAATTTCCGGGAAACGAACAAGCCAACTGTCGTATGAAAATCAACTAAAGTGGTGGACCCTCACCAGTTTTTTCTACCGCTTTTATTCACAACTCATCTAACTTCTTGAAATATAAGAAGTGCACACATAGAGCTTTAGAGTTTCCTATTCTTTACAGAAGGACAAGATATGGAATTAACAGAATTAGTGAACCCAAAACATACTGTGGTTGTCACTATGGAAATGCAACGAGGGGTAGTCGGTGACCTATCGAGCTTTTCAGACCTTCAGAGCGCTGCTGAAAATTCTGGTGTCCTTTCAAACGGCCCTTCAATATGTGCCGCTGCACGAGCACAGAGTGTTCGTGTACTTCATGCGGTAGCGACAAACCGAGCGGATAATGCGGGTTCAATAACTAACTGTAGGATGCTTGCCGCTTCTGAAAAAATGAACCAAGCGGGAGCTGGACTCGTTGAACACACAGAAGGTGCAGAACTTGTTCCGACTTTTGGACCGGAACCTGAAGATATTCTTGTCCCACGACTCCATGGCCTAACTCCATTTACAAGTACCTCACTTGATCAGATAATACGTAACCTTGATGCCCAAACAATTGTGGCTCTCGGGGTGTCGTTAAATATTGGGGTTCTTGGCTTAGCTTTGTCCGCTGTCGATTTAGGCTATCAAGTTGTGATTCCAACAGATGCTGTAGCTGGAGTTCCACTGGAATACGGACGTGAAGTCTTAAATAACTCAATCTCTTTGCTTGCTACGTTGACAACGACAGAAGAGCTCATATCGGCATGGGAGACCTACAAGTAGCCATAGTCTTTATTCCAATAGTCAGAGTGACTTAAGAAGGCTGTAAAAGTAAAGAACCGGACCTTACGGCCCGGTTCTTTTAAGCTTTTTTATCCCAGAGATCTGGGA
>Ga0208261_1000872_pt1 | contig 11315 bp, 9 predicted proteins | sample Knorr_S7_td_DCM__FD_185595 | JGI IMG/M metagenome (GOLD analysis project Ga0208261, IMG submission 185595) | Marine microbial communities from Southern Atlantic Ocean transect - Knorr_S7_td_DCM_ad_131m_LV_B (SPAdes) (version 3) | ecosystem: Environmental > Aquatic > Marine > Oceanic | place...
AGAAAGAGATACGTCTGAGAACGAAATCCTCCAAAACAATTTAAATCCAAAGGAAATCTTTCCTTTTGCATTGGATGAGTTTCAACTTAAAGCAATTGATTCACTGAATCAAGGGCATTCAGTAGTTGTCACTGCACCTACAGGATCAGGAAAAACATTAATAGGAGAGTATGCAATTTATAGAGCGATTTCTCATGGGAATAAGGTGTTTTACACAACTCCCTTAAAAGCTTTATCTAATCAAAAGCTAAGAGACTTTAGGGTTCAATTTGGTTCAAGCAATGTGGGCCTTTTAACAGGTGATTTAAGTCTGAATAGAGAGGCTTCGATCCTTGTGATGACTACTGAAATTTTTAGAAATATGCTTTACGCAGCAGCAGATAGAAATGATGATCCTCTACTTGATATAGAAACTGTTGTCCTTGATGAATGCCATTACATGAATGATGCTCATAGAGGGACGGTGTGGGAGGAATCAATTATTCATTGTCCTAAATCTGTTCAATTCGTTGGTCTATCGGCAACAGTCGCAAATGCTGGCCAATTAACTGATTGGATTGAGCGAGTTCATGGACCCACAGATTTAATATTTAGTGATTTAAGGCCAGTTCCCCTGGAATTCAATTTTTGTAGCGCTAAAGGACTTCATCCATTACTCAACGATAAAGGAACTGGATTACATCCAAATTGCAAGATTTGGCGTCCAACAAAATCACATAAGAAGAGAGGACGCTTATCCAAGCCTACTCAACCTGAATCACCTTCACTTGGCTTTGTGATATCGAAGTTAGCTGAGAGAAATATGTTGCCCGCTATTTATTTCATATTTAGTCGTCGTGGTTGTGACAAGGCTGTGAAAACAATTGCTAGTACTTGTTTGGTTAATCAAGAAGAAAGAAACTCAATTCAAGATCGATTTGAAAAATATTCAATTTTAAATTCAGAAGGACTCAGAGATGATCTACACATCAGAGCTTTATTTAATGGAATCGCCTCTCATCATGCAGGAGTTCTTCCTGCATGGAAGGAATTGATTGAGGAATTATTTCAAGAAGGATTGATCAAGGTTGTTTTTGCAACTGAAACATTAGCTGCAGGAATCAATATGCCTGCAAGAAGTACAATTATATCTACTTTATCGAAGAGGTCAGACAATGGACATCGTCAATTAATGGGGAGTGAGTTTTTGCAAATGGCTGGTCGAGCAGGAAGAAGAGGGCTTGATTCTAGAGGCTATGTGGTTACTGTACAAACTCGATTTGAAGGAGTGCGAGAAGCTGGTCAACTCGCACTCAGTCCAGCGGATCCACTGATTAGTCAATTCACGCCCAGCTATGGCATGGTTCTGAATTTATTACAGCGTTATGACTTAGATAAATCAAAAGAATTGATAGAAAGAAGCTTTAGTAGATACTTAGCCAGCTTAGATTTAGTTGAAGAGGAAGAAGAACTATCTAGATTAAAAGAGGAGTTAAAAGAATATAAAAACTTTTCAGAAGATATACCATGGTCAGCTTTTGAAAGATATGAAAAAATAAAGAGCCATTTGAAGGAAGAAAGAAGACTATTAAAAATACTCCAAAAACAGTCTGCTGAGACTTTATCTAATGAATTGAGTTTAGCTTTAGAATTTGCAAATAATGGGACCCTTATAAGCCTAAAAACTTCGCAGCTAAAGGGTAAAGTCATACCTGCTGTAATTATTGAAAAGATACAAAAAGGAGATAGACCATCTCAATTGCTATGCTTAACAGATGAAAATATTTGGATACTTATATCTTGCAAGGACGTCGTTAGTCTTTATGCTGACCTCGCATGCTTAGACGTATCAAATACTATAACTCCTGAAATTAGTAGACTAGGTGAAATACATCATGGAGATTTGATAAGTAATGAAATAGCTTTACTAATCTCAAAGTTGGCTAAGAAAAATAATATGAGAACTGCTCAATATGATCTTGCTAGTGAAGTTTTGTCTCAAGCTCAATTAGTTAAATCTCTAGATGATGAATTGTTGCTTCAGCCAGCTCATCGATGGGGAGATAAGAAAAAATTAAAGAAGTATAGACGTAAAATGAATGAACTTGAGATTGAAGTTCATGAACGTGAGGAGAGACTTTATGACAGGTCTAATCGTCACTGGGAAACTTTTTTATCACTGATTAAAGTACTAAACTACTTCGGATGCTTGGATGATTTAAACCCTACTGAGATTGGTAGAGGTATTGGATCCTTAAGAGGTGAAAATGAATTGTGGTTAGGTTTGGTTTTGATGAGTGGACATCTTGATGAATTGACCCCGGTAGAGTTAGCGGGAGTGATTCAGTCAATTGTGACGGAAGTTAATCGTCCTGATTTATGGACTGGATTTGTTCCAAGTGCAGTTGCAGACGAAGCCTTTAATGATTTATCAAATATAAGAAGGGAATTATTTAGAGTACAAGAACGATTCGGTATAGAAGTCCCAATTCTTTGGAGTTCAGAATTAATGGGTTTAGTAGAAGCCTGGGCAAGAGGAAGTACTTGGACGGATTTAATTTCAAATACTTCTTTAGATGAGGGAGATGTTGTTAGAATTCTAAGAAGAACAAATGATTTGCTTTCACAGATTCCTTATTGCGAGGCTGTGAGTAGGCAACTTAGGAATAATGCTAAAGCAGCGATAAAATTAATGGATAGATTTCCAGTTTGTGAAGCTGAAGATATTAATCAATCAAAAGAAAAAACGCATGAGGTTATTAATCCGGCAACTGAAAGAAATAATTGATATTAAAAATTTATTTTTCAATCAGTCCCAATCATAAATTTTGGATTAATGAGATTATCAAATTCTTCTGGATCGATATATTTTAGTTGACTTGATGCTTCTCTTAGACTGAGATTCTTTTCATGTGCTAATTGAGCAATTTGACTTGCTTTTTCGTATCCGATTGATGGAGTTAATGCAGTAATAAGCATCAAAGAATGATCTAGATATTGTTTGATTTTTGGTTTATTGGGTTGAATACCCTCAATCATATTTTCTCTGCAACTTTTACATGCGGTTTGAATAAGATTAATACTTTTTAAAATGTTGTATCCAATTAGTGGCTTATAAACGTTCATTTGTAGATGTCCACCACTTCCTGCCATTGATACTGAGGCATCCATACCAATTATTTGTGTACATACCATTGCCATGGCTTCGCATTGAGTAGGATTGATTTTCCCAGGCATTATTGAGCTACCAGGCTCATTGGCAGGTAGCTGTAGCTCTGATAATCCAGCTCTTGGCCCACAAGATAAAAGTCGAAGATCATTAACAATTTTGAGAAAAGTTACGGCTAATAATTTTAGTTGGGACATTATATTTACAAGACCATCATGACTAGCCATGATGGCAAATTTATTAGCTGCTGTTTGAAAGGGTAAATTTGTTTCTCTAGAGATATCAAGAGCAATGAGGTTGTCGAAATTTTTTGGAGCATTTATTCCTGTTCCAATAGCGGTTCCTCCCAGTGGAAGTGAATAAAGTTCTTCGAGGTTGATTTCAATGCGTCCTAATGCAGTTTCTAACTGACTTGACCAAGCAGAGACTTCTTGTCCAAGAGTAAGGGGTACTGCATCTTGAAGATGTGTTCGTCCTATTTTTATAAGATCCTTCCATTCATGACTTTTTTGATGAAATAAATCAATGAGCTTTTTTAATTCGGGTATTAAGGTCTTTTTCAAATTAATTATTGTGGCTATCTGTATAGCTGCTGGGAAAACGTCATTAGTAGATTGAGAGCGATTGACATGATCATTGGGATGTAGTGGGTCATGACTACCTAAAGGATTATTTAAACGCTTTGAAGCTATATTGCTTATTACCTCATTTACGTTCATATTTGTTTGGGTTCCACTGCCTGTTTGCCAGACTTTCAAAGGAAATTGATCATCATATTTACCTTTAATAATTTCTGAACTTGCTTCAGTGATAAATTGTGCGATTTCTTTATCTATTAGACCTAAATGATTGTTTACTCGGGCTGCAGAGGCTTTTATTTGGGCAATTGCATGAATAATCTCAAGAGGTACAACCTCATCACCGATATCAAAATTTAATATTGATCTTTGGGTTTGAGCTCCCCATAGAGCATCTTCTGGAACAGAAATTGAACCTAGACTATCTTTCTCAAGCCTTTTCATATTAGACATTGATCTTGGTTTGAAAATTTAAAGTTACCTAGGGAATAATGATTATAGCTATGGATTTTAGTTAAATCTATTGCTATACCCTTTTGATATTCTACTGACTAATATTAATTGATTCAGCTTCTGTAGTTATATACCAAGTCTATCCCAAATAACCTTCAAATTCGATTGATGTAATTCAGTTGAAAAGCATTCAGAAAGTTGATCTAGTGAGAGACTATTCATTACCTCTGGATCATTCTCAAGGTTTTTTTGGAAATTGCCTTCAGGTTGATTCCATGCTGCATGAGCATGTTTTTGTACTAATCGATAAGAATCTTCGCGACTCATCCCATTCTCAACTAAAGCCAAAAGAACTCTTTGACTAAAGACTACTCCACCATAAATATTTAAATTATTCAGCATATTATTCGGATAAACGCCAAGCCCTTTAATTATCGCTGTCATTTCAGTGATCATAAAATGAAGAGTAATAGACGTGTCTGGGAGCATTAATCTTTCATTGGAACTGTGGCTAATATCTCTTTCATGCCATAGAGCTACATTTTCGAGGGCTGCAATCACATAACTTCTTAAAACTCTTGATAGACCGCTTACTCTTTCACTGCGTATAGGATTTCTTTTATGAGGCATGGCAGAGCTACCTTTTTGACCTTTGGCAAAGTTTTCCTCTACCTCAAGGACATCTGTTCTTTGAAGGTTTCTAATTTCTGTAGAAAAACGATCCAATGAAGATCCAATTAAAGCAAGAATCTGAACATAATTAGCATGCCTATCTCTTGAGATAACTTGAGTACTAGCTGTATCAACCTCAAGCTCCAGAAGTTCGCAAGTTATTCTTTCTATTTCTGGATCGGTGTTCGCATATGTCCCCATGGCACCGCTAATTTGCCCAACGGCTATATCTTTTTCGAGACTGTTTAGCCTGTCTTTGTTCCTGAGAGTTTCGGCTAGCCATCCTGCAAGCTTGAACCCAAAAGTAATTGGTTCTCCATGAATCGCATGAGAACGACCAATCATTACGGTGCTCTTATGCTGTCTTGCTAGATCTCTAATAGCTTCTTCAAGTAATAAAAGCTCTTTTTTTAAAAGTTTTACTGATGACTTTAATTGAAGTGCTAGCCCTGTATCGAGGACATCGCTACTTGTCATACCAACATGTATGTATCGACCTGCATCTCCAACATATTCATTCACATTTGTTAGAAAAGCAATTACGTCATGTCGAACTTCGGCTTCTATTTCGAGTATGCGTTCGGGTGTAAAATTTGCCTGTGATCGAATAGTTTCCATTGCATTAAGAGGGATTTTCCCTAATTTGCAATTGGCCTCACATGCGGCTATTTCAACATCAAGCCAAGTTTGGTATTTGGCTTGTTCAGACCAAATATTTCCCATCTCTGGGTTTGTGTAACGCTCAATCAAAGTGCTACAAAGTTAAAGGTTACTTTAATTTAGGTCGTCAAGGTCAAGCTGACTTGAGTCTATTGTGTTCAACTTCCCAATGCACATATCTTCCCCAAGCCTGCTGTCTTACCCTGCACCTCCCTCCTTTGCAATCAATTACTTGGAAGGGCGGCAAATCGTTAGGTTGATTCGCAAATTTTGCAAAACTTCCTGGAGGCAAAAGTTCAAGCACTTCTCCATTTTGCTGTTTTGGTGTTAGATGAAAATGACCATGGCTAGATAGCTCATTTTCATTTGTGGGATGCCTGAGCTTTTTAGACAAAACCTTTGATCAATTGATTAGATTCTCTATTGAAAATGAGAATTATTTCGACTTCTGCGGTTTTTGTTCCGTTTCCTGTTTGTTTTTGTAAACAAATGACTAAAAAATCGCGATTAGATCTTCACTTGCTGACCAAAGGATTAGTTAAATCTCGTCAAGAAGCACAGAAGCTCATTAGGGCTGGCAAGGTTAAAACGATCAATGGACAAATCCTTGATAAGCCAGGGCAAGAAGTTTTAAAAGATCTTGAGATAGAAGTTACGCAGCCTTTGAAGTATGTATCACGTGGAGGTGAAAAGTTGGCTGCAGCGTTTAATCAATTTCCTCTTGTTATTAAAAATCGAGTTTGTTTAGATGCTGGGATTTCAACTGGTGGTTTTACAGATTGTCTTTTGCAATTAGGTGCAGCAAAGGTTTATGGAATTGATGTTGGTTATGGCCAAACTGCATGGAGTATTAGAAATGATCCAAGAGTTGTTCTTTTAGAACGCACTAATATTAGACATTTAACTCCTGAAAAATTATTTAATGATGGAGACCCAATACCAGACTTTGCAGTGGCTGACTTGTCTTTTATCTCTCTAAAAATTGTTTTGCCAAGTTTTAAATCTCTTCTTTGCAATGTCAGGTCTGAATTACTTGTATTAGTGAAACCTCAATTTGAGGTTGGTAAAGACAAAGTTGGCAAGGGTGGAGTCGTTCGTGATCATTCTTTGCATCTTGAGGCAATAGAAGGAGTAGTTAACGAATCTGAAAAATATGGTTGGTATCCAAAAGGATTAATTGCATCACCTTTAAAGGGACCTGCTGGTAATCAAGAATATTTGCTGTGGATGGACGATAAATCTAGAGGGGTAAATAATATCGAAAAGTTGTTGAATTTTGTTTGAGTTTATAGAGCGGTTTCATTTTTATCACCTGTTCTAATCCGAACAACTGAATCAATTGGTGTTACGAAAATCTTTCCGTCTCCAATCTCTCCAGTCTTTGCTGCATCGGCAATTGCTTTTAAAACAACATCAATTTTTTCGTCTGGAACAACAACTTCAATCTTTAGTTTTTGAAGAAACTCAACGGTAAACTCGGAGCCTCTATATCTCTCAACCTGTCCTTTTTGTCGACCAAATCCTCTTACCTCACTTACTGTCATACCAACTATACCTGCATTCACTAAGGCAATCTTTACATCTTCAAGTTTAAACGGGCGTATTATTGCTTCTATCTTTTTCATATGGCTTCAGAGTGAACTTATGTAATTTTAGATAATTTTTGATCAGATTTTGTCTATTTGACTTAGAGAATTGATGAAATTTACATTTAGTCCAGCATTTGTTGCATCTTTACAGAGCATTTGAGCATCCTTGGTAGGAATTATTACGAGCCCATTACTGATTAATTCCCAATGCTGTGATTCAAAATGAGTTTGTAGCCAAAGGATTCCATGAACAGTTTTCGGTTCTATTTGAGTTCCATTTCTCTTGTCAGAAAGACTGATGTCCATACAAAACTTTGTTGATATATCTATTAGGGGGGATAGCGTGGATTAGTTTTGTACGCAATGATACAAATCAGCTTTTTCCCATCATTTTGATGCTTTTTGATTAGAAGAATTTATTTGAGGGTTGAATTTTTAAACAAGTTTTTAAGTAGTGTGTTAATTATCAAAGCTATTCAAATGTTTCTATGTACGAAGAAGATACCAAAGAGGAAATTATGTATGGGGAAAGGGAAATAGAGGCTGGGAGCTTGATTTGTTTCCCTAATCCTAATAGCAATAGAGATTATGAAATTTCAATAGATTTCCCTGAATTTACATGTAAGTGTCCTTTCTCTGGTTATCCTGATTTCGCAACTTTGAGAATTGTTTATCAACCAAATAAAAAGGTTATTGAATTAAAAGCTATTAAACTTTATTTAAATAGTTTTCGTGAAAAGAAAATTTCTCATGAAGAAGTTACTAATAAAATAATAGATGATTTTGTTGAGGTCTCTGATCCTAAGTGGATGCAATTAGAAGCTGATTTTAATCCTAGAGGAAATGTGCACACTATCATTAGAGTTTCTCATGGGAAGAGAAATGATTTAGAGCTAATTATCTAACAAAGTAATAAATTTAGGCAATTCTTTTGAAAGACCAGAAAGATTTCTATTGCTTAAGCAACCTATATAAATAAGCGATTTTTCCTTTTCGTATAATACCCAAATCTTCTTAGTTGAAATTATACTTAGTGATCCTCCAATGAGTATTATGGCAAAACTGGTATATACAAGAGGTACTCCAGGATCACGTTTTAAAAGTAATCCACTGCTTGGGATTATATTAATTATTTTAATTAAAGTATTTTTAACTTCTGCTTCTTTATTTATATTTATACTTTTAAGTCTTGTACCATCATTATCAAAAATTGTTACTGGTCCTAATTCACTCGTGACTGTTAATAAAATTTGGTTTTCTCCTCCAATCTTTGTAGGTATGATAGTTCCCCAAACTTGTTCCCCTAACTCAGGAATAGGTTTTATTGGAATTTGTAATTTGGGACTACTATCAATTTGAATTGTTATTGCTGATAATGACCAGTCGGCTTGATATAATGTTAATCCTTTGTACCTTAATGGATAATTAACACTAATCTCCTGCTCTTCATCATTGCCATTAGGTTCAATAACTTTTACTATCGATCTATACTGCTCAGCCCTTCCTTGGGGGTCTCTTTCAATCTGAAACTTTTGCAATTTAATAGTTAATTCTTTCTCTTCATTATTGTTTAATAAATCTATTGATCTTCCAGGGGCTAGGAATCTTTCTATGGTTTTCCCATTTAATGATCCGTAAGTTGCCCCTATCATTAATAGGATCATACCTAGATGAATTAATATAGGTCCTAATCTACCAATTACGCCTTGTCGGGCAGCTATTCTTCCTTCCTTCTCTTTGACATTCCAACCTTGCTTCTTTAAATTAATTGAAAAATTTTCTAAGCTTTTAGAAGGATTATTAGTTTGAATTGTTTGAGCTATGGAAAGCTTTGCTATTTGACGAGGCGATTTATAATCGATCCAGCTTAATGCTGATTTAAGTATAGGTAATTGTCGTCTAAAACTACAAACTGCAAGAGCTAAACCAAGCCAGGTAAGTAGCAACAAAAACCAAAAACTTGTATAAATATGATTCAATTCAAAAAGTATTAATATATTTCCGTTGATCAGACCAAAAAGAGGATTTTTATTGAAACTATCATAATAGAATTGATTTGATTCTTGTTGAGGGATCAAAGTTCCCGCCGCACAAGAAATTGCTATTAATAATAATAGTAATATCGCAATCTTTAAGCTAGAAAGCCAGTTTAAAACTTGGCTAATTTTCTTCATCTAGTTTATATCCAAATAGAAAGAAGGCTTATAAGACCTACGCTTAATAAAATCACCCCACTAATTGGTGGAACCCATTTCCCAATAGGTCTTAATGATAATAATTTTGGAATACTCGCTGCAAAAGTACCTGCAATAAATAAAGGAACAATTTGCCCAATTGCAAAGCTAGCAAGAAAAATTGTGCCACTAAGTGGGTTGCCTTGTTTCGCAACCCAGGCGAGAAGAACAGCTAGGACAGGGGTAGTACAGGGCGAGGAGGCTAATCCAAAAGCTAAACCTGCTGAAACTGGTGCGAAAGAAGGCGGGACTTTGCTTGTCCAAATCTCAGGGTCAGGACCAGATGGAAGTGAGAATTTTAAAAGCCCAAGAAGATTAAGACCCATAACTATTGCTAAAAGACTAATAAATATTGAAAAGAAACCAGGTAATTGGCCATAAATTTTTCCTAAAAAACCGCTTAGACTTCCCAATATCACAAGTGATACAACTATTCCTCCGCAGAAACTAATAGTTTTTTGTAAAGGTTTTTGCTTGTTTTTAAATCCAGCTAAATATGCAACTGTTATCGGTAAAAGTGATAATGAGCAGGGTCCTAAACTAGTCAAAAGTCCTCCAGTGAAGACTATCAGTAGTGTTAAAGGGGTTGGATCGTTTAGACCATTATTAATTATCTGCTCGCCATGACGAGTCAAATCAGAGAAAATTAAACTTATAGAAGAAATGCTCAAAAAAAGATTTGCCACAACAAGTTCCTTCTCCAGATTATCTATTTAAAAGTCAATTAGAGGAATTTTTAACTAATAAATCTGAAGATTCAATAGAGCATCTGACCAATAAGGCAGCTATTAGTAAGCTTGAAATTAATGAGTTCCCCCCATAACTGATCAAAGGGAACGGTAGACCAGTCGTAGGCATTGCACCTGAAGAGACAGCAATGTGCATAATTGATTGGCCTACAAGAATAGTCCCTGATCCAATAGAGATTAGTTTAGAATAATTATTCCTGCAATTAAGGGATATTTTAAGAGTTAAATATGCAACTACCAGTAGAAATGATAAAAGTAAAATAGATCCAAAAAATCCAAATTCCTCAGCAAAAACAGCAAATATAAAATCAGTACTTCTGTATGGTAGATATTGTAATTTTTGCATTGATAGACCATATCCTTCTCCAAACAACCCACCCGAACCAATAGCATAAAGACTCTGAATTAATTGATAGCCACTTTCTTGAGGGTCTTTCCAAGGGTTAATAAATGATAATATGCGACTTTGTTGATAAGTATTAAAAAAAATACTTATTGAACCAATAGTCAACCCAGATAAAGCCGTGTTGAAAAGATGTCGGAAATTAATACCAGCGGCTAAGGCAATCATCCAAAGTAATATTCCTGTTAATGCAGCGGTGCTTAAATTGGGCTGTTTTATAATTAATAAAATAATGGAAGCAAAAATAGTTAACCAAAAAAGTTTTTTTTCTGAATTTATTCTTTCCCATTGACCAAAAAGTTTTGCACTTTGAAGAATAATAAAAGGTTTAATTAATTCCGATGGTTGAACTTGGATTGGGCCGATGATCAACCATCGAGTAGATCCATTAACAGTACTACCGAAAAAACTTGTTGAGGCAATCAGCAGCATTCCTATCAAAAGGAAAGGACCTGAGAGCCTAAGCCAGTTTTTTAGTTGGATATTGATTGCCAGATAAAAAATGCTCCAACTAGCTAACAGCCAGATTATTTGTCTTTTTATGTAATAAGAACCTTCACCCATCTCTCTAGTGGCTACCCACCAACTAGCGGATCCAAGTATGAAAATTCCTGAAATGCTCCAAAAGGCGATTAATCCCATTATTAATCGTCCCTCCTTTGGCCAAAAAGGCCAAGGCAATGGAAGAATCTTTTTGTTTATTAAATTACTCAGATAATCTTTTGATTCGCGAGCATTTCCCTTTTTGGATTCAAATAGAATTTTTTTATTAGAAATATTACTCAAAGGATCTTTGGCTTATATACCATTGAGCCGCCAAATTCCTATT
>Ga0208261_1000873_pt1 | contig 11311 bp, 9 predicted proteins | sample Knorr_S7_td_DCM__FD_185595 | JGI IMG/M metagenome (GOLD analysis project Ga0208261, IMG submission 185595) | Marine microbial communities from Southern Atlantic Ocean transect - Knorr_S7_td_DCM_ad_131m_LV_B (SPAdes) (version 3) | ecosystem: Environmental > Aquatic > Marine > Oceanic | place...
GAAAAGCCTTTAAATCAATGGAAATCCAGCTGTGAAGCTGGTGGGTCTGGGAAGACTTGAACTTCCGACCTCACCCTTATCAGGGGTGCGCTCTAACCAGCTGAGCTACAGACCCACTTCCGTGGATGGCGCATCTTACAACGAAAAAACTAATTTCGTAACCTTTTTACAGCCCAAATTATTGGGCCCGATAAAGTATAAATTGATGAGCAAATTACTAAAACAAGAGGAGGATCTAATGCCAATAATCCAAGAAAGAATACAACGCCTAAAAGTACTATAAAGGGGACTCTTCTTTTTTTATCAATTTCCTTAAAACTATAATATGGAATATTAGCAACCATAAGAATAGCAACTACTCCAGTTAGAAGTGCTGTTAAGACTGAAAGCATATCGGAAACAAGATTTTCTTGAACTCCAGAAGAAGCCATTGCCCAAACAAAAAACCCTATAGTACCAGCAGCTGCAGGGCTAGGTAATCCTCTAAAAAAAGTAGATTCTGAACCTATGTTGGCATTAAATCTAGCTAGTCTCAAAGCTGCAGCAGCTACGTATAAGAAAGCAAAGATCCATCCAGCTCTTCCTAAATCTTCTAGACCCCAAAGAAAAACAGCAATAGCAGGAGCCAATCCAAATGAGATGACATCACAAATACTATCGTATTGTTCCCCAAATGTACTTTCTGCTTTAGCCAGTCTTGCCACTCGCCCATCAAGGCCATCAAAAATTGCTGCTGCAAATATGGCCATACCTGCCGATACGAAATCTGCTTGTATCGAAGAGATAATTGAGAAGAATCCAAAAAAAAGAGAAGTGGTAGTCAATAAATTAGGAAGAAGAAAAATACCTTTTCTTTTAACTTTTTTTCCGTCCCTAGAAACTACTTCTTCAACTTCTTCAAATAGATCAAGATTTTCGTTATCTTCAGACATAAAGTTTTTTAATTTTTAGCCTTATCAACAATTTTATTCTGAGCTATCCAAGGCATCATATCTCTTAGCTCTTGACCTACCCTTTCAATTGGATGATCTTGGGTCTCTTGCCTATACTGCTTCATTTTAGGCCCGCCTCGACCATCATTACTCTCCCTACAATCGTCCATAAATTGTTTCGCAAATTCCCCGGATTGAATTCTCTTAAGAATGGCCCTCATTTCTTCTTTAGTCTCTTCATTTACTACCTTGGGCCCACTGACATAATCTCCAAACTCTGCAGTATTTGAAATGCTGTAACGCATATTCTCTAATCCGCCCTCATAAATTAGATCAACTATCAATTTGACTTCATGCAAACACTCAAAATAAGCCATTTCAGGTGGGTAACCTGCTTCCACTAAAACTTCATAACCTGTTTGTATTAAAGATGTTAATCCACCACATAAAACAGCTTGTTCTCCAAATAAATCCGTTTCTGTTTCATCTTTAAAATTAGTCTCTATGATTCCAGCTCTTCCCGATCCAATCGCTGAAGCATAAGAAAGAGCAATATCTTTTGCATTTCCTGAAACGTCTTTATGAATTGCCACTAAACAAGGTACTCCAGCTCCATCTACATATTGAGATCTAACCGTATGACCAGGACCTTTAGGAGCAATCATAACCACATCAAGGTCTTCTCTAGGAAGAATCATGTCGAAATGGATGTTAAATCCATGTGCAAAGGCCAAAACAGCTCCTTGCTTGATATTATTATGAATCTCAGCAGAATACGTAGAAGATTGTAATTCGTCTGGCATAAGAATCATTACCAAGTCTGCATCTTTTACTGCTTCCTCTACTGGAAGTACTTTTAATCCAGCTTCTTCTGCTTTTTGTATTGAATTAGATCCTTCTCTTAAGGCTACAGTTACATTAGCCCCTGAATCTTTTAAATTATTTGCATGTGCATGACCTTGAGATCCATAACCAACTATCGTTACTTTCTTGGCTTTAATTAAACCTTGATCAGCATCCTTATCATAATAAATTTGCATAACTACCTCTCGTCTTAAATTGTTAAAAGTTTCTCATTAGAAGAAACCCCTGAAAGTCCAGACCTAGCGATTTCTAATATTTCATCTTTAGAAAGAGTACTTAAGAAAATATCAACTTCCTCAGAAGAACCTACAAATAGAGTGTTTATTAATTCTTCGGACTCAAAAACTATCTCGCCACCTAATTCTTTAATCTTTTTCTTTGCATCATCAGTCGCTCTTAGTTTAACCAATAACAGTTCTCTACCAACAAATTCTTCTTCAGATAAATCTACGACCTTTACTACATCAATGAGTTTATTTAATTGTTTTGTTATTTGTTCAACAACCTTTTCATCTCCTTCTGTCGTCATCGTTAATCTAGATAAACTTGGATCATCTGTAGGAGCAACAATCAAAGATTCAATGTTATAACCTCTTTGAGAAAAAAGACCAACCACTCTAGATAAAGCACCAGATTGGTTTTCCATTAATAAAGCTATTATTCTTTTCATTCCCAAGTCTTCTTATCTTTATCTAGCCACATAGCACTCATCTCCATTCCAGCTTCTAGCATAGGATAAACATGCTCCTTCTCATCTACTACAACATCTAGAAAAACTAATTTATCTTTCAAAGAAAGGCATTCCTTCATGGCAGCTTCTAAATCACTAAAATCTTCAACTTTAATACCTACATGTCCATATGACTCAGATAATTTAACAAAATCAGGAAGGGACTCACCATATGTGCTTTGAGAATGTCTTCCTCCGTATTGCATATCTTGCCACTGCTTAACCATGCCAAGTGCGGAATTGTTTAAATTAATTATTTTTATTGGAAGACCATATTGCAAGCAAGTAGAAAGCTCTTGAATGCACATCTGTATACTTCCTTCGCCTGTAACACAGGCAACATCTGCATCAGGAAAAGCTAATTGAACTCCCATAGCTGCAGGCAAACCAAAGCCCATAGTCCCTAGTCCTCCTGAATTTATCCATTGTCGAGGATTATCAAAATGATAATACTGTGCTGCAAACATCTGATGTTGTCCTACATCAGAGGTTACATAAGCTTTACCTTTTGATTCCTTGTATAGAGATTGAATTACTTGCTGAGGCAGTATCTTACCGTTTTTAGGAGGTGTATCTAACATGGAATGATTTAAGCCATGGCTATCCCTCCATGCTTCAATCTGTTTCCACCATGGATCAAGTTTAGAGGAATCATAATCTGTAGCTCTTCTTTCTAATTCTTTTATGAGTTGATTTAAACAAGTTTTAGCTGAGCCCACGACAGGTACGTCTACATCTATAATCTTTGATAGTGATGCTGGGTCTATATCTATATGTATTTTCTTCGAATTTAAGGAGAACTTATTAGGTTCATTAGTTATTCTGTCATCAAATCTCGCACCAATGGCTACAATTAAATCGCATTCATGCATAACCATGTTCGCTTGATATGTACCATGCATTCCAAGCATCCCAAGAAACTGTTTATCTGTTCCGGGATAAGCTCCAAGGCCCATCAAAGTATTGGTAACTGGAAAATTAAGCATTTTTGCTAACTTTGTCAGCTCTTCGGAGGCTTCATCCTGTATCACCCCTCCGCCTGAATAAATAACTGGTTTTTCAGATTTCAGAATTAATTTCGCAGCTTTACGAATTTGACCAGAATGTCCTTCTTTCACTGGCTTATATGACCTTATATCTACTTCTTCTGGATAGATAAAATTAAAAGTATAGCTAGGGTCACTTACGTTCTTTGGTATATCTATAACCACCGGACCAGGCCTTCCTGTGGTTGCTATATGAAATGCTTTTTTAACAATTTCGGGAATATCTTCTGCTCTCTGAGCTAAGAAGCTATGCTTAACAATAGGCCTAGAGACTCCAATCATATCTGTTTCTTGAAAAGAATCTGTTCCAATAAGATGCGCTTTTACCTGACCTGAAATAACAATAACTGGGATAGAGTCCATATAAGCTGTTGCCAGTCCAGTTATAGCATTGGTTGCACCAGGACCTGATGTAACAAAAACTACGCCTGGCTTGCCACAAGCCCTTGCATATCCATCAGCTGCATGAACTGCCCCTTGTTCATGTCTAACCAAAATGTGCTCTACATCTTCTTGATTAAATAAAGCATCATAAATATGTAACGAAGCTCCTCCTGGATATCCAAAAACAAGCTCTACTCCCTCTTCTTTAAGAGAGCGCATTAGAGCTTCAGATCCAGATAGTTTTTCTATAGCCATTTCTTAATTATTCTTATACAAAATAAAAGGAAGCGAATTGTGCCATTCGAACGGTTTAAGTCAAGAAAACTCCTATAACTAGGCGATTTATGGAATTTTGGTAAATCTAAAATTAAAGCCTTCATCTCTGTCTATCAAAATATCACAATAGTTAGGCATATCTTTGAGAATATGCCTTGTTAACCTCTCATAATGCATCACAAACCTATAAACCTCTTCTTTATTCATTATATTCTTTAGCATTTCTGGATCAGATGTATTTTTTTCTAGTGTTTGTTCTTGTAACCATCTGCTTTGAAAAACATGTTCCATGCTTGGTACTCTTATGAGGATTAAAAGGTCAATTAATGAAAAGAACCTCTGATAATTACTAGAAAGCTCTTGATTACTCCATTTAGACCAGACGCCCTTAGGATCCATCTCTTCTTCTAACTTATTAATAGGCGGTTCCCAGTCAATCTCACTAATTGGCTTTACTCCTCCACACCAAGCATCAAAAAAAATAAAATCTGGCTTTCCCGTAAATATCTTCCATTCACTTTGAGGGTAGTGTTTATCTAAAGGTTTATTGAAAGATGGAATAGAAGTCTTAGTAGATGAATTTGCATTCGACAAGGATTCTAATAAATTAAAACCGAGACTTATATCATGAGTTCCTGGCATACCTCTTACTTCGCATAAAGGATGTATTTTTTCTGCTAGCCCTCTTCTCTCTTCTTTAGTTTTATATAAATCATCTATAGAGAAGCCCACTGTTCTTTTATTACAAAAATCAGCAAGAACAAGCTGGATAAACTCTGACATTGTTGTTTTTCCTGAACCTTGACCTCCAGTTAGACAAATAAAATATGGAGTTTCTTTTTTTGGTAGAGAAGTTAAATAATTTACTAAAGGGGATATTATCTCTAAAAAAAAATTTTCTGATATACCTTGAATGTTAGTTTTCTGTGCATATTCCCTTAATGCTTCTTCGGACTTATTAAATAGGTCAGAAATATCTTTTCCTTGAATCTTAAATTTACTCATTCCTCTTTAATCTTTCCAATAAACTAGAGGTGTCCCATCGTCCTCCACCTAAAGATTGGATTTCTTCATAAAATTTATCTATTTGCTTAGTTAGCTCTAGAGAGGCTCCATTTAAAGTTCCTTCTTCTATAGCTATTTTTAGATCTTTTCTCATTAAGTCCACAGCAAAGCCGTGATCATACTTTCCTGCAAGCATAGTTTTCCATCTATTCTCCATTTGCCAAGATTGAGCTGCGCCCTTAGAAATAACATCTATAACTTGATCAGTATCAAGACCTGCTTTCTCAGAAAAGTAAATGGCCTCCGATAAACTTTGAATCAAACCAGTTATGGTTATCTGGTTAACCATTTTAGTAAGTTGGCCTGAGCCAGAAGGCCCCATCAGCTTAATAAATTTTGAGTAACAGTTTATTACCTCATAAATTTTTTCAAGGTCATTTTTATTACCCCCGCACATAACTGTTAATTTTCCTTCTTTAGCTCCAACTTCTCCACCAGATACAGGAGCATCTATATATCCAACATTTTTAGACTGGCACAGATTTGAAATTTCAATAGAGAGTTTTGACGAAGTGGTTGTGTGATCAATTATGAGTGTATTTTTTTTTACATTTTCTAATATCCCTCCTTCTCCTAAAACAAGCGATCTTACATCTTCATCATTCCCGACACATAAAAAGATATAATCGGAATCTTCTGATAACTCTGCCACCGTTTGAGAAACATTACCTGAAAACTCAGCTTGCCAGTCTATAGCCTTCTTCTCCGTTCTATTGAAAACAGAAACCTCATAGCCGGATAATTGAATATGCCCAGCCATTGGGTAACCCATAACCCCCAAACCAATAAAACCTATCTTTTTCATTACAAAACTCTAAATTTACTAATTAGCTCTTTAATATCTTCTGCTAAGGGTGTATCAAAAAAAACTCTTTCTCCACTTTCAGGGTGAATAAAGGCTAGAGACTTAGCATGCAGTGCTTGTCTTTTAAATTTTCCTATTACCAATCTAAGTTCCTCATTTATCCCTTTTGGAAATTTTCTTTTAGCTCCATAAGTTACATCTCCTACTATAGGAAGCTTTTCATGTGAAAGATGAACCCTAATCTGATGAGTTCTACCAGTTTCTATTACAACATCTAGTAAAGTAAATCCTTCAAACTGCTTATTTACTGTGTATTTAGTTATTGCTTCTCGTCCATTTTGGATCACAGCCTGTTTTGTTCTAGATTTAGGGTGTCTACCTAGCAAATGAGTAATAATTTTTCCTGATCTTACGTTTCCAATAACCAAGGCTTGATATTGTTTTTGTATCTGCCTATCTTTCATTTGCTTAGTAAGGCTTAAATAAGATTTTTCTGTCTTGGCAATTACCATAATTCCTGAAGTATCTTTATCTAGCCTATGTATTATTCCTGCTCTAGGCAGAAGATTTAAATGGAGATCATGGTGAAGTAATCCATTCAAAAGTGTTCCATTATGATTTCCTGCTCCCGGATGAACTACTAATCCAGCTGGCTTATTTAAGATTATTATTACCTCGTCTTCGTAAGAGATATCTAGATTCATCTTTTCAGGTTCGTTTTCAATAATTGGCTTGATTAATGCATCTATATGTATATTTTCATCCCCTTTTAAAAGTAGCTTTGATTTCGCTCTTTCTCCATTCACAGTTACCATGCCTTCCTCAATCCAGATCTGAATATGGTTTCTCGAAAAATCTGGATAGGCCGTACTCAGATACTTATCAAGTCTTATGCCTGCTTCGACTACCTCAACCTTCTTACTTAAAACTATTCTCTTGGACATATTAATTTTTTGAATGTTTAAATTTCTTTTCTGTCAAATAACCTTATAGATAGGTAGAATTCAAAACTAATGAGCATACAGGATAAGTTTTACAATCAAATTAGTCCATTAATAAGCGATGTCTTAAAGGCATTTGCTATTTCGTTTTTATTAATTTCTTGTTCTTCAGGTGAAGAAGAAAGTCCTGATGAAAGGCTATTAGAAAAAGAGCTCTATGATACTGCCCAACTTAGGCTGAAAGGTGGAAATTACGAATCGGCAATTTATAGTCTGGAAGCCTTAGAAAGAAGATTCCCTTTTGGAAGATATGCAGAACAAGCTCAAGCAGAGCTAATTTATGCTTATTATATGAACTATAACTTTGAACAAGCTATTTCTTCAGCTGAAAGATTCATAAGCCTCCATCCAAGACATCCTCATGTAGATTATGCTTATTATTTAAAAGGATTGTCTGGATTTAGAGACGATGTAAATTTCTTTTCTAGGTTTATTGAAGACAATGCTTCCATGAAGGATGTTTCTCAAGCACAAAAATCATTTGAAGATCTTGGTGAGTTCTTAGATAGATTTCCAAGTAGTGTTTATGCCCCACATGCCAAACAAAGACTAATTTATTTAAGAAACCTTCTAGCAAAACATGAGATATATGTTTCAAATTTTTATATAGAAAGAGGTGCTTATGTAGCTGCTGCTACTAGAGCGAGATATGTAATAGAACACCTGCCCAATACACCTCAAACTCCATATGCGTTAAGTAACTTAATAACTTGTTATGAGAATCTAGGATATGAGGAACTAAAGCAAGAAACTTTTGTAATCCTTGAAATGAATTTTCCAGACTTTGCAGAGATGGAGGACTACGAACGCAAAAGAAGTTGGTTAAATAGACTATCCTTGGGTTTATTAGGAACAGATGAAGCTCCTGCTCCACCTATTTCAAACTAAAACCTATACCTCACTTTAATAGTAAAGTTGTCCCTATCAGGCTCTAACCAGGGTCTTTTTATTATCTGTTCAAAAGAATCTTCTTCATCTAGTTCAAAAACACTACCTCCTTTTGTATAAACTAAATAAAGATAAGATAAAGGCAAGATCTCATATTTATAACGCACTTGAAAAGCTAAATTTCCCAGCGTAAATGAATTCACTTCATAATCAGAAAGAGATAGGTCACCTCTGGAATCTGCAATATAGGGCAATCCATTTCTTGCGGTAAAACTCACTAATTGAGTTCTTATTCTCAATTCATGCTTATTGCCCTTAAACCATTTGATGGTTGCATTTAGATTTCTTTGCTCCCGGTCATACATGGCCAATAAATTATCTTGAACCCAATTAAGCCAGTTAGACTCAGTCTCATGAGAAAAACCTAAATAATAACTAAGGTTACTTGAGGGCTGATATCCTAAGCCCGCATAATATTTTGATGTCCAGCCTCTATTGCCTCCATATTCACTTCCTGCTCCTCTTCTACCATAAACCGAATAAGTAAATTTATTATTTCTAGAACTACTATATTTAAAAGAAATTCCCTTTCCTTCGGGTCTATTTACATACAAAGCTAAAGGACTTTCTCTAGTGATAGTCACATCTTTCCCTTCTGTTGAATAATCAACTTCAAATTCAACAGAGGAATTATTTTTAAAATTATTTTCAAATCTAAATTCTAAACCTGCTGGCTCTCTATCCCCTCGATTGCTTGTCTTCCACATATAAGATACTCGATAGTTTCTTTTTAAAGTGAGATCTTCTGCAGAGAAATCAGTTTGCTCATATGAAGTTCTTCCTCCGAGAGATATACGATTATTCCTGGACTGATAACCCATATCATTCATATCAATATTCTCGCCCATGTAAAGTAGACCCAGTCCTGTCATTAACTGAGGATTAAACATATGGGACAGCATGATTCTTCCACCAAACCCTGATTGGCCGTTAACATTTGAATTTAAAAGAACAGCATATAAAGAAGTCATCTTGGAAGGTCTATAGTCAAAATCGAAGGCATTTACATTCGCATTTCTATCAAGAACTGCATTTTGAGTATAAGTACCCAAATAACCATAAGTAAGATTATTAAAGGTTGTTCTTACTCGAGTTGCAGCAAAATCTCTACCACTACTAAATGGAGAATTAGATTCAAAAGCTCCTAAGAACCCTATGTCATAATTTCGACCCAAACTTGTGTATCTAAACGCCGCATCAATATTTGAGTAATCTTCTTTAGAAGAATTACATACTTCTTCAATCTGAGCTTCAAATTGAGAACAATTATAATCTGGAGAAGCTCCTATTCTTCGAGTATTTATTACATGAAAGAAACGATAACCATCTATTCTAAATAGAGATTGATTTTCAGAAAAAAAAGGCCTTTTATCCTGATAAAAGGTTTCTGTTGCAGAAAAATTAATCACAACATCATCACTCTCTACTTGTCCAAAATCTGGGTCAAAAGTTATATTAAATTGACTGTTTGAATCTATTTTCCAAAAGATTTCAGCCCCTCCACTAAAATCAGTAGAGTTTGTAGTGCGTTCATTAGAAGCAGTTAAATATGGAAAAAAGTCCACTCTTCCTACATCAACCTTCTTAAATTTATAATCTTTAAAATAAGACAAGAATTGAGATCTATAGGGATTAGATCTAGCTGTTGAAAAGGCTCTAGATATTTCGTAGGCTTGTCTCCAAGCAGCTAACCTAACTTTTCGTACTTCACCAACCTGTTTTTTCATAGGAGTCACAGACCAAGGTATAAATATCTCTGCATACCAACCATTCTCTCCTTCAGAGGTAACTGCAACCCAGTCAGCATCCCAGTCTGAATCACCTTGATCCGCGTTAGTATAAACAGAGTCCCAAAGTGAGCCTCCTAAAGAAACTGTAAAATCATAAGCCTGAAGAGAATCGCCATCAAAATCTATAGAAACTCCTACTCTATCTGCCTTAGGATTTTCGTCATCTCTCTGATGAAGCTGACTTCTTAATGTTTCTTTAGGTTGGGAGTTAATAAACCCAAAATATAAGCCATCTTCTTTCTCAAGGATTAACAACCTTGTTTTATAAGCTGGCTCATTAAGAGTAAAAGGAAAAATCTCAAAAAAATCTTCTACTACTATAGCGGAGCTCCATTCTTCTTCTATTACTTTGCCATCTACCTCAATTTCAGAATAGATGAAGTCAGCAAGAAAAATAAAGAAAAAGAAAATTTTCAGTTTTACAAAGAAGCTTTTTGTTTTCATTAGAATCTATATCTTAACTTAACGGTTACCGTGTCTGTTTCAGGATCATCCCAAGGCCTTTGATAGATCTCACCTAAGTTATCTTCATCATCATACTGAACAACTTGACCACCTTTTGTATAGACCAAATAAAAATAAGAAAGGGGCTTGATTTCATACCTGTATCTGATCTGAAAAGCCAAATCACTTAATGTTATGGGTGGTAATGGAATATCAGCTCGCATCAAATCCCCAATATTATTAGCTAAATAAGCTTGTGGAGATCTAGCCGTAAATGCAACCATTTGGGCTTTAAGTCTTAATTCATGCTTGTTTCCCTTGAACCAGTTTATCCCGCCTACAGTCAATCGTTGTCTTTTTTCATAAGTTCCTAGCAGATTGTTTTCTAACCAATTAAGCCAATCTTTTTCTCTTAAATCTTGATAGAAAATAGAATAAGAAATTGAATCGGCCGGAGTGTATTCAAACAAAAAATCATATGCCTTATTCCACCCAAGTGCTGAGGCATACTCTTCACCTTTTCTTCTCATGAGGTTCATCATGAATTTATATTTCTTGCCAGACATATTCATGTAGTTGATCTCATATCCGTAGCCTTTTGGCATATTAATATAGGGAGAATCTTTGTATTTTCTAGTTATCTGATTATCTCTTCCTGAAGTTCTATAGAAAATCTTCAATTTTAAGTCAGTAAAATTTTTAAAACCGTTATCTAATGTCATAGAAAGACTTGAGGGCTCTTTATTCCAATCAGTGTCGGTCATAAGTGCATAATCGAGGGTATAATTTCTTTCTCTACTCAAAGAGCTTGAAGGTAAGTCCGCATTCTTAAATTGAGTCCTTCCTGTTACCATTAAATAGTCATTCTTCCATAGATAGCCCATGTCACTAAGATCAATCGTGTCATCAAAATAATAAATCCCCGCCCCTGTAGAAAAACTCTTACTTGGAGTACTCAGATATCCAACTCTAAATCCATATCCATTCTCATCATTAATCTTTGAATTAAGTACTGCACCATTAACT